>Ga0214921_10004024_pt1 | contig 22032 bp, 14 predicted proteins | sample LL1505_MetaG_FD_177992 | JGI IMG/M metagenome (GOLD analysis project Ga0214921, IMG submission 177992) | Freshwater microbial communities from Lake Lanier, Atlanta, Georgia, United States - LL-1505 | ecosystem: Environmental > Aquatic > Freshwater > Lake | place: USA: Georgia | collected... | reverse complement strand
GAATATCTAAGACCTAAATCCCATTTCAAAGCACCTTTTCTGATCACTTGTACTTTTAAATCTCCTTCATAACCCCAGTTCTTTGTTTCACCAACGTTGATTAACAAGTTACTAAAACCAGTCGTGTTAGGCACTTTTACAGTGATTACTTGACCTTTAGATTGAGAGCTATAAGCTGTTAATTCTAAATTAACTCTGTTGTTAAACATAGATAACTCAGTACCTGCCTCATAAGAAGTTACAAACTCAGGCTTTAATCCAACATCAGGTAAAGTATTACCCACTGTTAAACCCACTGTATTTCCGTAAGGGAAACCAGAAGCGTTAGGATAGTTTAAATCTAAACCATATAAAGTCATGTTGTCATTACCATTCTTATTGTAAGACAAACGTACTTTCGCATCATTCAATACCCAGCTTTTGATTTGTGGGAAAGCTTCAGTCGCTTGGAAAGCCAAAGACAATCCATAATAAGGGAATGCATATAAGCTTAACTCACGATTTGCTTTATAGAAACGAGAAGAATAGTCATATCTAAAGATTCCTTCTAAAGTCAAATAGTTATTAAATGAAGATGTTAAATCTGCATAGTAACCAAATTTTCTTTCAGTTGAATTGTATTCAGAACCCGTTAATTCACCTTGTCTATTAGATACGTTATACACTTCTGGTACAACTACTGAACTAGATCCAAGAGAAATTTCTTTTGTTTTTCTTTGATAAGTAGAGTAACCTAAAACTAATTTGTTAGAAAACTTACCGAAATCCTTGTTCATTTGAGCTTGGAATTCGTTGTTCAATACATTCTCAGTTTTAGAATAATCACTTACAGCACCTAAGATATCTGTACCTGCACGGTCAATACCATCATAATCATTTGCCCAATCCCAAGGAGCTGGAACATATGCTGAGTTTTTAGCCCAATCAGAATAGATGAATTTACCTGTCCAAGATTTTTGAATTCTTGAGTTGTTCATGATACCAGCACGCTCCATAAAGTTCAACCAACTTGTTGCTTTGTAGTTTAATTCAATAGCACCAGAGATGTTTGCATCTTGGTATGAAGTGCGGTAGTTATCAGCAGAGAAATAAGGGTTTTGGTAATAGTCATTGTAATATCCATTAGGATTTGCAAATTCATCTGTTTTCCAATTTCTCATTCTAGCTACTGGAATATTTGCAGCAGTGTTCATGATATTGTAATAGAAGTCAGAAGTCGTTCTATCATATTTTGCTTGAGAATAAGATGCGTTATAACCTACAGTCAACTTATTGTAAGTCTTTGTAGCTGATAAACGAATACCTGTTCTTTCGCTCTTATCACCAGGAACAATACCATTGATTTTTTGATTTTCAGCAGATAAGTAGAAAGTACTATTTTCATCTCCACCTTGGAAGCTCACTTGATTGTTGCTAGAAACACCCATATCAAATGAATTTCTTCTTGCATTCTTTAATGCTGCATAAGGAAGAATTAATTTACCTCCTGATTCTGTTACACGACCAACAATACGATCTTTGCCATCAAATGCATCACCAAATTGTTGGTTTTCAAATGGTCTCCAGTTATCTAGCATTCTAGCTTTATAATCTGTCTTGTATCCTGCACCACCATAAGATGTTGCATAGTGAGATCCAGAACCGTATTGATCTTGGAACTGAGGTAAGAAGCTGATTTGCTCAAAGTTAGTAGCATTAGAATAAGCGACTTTCAACTTGCCTTTTGCACCTTTCTTAGTGGTGATGATCATTGCACCATTCACACCCGCAGAACCATATAAAGCAGCCGCTTGACCACCTTTTAAGATTGTTACGTTTTCGATGTCATTAGGGTTAATCAAAGACAATACTGTAGAGGTAGTTTGCATACCATCTAATACAATCAAGGCTTCGTTGTTACCAGTTAAAGAACGGTAACCACGTAATACGATTTTCACTTGAGGATCAACACTATTGTTAACGTTATACACTGCTAAACCAGACACTTTACCAGAAAGTGCTTGTGCTAATTGTGGAGAACGTCCAACGTTGATTTCATCAGTTGAAACTTTCGCGTAAGCGTATCCAATTTCTTTAGATTTTTTACGGATACCTTGCGCAGTGACAACTACATTATCTAGTTCGCTTGCTTCGCTAACTAAAATTACATTCACTACGGTAGATTTTGCAGACATTTCTGTGCTTTTAAAACCTACTGCACTTACTTGTAATACTGCAGTGGCACTTGCATTCATTTTAAATGCGCCATTTTCATCAGCTACAACGGCTGAATTTTGGCCCTTAACTTTTACTGTTGCGCTAGCAACAGCTCTACCCTTTTCGTCTTTTACCGTTCCGGTAATTGGACGAACCTGAGCATTAGCTGTTATAATACTACACAAAACAGCTAAGAAAAGAGATGATACAATTTTCTTCATATGTTTTTTGTTTTACTTAAGACGTTAAGGTACGAAAAAATCTTAAACATCGTTAACATAAGCTTAACATTAAGTATAGTTTCCTTCTATTTTTGTTTAATTTTATTTTAATAAACTATTTTATAATTATATACATATTTAAATATTTTAATATTTAAATAAAAATTTTCTATAAGTTTCCAATAAAATGGCCAAAAAAAAGGAGGATTTCATTGAAATCCTCCTTTTTAATAGCGTAATCCTAGCATATTGGGGAATAACATATCAACTTCCTCTTGATCCGCCTGTTTTAATTGGTTTTTTACTTGCACCAGATGATTTGGTGCTTGCCTTTGCGATAAATTTTGAACTACCCCCTGCTTGCACATTGGTTTTTGCGCTAGAAGCTGTTTTTTTATCGGCTACTTTTTTATTAATTGCGAATCCCATATTTGATGTATTAGACCCAAAAATAGCATTAATATTTTATTTAGCCATTTAAAGGGAGGAATCAGGCTTTACTTTTTGACCAATTCATAAGACGCCTTAATTAAGTCTTGCACCAGGGATGGACTAAGTCTAGCATTCAAGACCAGTGTATTCCAATGTTTTTTATTCATGTGGTATCCTGGCAGTATATTATCTGGATAAGCTTCTCTTAATTCTACGGATTCCTCTGGGTCTGTCTTGACATTGATTTTTGGGGGGATATCATTTAAGGAAATTAATAAGAACATTTTTCCTTTGATCTTATACACTAAATTTTCTGGGCCAAAAGGCTGGCATTCTTCGACATCGTCAAAGCTTAAACAATAATCTCTTACCCATTCTACATGCATCTTTCAATCATTTATGGATTCGAAAAATTAAATTCTTAATAGCCCTGCTTTATGCAAAGAGTTAATTGGTTTATTATCCCAAAATAAATCAAAGTCTTCCAAACCAACAGCTTTATAGCTTGCTTTGATATCCGCCAAAGCCATGCCAGTAGACGCATCCACATGGATGGTTGACAATAATTGCAGCAACCATTTTCCTTTATCAGGATCTACATGAATTGAAATGGTATTTTGATTGGTTTCAAAACGCAGGTTCATTTCTTCCCATTTACTCCCCTTTTTTGTGCGAGACACAATTGTTGAAGTAGGCATTAACCCTGTCCAAATAGCTTTGTAATTATTTGATCCAATCTCGACCGCATCTAATTGTGTTTGAATATAATTTGGTGCAATACTTGTTTTTGGAATTTTAAATTCAAACCATTTTTGCAAAGAGAATTCAAAGCAAGCACCATGCATATAATTGAGGATGGCTTTTTTTAAACCATAGCCAAATATTTCATGGTTGGCACCAGAAGGATCGATATGTGCAATATCATTGTTTGCAAAACTGCCTAAAGTTGCTGATACTTTTTTGACTTTATAATCTTCTGGCGCCAATCCCACAGGGCTATGTGCCGTCATGGTAAATAAATGCCAGAAGGCAGATTTTAAAACGCCCGTTTCGAATAATTGACGCACCATTTCTAATGAGTCTACTGTTTCTTGTACCGTTTGGGTTGGGAATCCATACATTAAATACGCATGTACCATGATTCCGGCGTCATTAAAATGCTGACTCACTTTTGCAACCTGTGCCACCGTAATGCCTTTTTGTATCAATTCAAGTAATCTGTCCGATGCGACTTCTAATCCTCCACTCACTGCAATACATCCAGAAGCTTTTAATAAAAGGCATAGATCCTGCGTAAAACTTTTTTCAAATCGCACATTGGCCCACCAACTCACCACGAGCTTGCGTTTTATAATTTCAATGGCCAATGCTTTCATCAATGCAGGTGGCGCAGCTTCATCTACAAAATGAAAACCATTTTGACCCGTTTGAGCAATCATTGTTTCCATCCTGTCCGCCAATAAGCTTGCTGTAGCTGGCTCATAGGTTTTGATATAATCTAAGGAGATATCACAAAAAGTACATTTGCCCCAATAACATCCGTGCGCCATGGTTAATTTATTCCATCTTCCATCGCTCCATAAACTATGCATAGGATTCACCAACTCAATCACAGAAATATATTGATCCAACCATAAACCTTCATAGTCTGGGGTTCCTAATTGATGTTGTTTATAGTCCGGATAAATTGATTCGTTGATATAAGTGACCACCCCATTCAATAAAGTGAAACAACGTTTTAAATCGTGTAGTTCTTTTTTTCCTTCAATATGTTCAATCAATAATTCAATGGGTGTTTCCCCATCATCCAAAGTAATAAAATCATAAAATTCAAATACCCTTGCATCCGACAAAGAACGCAGTTCGGTATTCGCAAATCCACCACCCATGGCCACTTTGATAGAGGGATGATGTTGCTTAATCCATTGACCGCATCTTAACGACGTATACAAATTACCAGGAAAAGGCACGGATATGCAAACCAATTTAGGTTGCACTTTTTGAATATGCTGTTCTAAAATATCTAATAAAACAATGTCTAAATAAGTTGGTGGGGCATTTAAAGCGGCATACAATTCATCAAATGTATTGGCTGACCTGCCCAAGCTTTCGGCGTAACGGCTAAATCCAAAATGAGGGTCAATGGTTTCTTTAATTAAATTGCCCAAATCCTCTAAATACATGGTGGCAATATGCTTCGCTTTATCTTGTTTACCCATGGCCCCAAATGCCCATTCTAAATCATCCATTTGATCAAATGCATCCCCTTCTGGTAAAAATGTACGGGAACAAATTAAATGCGCAATGGTATCTAACTTGCCTTGTAAGAATAAAATAACTTGGTCAATGGTATTGATGTAATTATTTTGAAGTGCTAGGATGCGTTGACAGTTTGGATTGAGTTCCCATTCCTTTGATGCAATGTCTTTGAATAATTTTGTTAAGCCTGCTTTATTAAAAACAGCCAAGGTCACTTCTATACCTAGGTCTGCTTGTATGCTTGGAATACCTTTAGTATTCAAAAATCCTTTGATATAAGCCGTTGCTGGATAAGGGGTATTTAACTGTGTAAAAGGGGGTGTAATTAAAAATACGGGCGCTTGCATTAGGCTATTTTACCTTGTTCATTTTTCTGATATCCACCATAAATACAAATATATGTTGGATATATAGGATAGAAAAATTAAATGCTACTATCATGAAAGGAAAGTATCCTTGGCCTTACCTATTTAAAGATCCGCAATGATCTTTTGAACTTCTTCTTTTGTCTTACCCAATTTTAGTTCTAGTCTGCCCAATAATTCAAAATAATTATGGAGGATAGGTTATAGTTCTTAGTATAAAATTTACATATTCAACAGATTAAAGCATGATTCGTATGAAAGTAAATAATGCTTCTTCTGAAAAGTCATTTTTATGATGAATAGATGTTTAAATATCGTAAGAATTTGCAAGTTGATGTAAATGAATTAAATTTAGAAATAATATGATAGCTATGAAAAATATAATTGCCCTGGTTTGTCTATTTCTTACAAATGCCTTGATAGGCCAAAACAGTTTAGATGTAAGTTATTTGTCGTCTGGAGGCAAACTAAAGCCACTCCAAGCCATTATGGATATAAGACATTACAATATCAACTTGGATGTGGATATTGTTAATAGAACCATTCAAGGAAATACCATTGTCACCTTAAATTTATCTAAGCAATCGGATACAATTTTATTGGACTTAGTTCACTTATTAAAAGTGTCAAAAGTATTGGTCAATAAAAAGGCAGTTCGATTCGAACAATTGGATGATAAAATATTTATTACTTCTATTGTTGGCTTCAAAGCTGGTAGGCAATTGGTAGATATTCAATACGGTGGCGCGCCTCCAGTTGCAGTGAAGCCGCCTTGGCTTGGAGGATTTACATGGGCAAAAGACAGCCTTGGCAATGATTGGGTGTCTATTAATATTCAAAAAGAAGGGGGTAGAATGTATTTCCCTTGCAAGGATCACCCAAGTGACGAACCTAATGAAGGTGTTGATATGCATATCACCGTACCAAAGGGTTTAGTAGTAGCAGGTCCTGGATTATTACAAAAAACAACCATCAAAAATAATAAAGCGACCTATTTCTGGAAAACAAATTATACCATTAGTAACTATTGTGTGGTATTTAATATTGGCAAATATAAAGTGGCAAAAGGTATGTATACCACCATCTATGGCAATATTGTTCCAATTGAATTTTATGTATTGGAAGAAGATACGATGCATGCAAAAAAATTAATTGAAACTAAAATTAGAGATACGAAAATTTTAGAAAAATATTTTGGAGAGTACCCTTGGAATAAGGAAAAAATTGGTATTGCAGAAGTACCTAATTCAGGGATGGAACATCAAACCATGATTACATTTGATAATAAATTTAAATATCAAAATATAGGAGGTCATGAATATTCCGATAACTTATTTCATGAATACGCACATGAATGGTGGGCGAACAAAGTAACCAATAAGGACTGGGCGCATATGTGGATACAAGAAGGCATTGGTACTTATGCCGAAGCCCTTGCCTACTATGATTTAGGAGGGGAAGAAGCCTATGCTGCAAAAATGGCTGCTTTTAAAAAGAGTATTAAATTTAAAAAGCCAATGGTAGGTGGAGATGAATTATCCGAAGACGAAACCTATGCAGGCAATGATATTTATACAAAGGGGGCATTTTTTATGCATAGCCTGCGTTATGTAATTGGAGATCAACTCTTCTTTCCAACTTTAAAAAAATTAGCTACAGACCCTCAATACACTTATGATAATTTTGTCACCTCAAAAGATGTAGAGGAATTATTTACTAATGCAGCTGGGTATTCATTAAAACCATTTTTTGATTTCTATTTAAGAACAACTTCTACTTTAGACTTTAATGTAAAAGAAATAGGATACCAACTATACCAAATTACGCCAGCTAATTATGTAATGGATCTACCTGTTGATATGATGGTGAACAATAAAATAGAAAAGAAAATACTAACAAAAGAGGGATTAAAAATATCAAGCCAATACCCTCCAATCATCGATCCTAATGGATATTATTTAAAGAAAGTGTTTATGCAATAAAAAAAACTTGTTTCAAAAAAAGGACCTACGATTGAGCGTAGGTCCTTTTTTTTGGTAGAGCGTAGAGTTATCGAATCATCATTGTTAATTCGTTGGCGCAATAGGTCCTTTGCGCATTGCTTTTCCTTGTGTTGGCCATAGTATAGGTTGTCCTGTTAGCTTATTGGTTCCTAGATCGACTTTATCTCTTGGGAAGGTTTCGTTGTCCTCACAAGCCATATACACCAACATAGCAGTAAGCATGGCATTGTTTTTTAAATCATCAAAAATAATTTTATCGTAAGTGTCTCTATTTGTATGCCATGTATAATTAAAATAAGACCAGTTTAATGCGCCTAAAGAAAAACCTGGTGCACCCACAGCGACAAAAGAAGCAAAGTCACTTCCACCACCACCCGGTGAACCAGGAAATGTGGTCTTAATTGAATCTTTCATATTACTAGGCACCGCAGCCAACCATCTTGTAATAAAATCACCTGCATATTTAAAACCTTGTCCAGAAATATTCACAATTCTACCCGTGCCATTATCCTGGTTGAACAATGCTTGTAGTTTAGCAACCACTTCGGGATGATCTTCTACAAATGCTCTTGAACCGTTTAAGCCTTGCTCCTCACTACCCCAATGACCTACTAAAATAGTACGCTTAGGATTTGGATAGACTAACTTTAAAATACGCATCGCTTCCATCATTGTCAAAGTGCCTGTTCCATTATCTGTCGCACCTTGGCCAGCATCCCAAGAATCAAAATGCGCCGAAAGCATCACATACTCATCCGGCTTTTCTGTGCCTTTAATTTCGGCAATGGTATTAAAGTTTGGCACAGACCCTAAATCTTTAGAATCTGTTTGAATGCTAATGATAGGATTGTCTCCAGCCTCTGCTAAACGATATAAGGTTCCATAATCTTCCAAAGCGATATCCACCGTTGGAATTTTTGAAGTGTAGGCATTAAATATTTTATCAACGCCAAATCCGTTGGACCAGTTATTGGTTAAGATGCCTAAAGCACCAGCATTTTCTAAAACAATTGGAAGCATTCTAGATGAATGTCCTGTTTTACTGATGCGTTTACGCCAAGCATCTGTTAATTCTGTGCGTTCTTTTTTTAATTTATCAAAAGACTCCTTCGTCGCAAATTGTTGCCAGTTATCATCGGGTCTTCCAGTTGGTTGATTCATAGAAATCATCACAAACTTCCCTTTCACATTTGGTAACCAATTGACAAATGCCATTGAATCTGCTACATCGGGTAGGATAATAATTTCTGCTTTAACCGCTTTGCCTTTTGTGGATGGACTCCAAGACAATTGAGTTCCTTCTAAACTTTTAACTCTTGGAGAAAGCATATCAATATGTGTAATGCCACGTTCCCATCCTTTCCATTCGCCCCACTGTTCGTTGCGCGCAGTAATGCCCCAACCGGTATATTTATCCACCGCCCATTCATTGGCTTTTTTCATTTGTGGGGTGCCTACTAGTCTTGGCCCAATCCCATCCAATAGCTCATGAGCCAACGTTTGTAGTTGAGAATTCTTAGTTTCTTCCTGTACTATTTTTTCAATGACAGATTGTGCAGCAACTTGATTGGCTGTAAAAATACAGACAAGCATAAAAAACTTTGTTACACATCCCGTATAACTAAAGTGTAATTTTTGGATTGTTCTCATATAGCTAAATATAATAAAATAAAGAAATTAATTGATGATTAGTGATGTGAAACTTATTTAGAAAGATAGACGACGCCTTCTTTCATCACAAATTTTACTTTTTTCATGTCTGATATGTTTTTACTTGGATCACCATCCACCACGATCACATCGGCGATATAACCAGGCTTAATAAAACCTAAACTATCCTCCAGATGAAAAGCCCTTGCATTGACACTAGTAGCTGCTTTTAAGGCATCCATAATAGGCAAGCCATACTCTACCATCAGCTCCATTTCTAAAGCATTGTCTCCGTGTGGAAAGACCCCAACGTCTCCCCCCATTCCAATGGCAACACCAGATGCAATTGCCTCCTTAAAACTTTTTCTTTTATTTACAATATTACTCGGCGCATCCGTCACTCCTTTTTTCCAACCACGATATTGTGAAATCATATCTACGGCTGCGATGGTTGGCATATACGTCACATTGTGTTCTTTCATCAATTTGCCTAATTCTAGATCTACAAAATCTCCGTGCTCAATTGTTTCAGCACCAGCTAATACTGCACGTCGTATGGCTTCTTTAGATTTAGCATGGCATACCATCACCCTGCCACTGCTTCTTGTGACTTCGTTGATGAGTTTCAATTCGTCTAGTGTAAATGAAGGACGATCGTCTCCGTTAAGTCCCCATCGATAATCAGCATAGACTTTAATAAAATCGGCTCCTTTGCCAATCTGATCTCTTACCACCCTAATTAAATCATTTCCGTCTGCAGGTTCAGCTCCTAGCATAATTTGCTGATCGGTGTCATAGCCTTTGGGACCATAAGAACCTGTTGAAACAATAGCCCTTCCTGCAACCATCAATCTTGGCCCAATAATGATCCCTTCATTAATTGCTTTTTTAAGTGCCACATCCGCATAGCCTGCACCTTCTGTCCCTAAATCTCTTGCAGTTGTAAAACCAGCCAATAAAGTATTTTTTGCGTGGACAGTCGCACGGATTGTTCTGTAAGCATCGGATTCTTTTAAAACCTGCGTATCCCAGTCAGTAATATTATAAGGATATAACATGAGATGGGAATGCCCTTCAATTAATCCAGGCATAATGGTTGCATTAGGATAATTGATTTTCACTGCCCCATCTGGTATATTGACTTGTTGGATTGGACCAGCACGAATGATTTTATTGTTGTCTATGATTAATGCCCAATCTTGATGCATCAGTTCCCCATCAAATAAACGAGGTGCAGTGATGTAGTATTTAGTTTGAGCGGTTAACTTGAAACCAAAAATTAAAATAATAGCAAAGGTGGTAAAATACTTGAAGTACTTAATTTTAAAATTCATACAAATCATTTTTATTCAATATCTAATTTATTGATCAAATTGTTTGTATTAAGATACTTAATTTAACGCATTTTTGGATTTATTTATAATCCTCTCTACTTGAAAATGCAGTTAAAATAAATAATGTACCTAAAATGATAATGGACATGGTAACTAATTTGTAATTAGACCATTCGTAGAGCAATAAGTTTAATGCTCCGTTTGAGTTTGAACAAAACTTTTGTAGGAAACAAATTCTCCGTGTTTTTTTAAATCTACAATCAAACGATTTAATTGATCAAATAAGCTTGATTGACAGCCTTTTATGGTATAATTAGGAAGTCCAAATGAAGTGATATCCACAAATTCCCAGGGATGAAAGTATAAGCTCAAAAAACCTTCTGTTTTTAAGGCATGTAAGGCTAATGCTAGATATAACTGGTACGGAAAGTTTTTAAAACTTAGCCAAAATAGAGGTATTCGACAAAAAGTACTCACCGAAGCTGGCACACGATTCAAGCCATCCTCCTTGTAAAAAGTAGTAGGCAAATGTAAATTATTATACCTGCCAGGTAACCAAGTTGGATTGATAGAAGCATCATAGGTATAGCCTGCATGGATGATATCCCTAACAGGAACTTGTTTCATACGAGGCATCCTCAATCCCACCACTTCCTTTTGTATGATTTCAGACAGCCTTTGACGAGCACTTAGTAAATCCTTTTCTGTATAAGATGAATGGTAAAAAGTATGAGAAGCGATTTCGTGTTGTTGTGCTAATTGTTGTATTGTATCAGGATAATGATTTGCGAAATTGGCAGTTGTAAATAAGGTAGTTTGAATAGATAGATCCGCTAATACAGGCATTAATTTATCCAATCCTAATTTCCCAATTTCCATTTGCTTTTTGGATGTGATATTAAACCCGTATTCCAAAGGCATATCAAACTCCTCCACATCAAAACTCAATAAAATTTTAGGAATCATAAATTAGATTCTTTAATAATATAGTGAGGTCTATTTTTACTTTGAATAAATAATTTACTTAAGTAAATACCTATGATACCCAAAATCATAAGATTTAATCCACCAAAAAAAGCAATAGTAGCAATGACTGAGGCCCAACCTTGCACTTCTGTATTGGTAAATAGTGCGTACAAAATATAAGGGACATACATCACAGATAAGAATGAAAATAACAATCCCAAATAAGCTGCAAAATACAAAGGCTTAACACTAAAAGAAGTAAAGCCTTTCAATCCAAAACTGATCATTTTTTTGTAGGTATACTTAGTTTGACCATGCAATCTTTTTGCAGGTTGATAAACTATGCTGATTTGTTTGAACCCCATCCATTTAATTAAACCTCGATAAAAAGGATCAAACTCATTGAAAGATTTTAATTGCTGGATGGCATTGCCGCTAATAAGTCTAAAATCTGCTGATCCTTGTTCAAGGGTAATATCTGATAATTTATTTAGAAAATTATAAAATAAATTGGAGGTCTTTTTTTTAAGAAAGCTTGAGGTATTATTTTCTGCACGATTGGTTCTCACAATATCATAGCCTAGCTCATACTGTTTCAACATTTCATTGATCAAAGAAGGTGGATGTTGCAAATCACAATCCATCATGATAATGACGTCTGCGTCTGACGCATCTAATCCAGCCTTGATTGCATTTTGATGTCCAAAATTTCTTGATAGTTCAATGTATTTGACTGAATGATCCTCTTTTGCCAAATTTTTTATTTGGTTGAGTGTTTCATCTGTACTCCCATCATCTACAAATAATATGCAATAATCATATGTTGTAACCGCTAATGCTTCCTTGATTTCATTGTAAATAGGTATGATATTCCCATATTCATTATGTGCGGGCAGAATGATTTCAAGGGTGGTTTTCATTGGAGCTAATTTGATCAAATTTAGCGAAAATTAATTGAAAACTAATAATGAGCCAACTTACAAAACATGGAACTGCTTTAAGTGAGTACTTCACTACAAAATTATCACGTAAATATTTAGGAAATAGATCGGTTGGAGAAAATACAGTGAATATTAACACAAATAAGAGTAAAAAATATAACCACCTTTTAGGCCTTGGTGCGGCTAAAACGTACCAAATACCAAAGCCTGAAACCGCAATTACATAAGTTGGCGATTCGGCAGATGTGCTAAAAATGACCAAACCAATTAGTAACTGCGCTAGATAAGTCAATTGAAATTTAACATGATTCCAATTTGAAAAACGATAAATAGGCAATAGCATTAAAATACCTGCAGGTATAGTAGAATAAAAATTAGGAATATTGTAAAATCCGGTGATCCTTTTTATAAATCCCATTGCAGAAATATCTGTCATACCACTACTTTGATAAGAATTTATGTTCTCTATATTTTTTTCTTGTAAAGAATGATACCAATCAAAATAAGATTGAATGACATATTCGGGGCTTGAAATAAACATAGGTAAGCAAAAAAATACAATTGCCCATAAGACTAAATAGCCAATTAGTTTTTTATAATCTTTCGTAAAAAATATAAATGGCAGTCCTACAATTCCATACAGTTTTACGAATGTGCCAGCAACAATAAGCATCGCCGCTAATCCTAACTTGCCTTCTTTTACAAATACATAAGTAAGGATAATCCAACTACATAGCATGGGATTAAACTGCAAATTTTGAACCGAAGTCAGCGTCTCAATTAAACTAATTAATAGTATGATATTTTTACCCCAATTTGTAATTGGTAATTTATGCACTGCATAAAATAATATCCAAACGTTCAATATGGCCCATAATGTAGCTCCTATAAAAGTAGGCAGCAGGGCAAATGGGGCTATTAATATGCTAAATAATGGACCGTAATGGTTTTTGTCAAAATATTCAGTTGGATAAGTACTATATAAATTTTGTTGATGGACTGTATGCCAAAAAACATTTTTAAAGATCAAATAATTGTTGATTTCTGAATCTCCTCCTCTTAATAATAAAACCACTCCAATAAATGGCACTAAGAACCAAAAAATGGTTACAAAATTGGGGGTTCTACTAAAAGAAAAATAATATTTTGCTGACTTTTGCATTTAAAAATCAAAGATACCATTTTAAAAAAATAGTAAAGGGATTTAGATGAAAGAATTATATATTATTAATAAATTGATTATCAGTAATATATAATTTAATACACCACTACTGGATGGGGTTGGTTGGGCACTTGTATAATCTTACTTGCTATATGAAACACATTTGAAATCAACAGTTCGTCTACTATTTTTAGTGGGTGTCCATTTGCAAATAGTTGGCCTTCTTTCATAAAATAGACCTCATCGGCATAGGCAAAAGCCCAGTTCAAATCATGAATGATCATGATGATGACCAAATTAGGGGTGATAAGTGATTTGATGGTTTCAAGTAAATATTTTTGATATTGCATGTCTAAATTATTCAATGGCTCATCTAAAAATAAGTACCTAATTGTACCCTCTTTTGTCTCCCAAATTTGAGCTAAAACCCTTGCGAATTGGACCCTTTGTTGCTCTCCACCACTCAATGTTGTATAATCTCGCTGAGTCAAATGGTTGATGTCCAATTTTTCTAACACTTCCTGTACAATTTCTACATCTTTTTTAGAAGGCTGGAAATCAAAATGCGGATACCTTCCCATACTTACAAGTGCTTCTACTTTTAATGGAAAAGGAATATTGTTTTGTTGGCTTAAATAGCCTCTATACCTTGCTATTTGTTTTAAATCAATTTGACTTAGTAAACCTTGTGCATACCATACTTTACCTTGATGCGCGTCTACTTGTCCACTAGCAATTTTCAATAAAGAAGTTTTACCTGACCCATTGGGTCCAAGAATCATATGAATCTTCCCGGGCTCAAAAGTCAGGTTAATATTTTCAAGAATACTTTTCTCTCTAATGTTGTAAAATATATTTTCTAGCTTAAGCATCTGACTTGATAAAAAGTTGTTTTTTCAATAAAATAATAAAAATGGGTGCTCCTACCATTGATGTGATGATACCAATTGGTATTTCAGCAGGCGCTAACAACAACCTTGCTACTAAGTCCGCAAGCAATAAAATTGTGGCTCCAATGATTACAGAAGCTGGTAATAATTTCTTGTGATCACTGCCAACCAACTGTCTAACAATATGAGGTACAATTAAACCAATGAAACCTATGATACCAATAAATGAAGTAATAATAGCCACCATTAAAGTATTCACTATTAAAATTTTTCTTCTAAACTTTTTTAAATCAACACCTAGGTAAGCTGCCTCTTCCTCTCCTAATAACATCGCATTGAGTGGTTTTGCAAATTGTGTTGAAGCAAAAAATACAAAAATACCAAGTATTGTAACAATGCTTACTTGTTGCCAATTGGCACCTGAAAATGTTCCCAAATTCCAAAAATTAATACTTCTTGCTTGAGGATCTCTAGCCAGATACGTCATAAATCCCATACCACTTAATCCCAATGAATTGATGGCGAGGCCAACCAATAGAATGGATAAAATAGAAGTTTTTTGCTGAGACTTTGAAATGGAATACACTAAAAATGTCGCTAAAGTCGCACCTAAAAAAGCAAACAAAGGAACCAATAAAGGTCCAACCAATGCCTTCCATTCTATGGGCAAATACACAGCCAGAACAAAAACAATAGATGCGCCAAATGCAGCACCTGCGCTTGTGCCAATAATACCAGGCTCTACCAATGGATTTCTAAACAAGCCCTGCATATAAACCCCAGAAACTGCTAGGATGCCTCCTGACAAAGCACATAATATGACCCTAGGTAATCTTATTTGCAAGAAAACGCCCTCGTAAATAGACGAGGGCGTTTTTCCTTGAAAAAAATGCATGCATGCATCTAGCATTTGTTGATTCGAAATTAAAACAGCTCCATATTGTATAGAGGCAAGTACAACTACAATCAATACAATACTTGATACAATATATATGGAAGACTTTTTCTGAATCATACTATTTTTTATGCAATTCCTTCATCAATAATAAAATATTCTTACCTGATCTTGGACCAAAATAGACCAAATCGTGTTCTTCGAACCTGATGATATTTTTATTTTTCCCTGCGTTGGTTAAAGCAACACCTGGTACACCTGAAATAAACTTATCCATGGAGCCCATTTGGTCAAAACCAAAATCTGTCGCAATGATACAATCTGGATTCGCTTCCGCTATTGCCTCTGCAGACAATTGCTTTGCACCTTTAGCATCATAAATCGCCGTTTCACCTCCAGCTAATTCTATCATTTTATCACCTACACCATGTCTTCCACTCATTACAAAGTAAATATTACTTGCTCTTCCAAAATGGATGATCATCACTTTTGGTTTTTTTGTACTATTGAAAGCTTTTAATGAATCAGCAGCAGCAAGGATAGAGGCATCCATTTCTTTAATAATGGAATCTGCTTTTGCAGGTACTCCATAAAAGTTAGCCAACTCTTTAAGTGTTAGCTTAGCGCTATCAATTGTATTAGCAGATCCAAATGTTTTAATTTTTAAGCCAACTTTAGAAATTTGAGGAAGTACATTTTCAGGTCCAATATCATTACTATGAATGACTAAATCTGGCGTCATTGCAATAATAGATTCAGGGCTTAATGCTCTATGATATCCAACTGTCTTTAACAACTTAGCACTATCTGGATACGTACTACTTAAATCAACCGCAACTAAGGACTTACCTTGTCCCAATGCATAAACCATTTCTGTTAGATGCTTTGAAACACTTACTATGCGCATATTTCCTGGCGCTTTTTCATCTTTATTAGAAAATCGACCGCAACTAGATAATAAAAGCAATAACAGTATGAAACTTATGTGATTCAGTTTTTTCATAGTTTGTATTTAAAAGAATTAAAAGGTATATTTTAAATTTAACCCGCCAAAAACCATTGCATTTCTGGGCGCTGGCAAATAGGCATCAGGTAACTGATTTGCAAAAACCATGATATAATACTTAGTATTGGTGAGATTGGTTGCCCCAATATACATATCCGTACTAAAGTGATTGCTGATTTGTTTCTTAAATCCAATCTTACCATTCAATAAATTATAGCTAGTGGTATAGAAATCGTTCAGGCCTGATATAGGTGTTTTGTCTTTGTAATTATAAGTAAGATTGGCATACAAACCACCATTCAATAGCATGTCAACACCTGCATTCACAGTCCATTTAGGAGCACCAGCAACTTGTTTGCCAGTGAAATCTTCAATTGAGGTCACTGACTTTTGAATCGTAAAATTATTCGCATAAGTAAAGTCATTTTTAGTGAAGTTTACAAAAGGACTAAATAATTGAATGAACCCATTTTTTTGATTGATCAGATTGTATTTGATCACACCTTCTACACCAAAATGTCTTTGTTGACCTCCATTCACTACATAAGAATACAAAGTGGTGGTTTTTGATGCAGGAGATACCACAGATATTGCTGTCATTTTATTGTCGTATACCGTATGGAAATATGCAAATTCATAGATTAACTTATTATCAAAAAGCTGGCCCTTTGTTCCAAATTCCATTTGAGATCCAACTTCTGGAATTAAAGTTTCATTCACTCTGCCAGTGGCAGGCGTAGCAGGGGTGGTGACTGCTGGTGTTGATATATAAAAATAAGAACTCACTGGCGCCTTATATCCTTTGCTGTAAGCAGCATAAACAGAAATATGCTTATTGATGACTTTATTAATAGCAAGGTGAGGGGACAACATGCCATTATAGGTTTTTTCAAACTTAGCTGGTCTAGTTGCCAATGCTGGATTAAATCTATCATTTAAAACAATATGCATATTACTAGAACCCAATCCTCCTGTAATAGAAATTTCTTTTGGCAAACTTAAAGTCCATTCTGTAAATAATGAAGTAGTTGTGCTCACAGAATTTAAATCCGAAGTGGTTGCGTTCAATACCCAGTATGGATTTACTAAATATTTCCAAGTGGTGCCTGTGTCTAATGGATTTTGTTTCATATTATACCCCACCACATGTGCATCTTGTCTTTGAGACTCTATACCTGTTATACCAGATAGTTGCATATGGTCACCAAGATTCAACTTTACATCTAATGTGGACCTTAAGCCATAATTACCAGTTGCCTTTTCGGTCCACCCTCCAGCTGAGCTTGCATTGCTTGTGAAACTTGTTCCAAAAACGGTTGTATTGCTTGTTAAATGCTCGTTTAATTTAAAACTATTATTCATCCCTGCTCTAAAAGTAATCACATTGCTATGACCATCTCTTTTGATGTAATCGATGTTTCCAGTATAGTCATTATTTTCATATTGCGCTATCGTTAATTCACCGGCTCTTTGATCATAACTATTGCTGTATCCAAAATAGGTATTTACAGTATGTTTATCCGAAGGCGTATACACATTCACCATATTTACATAATCTTTTCTGGATGCATTATGAATGGTGAACCCTTCTACTTCCTGGTGTCCATAATTTACAAGCAAAGAAGCATTATTAGATGCTGTTTGAAAAGTACTTGTGTTTCTTCTTAAACCATAATTACCAGAAATGAATTCTTGACTTAAACTTGTTTTACCTTTTTCTGGTTGAACAGTTTTTAAATGCACTACCCCTGCTATTGCCAAGCCATATAAAGCACCAGCTGGCCCTTTAACCACTTCTGCTGAAGCAATAGAACCAAAATCAATATCATCCATTGTAGTAATACCTTCTGCATCGGTGACAGGAATGACATTTAAATAGACTTTTGAACCTTGACCATCAAAATTGCTACTGGCTCCATTTCTGCCCCTCACACCATTGCCATAACCTCTTATATTAAATTGCTGTCCTCCACCAATAGATCTTCTTGCCATTTGAACGCCAGGTACATTGGTTTGTATTGCATCATCAAAAAATAATCCTGAGGCCCTTTTAATATCTGTTTGGTTTAAATTAGTGATGGACACTGGTTGATACAATAAGGTTTTATTGTTATTGGTAGAATTGGTTACTTCTACATCTGTTAAAGTAAGTACGGTTGGTTGTAGATAAATGACCAAATCAACTTTACAAGTTGCATTCATTTCTAGAACAGTCTCATAACCAACATGACTAATTTTAATCACTTCTTTAGGATTACATATGTAAGTAAATTCACCAAATTGATTGGTTACTACTTTTTTATCGCCAATAGTAACTGTTGCATCAACGATAGGTTTTTTTGAAAAAACATCTACCACTTTCACTTTCGAATTTGCCTGACCCATTGCATTGGTTAAAATAAACAATGCACCAATCAAGCTTATAAAATACTTCATTCATAAAATTTTTAAAAATAAATAGAAATACCATTTAATGAAACTATTAAATGGTTGATAAAATTGGACTGAAAATCTACACCAGGTCTTTTGGAGGCGGTGCATCCATACTTAGATGGATATTTTGAAAAGAAATAGCCTGGTATTTAAAATTACCAGAAAGCAGAATTGCTGGTATCTCTCCCTCTATAGAATGGGTTAAGATACATTCAAGCGTACTATACTTTAAAGCTAATTTCCCACTATTTTTTTGATGTGCATTTGTTTTATCAGAATGGATCCATTGGTTGTAAACATCTAATAAATTACTTTCTTTACTATCATTGATACAATAATAAATTGTTTTTTGTCCTTGAACTTCTTTTTTGACAACATCATACATTTGTCCATTCAGCTCAAATTCTTGGTCTTTTTCTTCCCAACTCATGGATGTATTTTCTGCAATTGCTTCAATAACACCTTGAAAATTATTTGTCTTAATATTTTCCTTAATAATTTTTTTAGCTTCCCACTTAGCCAATTCAAATACCAAATGATGCCCTAATTGACTTAGGACAAAAATGGATAATACAATGATGGCTGCAGCTTTCTTCAAAACCAATAAAATTTGCTACAAAATAGCTAAAATATGTTTAAAACTTACATTTTAGCCTGGGTTAAAATCTTATTTAGTTGATTGATTTCTATCGCTAATTCCGCTTTTAGCTCTTCAAAGACCTTATAAGACCCAGCAGTAGGTTTATAATCTCCAGATTCCACTACACGCATTAAAGAAGCTAGCTTATTATTTAATTTAATAGGGAAATTTAAAGGATCCTGTGAGCTTTGATTGCGCACCTGATATAAATTTTCTTCTACTTGTGAAAGCGCAGCAATCAATGCAACTGAAGTTTTGGATAGTCCTTTTTTATTCGCTTTCGCTGCTTCGTTTAGTTTTTCTTTGATGGCTCTTATTTGAATGACTGCATCGTTGGCTATAGTCACTTGATCTCTAATTTGTATCGCTAAATTAAATTTCTCTTGCATATCTGCAAGACTAATATCCTTCACCCTAGGATCCATTTTAACTTCAAAATTTTCTGTCACCACTTGTCCACCAGCAGTAATCCTTACTTGATAATTACCAGGCACTGCAGTAGGTCCTACATAGACAGGAGCGCTCCATAAAATCATCCCTTTAAAATAACTTGCAGATGGATATTTTAAATCCCACTCAAATACATTTAAACCAGTTTTAATAGTCGGTGGTTTTGGCTTGCGATCTTCGTCATCACCATCCGCTTCCCCATTTTCCTTTTTAACTTTTGCAAGCTCTCCTATAAAAGTATTTACCAGTTTTCCGGCTGCATCTAATATTTCAATTTTTAAATCTTTCTTAGTGGAATCTAAATAATAATGAAACACTGCTTTTTGTACCGACCTTACTGCATAATAAGGTTTAAATAAATGCAAGCCAGCTTGAATGCCTGCATCCTTAGTTCTAACAGGTGAAATATCGTCTAAAACATAAATAGACCTACCATGCGTTCCAATCACTAAGTCTTTTTCTGTGACTTGTACATCGGCTACTTGCACATCTGGTAAGTTTAAGCTCAATGATGTCCAGCTTGCACCATCGTTATAAGAAATCCAAATTCCATGTTCTGTTCCTGCATACAATAAACCTGCGCGCGTAATATCTTCTCTTACCGCATGCACATAATCATCCGCACGAATGTCAGAAATTATTTTTGTCCATGTTTTTCCAAAATCATTGGTCTTCCAAATATAAGGAGCACGGTCATCCATTTGATAACGTTTGGCTGCGATATAAGCTGTACCTGCATTAAAATGAGAAGCCTCTATAATACTTACACGTGTATTCTTAGGCATATCTTTTGGTGTAATATTATCCCAATGCTTACCACCATCTTTAGTGATATGAACAAGTCCATCATCAGATCCTGCCCAAATAATATTCACATCCTGATAAGAAGGTGCTAATGCAAATACGGTTCCGTAAATTTCAGGGCCATTCATATCTCTTGTGATTACACCACCACTTACACCTAATGTGGTTGAATCGTTATACGTTAAGTCTGGACTAATTTTTTCCCAACTCTGCCCTTCGTTCGTAGTTTTCCAGACATGCTGAGAACAAGTAAATAAAACATTCGGATCGACTGGTGAAAAAACAATTGGATAGGTCCACTGCCATCTTTCTGGTAAGGTCTTCGCTTCTTCTCCAGAAAAGAATCTTGGATATACTTGTACATCTCTTACTTGACCCGTCATTCTATTCATGCGCGTTAATAAAGCACCTTGACTACCTGCATAAAATATATCTGGGTTCTTTGGATCCTGCGTAATGTAACCGCTCTCTCCTCCACCAACTTCATAAGCAAATCCCATTCCTGGCTTAGTTGAATTACTCCTTACTGCTCTATGTCTATAATCTTCACTCGGTACAGCAATCGTTGTATTGTCTTGCTGTGCACCGGCTACTTGATAAGGGAAATCATTGGTGACTGTGATATGGTATAATTGTGCCGTCGGAAAATCCTCGTCTGTCCAGGTTAAACCGCCATTCACAGAAACAGCTCCACCACCATCATTGGCAGTAGCTAAGCGTGTTGGGTCGGTTGGATCAATCCATAGATCATGGTTATCGCCATGCGGCACTTTGATTTCTGTTTTAAAAGTAACACCGCCATCCGTTGATTTATAAAAATTGACATTCAAACCATACACTGTGTTCTTATCTTTTGGATCGGCCACAATACGTGAATAATAAAATGCACGTTGACGCAATTTTCTTTCGTTGTTCACCAATTTCCAATTCGCTCCTCCATCATCCGAACGATATAATCCACCCTCTGGTGATTCTACAATCGCCCAAACACGATTGCCATCTGCTGGAGAGACTGCTACGCCTACTTTTCCTACGACTGCGGGCATGCCTGGGTTTTTTGAAATCACTTTCCAACTAGCACCACCGTCTATCGATTTATACAATGCAGAAGTGCCAACATCGGCCCACATTTTATAAGGTGTTCTATACACCTCCCAAATACTTGCATAAATAATTTCTGGATTTTGCGGATCTATCACTAAATCTTCAGCACCTGCTTTGTCATTCACATATAAAACTTTATTCCAAGTTTTACCTCCATCTGTGGTTTTAAAAACACCACGCTCTTCGTTAGGACCAAAAGCATGGCCCAATGCTGATACATAAACGATATCTGGATTGGTAGGATGAATTCTGACTCTTGAAATAGATTGTGTATTTTTTAA
>Ga0214921_10004023_pt1 | contig 22032 bp, 26 predicted proteins | sample LL1505_MetaG_FD_177992 | JGI IMG/M metagenome (GOLD analysis project Ga0214921, IMG submission 177992) | Freshwater microbial communities from Lake Lanier, Atlanta, Georgia, United States - LL-1505 | ecosystem: Environmental > Aquatic > Freshwater > Lake | place: USA: Georgia | collected... | reverse complement strand
TTTTTTTAGTACTTAAAGAAAATGTAAAAGGTGATTTTTTTAGTACTTAAAGAAAATGTAAAAGGTGATTTTTTTAGTACTTAAAGAAAATGTAAAAGGGCTTTATTCTAAGTCATCTAATTCATATTTATAATTATACAAAAAATGTTTAAATATATTACATTAGATTTACTACATGTGAGTTAGTTTTAATATAATTATTTTGAGCGGTCCCTAAACTAGTACCCATATTAGTCGTATCTTCTTGTAATTGTTGCATATCATCGCCATATTTAGATGTTAAAAATATATTTCTTAACATTGATGAACCTATCTTTTTACCAAATATTTTATTAAGTGTTCTTGTGATTTCATTAGAATTATTTAATGGTTGTTCTATATAATTAACTAATAATGGTATATTATATTTACCTTTTATTAATTTTTTTAATGGATGATATTTTAAAAATACTTTAATAATATTAAATAAATCATCATTGATTGGGACAACTTGATCAGTATATGTTTTTTTAGTTTTATAGTTTCTAAAAATGAATTGTCTATTTGGTAGATCTAAATAATTATTATTAGTTGGTAAATCATCAGAATATTTATTTACTACATTCATTTTTAAATAATCAAGATTACGACGGGGGCTATTTAATGTATATAGTGATAATACAAGAAGATCAAATAATTTATAATATTGATCAGCTGTTATTTTAGTTTTCCCTTCTATTTCTTTTAGGATGCTCATTAATTCTTGTTGTTTTTTTAATACATCTTCTTGACTTATCCAATTTTCTTGTTGTGTTTCTGATTTTTCTGTATTTGATTTTAGATTTTTATTATATTCTAATAAGATTTTATAATATTCATCATATAGTTTTTTTAATTTTGGTTCTTGTTTTAATAAAGATACAATAGATATTAAATAAGTTCTTCTTGTGTTAGGTTTATAATCTTTAATCTTATCTAATATAGTAGGTATATTTTTTAAAAAGGTAAAATTTTTTATTTCTTTATTATCATTCAATCTCATTAGATTTTTTGTATATAAATTTAATGAATTTGAACTAATATTTTTTTCATTTAGATTATTTAAAATACTCATTAATATAAATTAGATTATTTTTTTTTATATTATTTTTTTTTTAGATTATTATTTTTTTTTAAAAGGTGGTAAATTTTTTATTCCTTTTATTTTTTGTTTTAATTTGATTTGTTTTTTTAAATTATTTTTATCTATTTCATTTACTGTTAATGGAGTTTTAGAACTAATTTTAATAGTTGGTCTATATACTGGGTATGGTTGTTTACCAACGTCAGACCACTGCTCTTTATACCATCTTTGTAAATTTTTAGGTTGATTATCATCAATATATTCACCACCTAGTTCTTTATATTTTTTAACTATAAAACCAGATTTATACGCACTACTTTTTTTATATATTTTATCGGCTTCATGTTTTACAAAATTATATAGTTCTATATTTTTCGGTATAGGCATATTATAATATAATACAATATAATAATAATGAGTGAATTATCGGAGGTATTCTACGCCATGTTGGTATCAACATTAGCGGGTTTATTAATTGCAGTTGGTAAAATGTGTTATAAATCTAAATGTAGTACTATTGATCTTTGTTGTTTGCGTATCGTCAGAAATATAGAAGCAGAAGTAAAAGAAGATTTAGAAGCCCCAAAATCTGATGATTCTAAAAAAGAATCTAATTTGTAATTTTTTTAAAAATATAAAATATAATACATATATATATAATGGCTTTATCAACATATGTATTAAATCAAAGAATTTCAGCTTTACAATTTCAAATAGATAATCTTGGCCCAGATTTTAAACAAGATTTATTTAATGTATTGGGTCAAGGTAATTCAACGGGGAATTTATCAATAGTAAATGATGATGATTCTTTTGTGATGATAACAGCCCCATCGGCTTCTAGTCTTCAAATGGTAAGTAATACAAATAATATGTTATTAACTTCATCTGATCTTACGTTTAATGGTGTTTCTGTACTGAACCCGCCCGCCGTTAAAACGTTAATTAATATTATTTCTACGCCTGATTTTGATGTAAATACATCTAATGTTTATTATACTTCAGTATTAAAAGGCGGTATTGTGTATATGACACCATCAATATCAACTATTGATATGACATTTTTAAATGCATCAACATTATATAATTTTGCTGTACTTGTTGATTTACCTTCAAATACTGATTATTATTTTACTGTTTGGGGGAATATTAATAATATTTATAGTTCTACTCAAGTATATTTTAGTTGTGATTCATCTTCAAATTTAACATTAAATGTACCTACGGGGCTTTCTGTCGGTGATTATCATCTTAATTTACCTAGTTTTAGTTATATTATTTAATATTCATTTATATTTTCATTTATATATAAAATGAAACCAATTAATAAAACTATTAAAACACTCATATACTACATATTATAATATAACTTTATATGATATACTTGGTTATATAATACAAATAATATTATATCTATTTTTGACTATCCACCACTATCAACACTACTATCAACAGATGCAGTATATTATTATTATTATTATTATTATTATTATTATATATTTACATCTAAAAAAGAGTATATATAAATATATATTGTATTATATATATGATGGTGGAGGGTGTGGAGGGTGTGGAGGGTTATTTTAAAAATATTTTATATAGAGAAAATCAATTTAACAATAAAGAAAAAAAGCCGTTTTTACTCTCCTCACCTCACCACAACTCACCACAACTCACCACACAATAAATATTTATTAATAATTTATATTATTAATAAATAAGATTCAACAAAAATATAAAATTAAACTATTACTTCATTATCACCTTCATTTTCTTCATCTGTAAAATCAATATTATCAACTATATTAAAATATTGCTTAACTTCATTAATATCAATTGTTTTATAATTACATGTTCTACTTTTTGATGTATCAATACCTTTAATATTTAAATGTTTTAATCTAACATGAAACTTTAAACTATTGATATTATACTCTATTTTTTGTGATGATAAATAAGCATTAAAATAATTAAATAATTCGGTACTTGTCATTTTAATGATGTTATCTATATTTTGTATAGTATTGTCTTGAACTAAATTAATAATACATGATTCTATTGGGCTTATTGATAATTCTTGTAGATCTCGTTGATATTCTGTAGTAGGTAGTTTAATTTGTCCAAACTTATCTAAATTAGGAATAGATTTAAAATAATCGTATACGGTTCTAATTACATTAATATCATCTAATAATTCATACATTTTAGTAAAATATTCTTTTTTACCACACAGTTCATCTGATGATCTAATAATTAAATTACGCCTATCACCTTTCTTTGTTTGGATTGGCTCCTCTTTGTTGGTAGTGATGATAAAACGATGGTACGAGGTAGTTTGTATAGCACTAATACCTTTATTATTAATAACAAGTTGACCATCAGTAATTAATTGTTTAAATTTACCTACTTCTAGATCTTGTTGTCCTACTTCATTTAATACAACAAAATAAGCCGATGCCATTAAATTATTAAAATTACCAAATACATCACGTTTAGGGTCGCTAGTTTCAAAAACTCGTTTAGATCCTAATATTTTTGTTAATAGTTGTATTAGTGTGCCCTTGCCAGCACCCTCATCAGATATTAAAACGGGTATAATAGTTTTGGTTGCTGGATACTGTAGCATCTGTCCGATCCATTTAATAAAATATTCAAATATATCATCTTCATGATTACAAAGTATTTTAATATGATTCAATATAAATTTTAAAGCTTCTTCATTTTTAATATACTCTTTTTTGTATTTTTCTATCTCAAAAGGTAACCACATATTAAAAACATGTTTAGGACATTTTAACGGATGAGGATAAAAATCACAATCTTCATATCTTCTTTTATTTTTATTACCTTCTATCCAATTTTTAATGAATAGTTGTTTCTTACCTGTTTTTTTATCTATTCTATCAGAACAAATAATATGTTTATATGATTGGGTAATTTTTGATTCACTAAAAAAAATAATATCATTACTAGTTTGTTTTAAATAAAATGATTTATTAACTATAAAACAATGTCGTTTCTCAAACTGTTCAGCTATCTTTAAAAATTTATCATCATTTAATTCATCAATATATTGTTCTTCTCCTTCTTCATCAATAAAATCAGGGTTAAGAACTTTTACAACTTTAAAATAACTATCATATAATGCTTTATTGTAGTCTTTCGCCATGGCTTTTAAATGAATAATATTTAATTTATCATCTCTCATACTTCTCCATTTAGTTAACATCATATTATTTGTATTCTCTTTATATTTTGGTCCTTGTTTACTCCAATCAATCCATATATTAATATCTTGGGTTTCATTTTTTATAATAGTTCCAACTTTAAACCAGTCCATATATCCTATATCATCATCACGTTTAATACAATCAAGACATTTATTAATATCTTCTAATTTTTTATTAAATACTTCTTCATCTTCTTCATTTTCTTCTTTTATTTCATTTTCATCTACTATAATAGTAAGGTTGGGTTTTGGTTTAATCTCTTCTTTTTTTGTATTAATAGATTTATTTAATATTTCTATTTCTTCATTTTTTATTATATAATCATCTAATTCAATATTATTAAATAAATATGAGTCAGTTTCAATATATTCAATAATAAAATCTTCTATTAAACCATTTTTTATTATATGTTTATTATTTTTTATTGTATTAGTTTGATTTGGTAGCCTTAATGTAAATATTTTATCTTCGTCTTTTGGGTATATACTTAGATCTATTTCTTCTTTTCCTTTTGTTAAAAAACTTTTAAAAGTTTCATTATAATATTGAAAAAAAGATTTAATATTATATGGGGTTGTAATTATAGAAGGTATAATAAGATGATAAGACGCTCCTTTTTCATTAGTTGAGAAAGTATAAGATATTTTTGTACGATCAATATTTAATAAACTACACAAAATAGAAGAAAATTCATTAAATCTTGCTTCTGTTGTTCTATCTAGATCAATGTAAAATTTACATTTTTTATTTGCTCTTAATAAAATATGATACCCTTTATCATTTTGTAATTCTTCAATAATTTTATCAATAGTACCTTTAAAATGTCTGTCATTAGATTCATTATATTTAAAAAATGATTTTTCATTTTTATAATTTAAAAGTTGGAAAATCAAAAATTCCGTCATATATTAGTATATATAAATAAATCCTTAAATCATTTTTCAATATATAATATATTATATTGAAAAATTATTAAATTAAAATGGGTTCAGCGGTTGTTTCATTTTTCTTTTTTTGATAATATAATTTTACTTTATTATTTTGTTTTAATAGAAATTCTGGATCATTTTTTTTAGAGTTATAGTATCTTCTAGATGCTAAGCGTCGTTTTTCTAATCCTTTTTCAGATTTATTATATTTATCTTGATACTTTTTCATATTCTCTAATGCTTTTACCGCCTTTTGAATGTTAATATTTAATTCACTCATATAATATATAAGAAATTAAATGTTTAAATAGTTTTTAAATTATAGTAAATGTTTATTAAGACGATGACGACGCCCCCCACTAGTAGAACCGCCAGAAATACCCGCACCCATACCACTGCCAGAAACAACAGACCCGTCCATCATATTAGCAAGTTGTGGATGTTTTTGCATCGCGTGATATTTTAACATTTTTTTAATTGCACCAAAACCAGAACTATTTAAACGTCCGCCGACTAATCTTTGATGAGTATTATAATCAAGTGATGCTTCACCCTCTTTTGCTTTAAGTACCGTAGCTTTATCCAGTATACCAGTGTAGATAATAGACGTACCTTGTTGAGTTACGAAAATTCCGTCATTTTTTGTGATAATACAAATTTCGGGGGTGATAGCTACCCCATAGTTATTTTTAACCCTAATGTTAAATTGAAATGAGTACTGTCCTAATGATCCGCATGAAAGCATTGAATCAAGAGATAGGTCTAACGCGGGATTGATAACGAGTAAACTACCAGTCGGTACGGCTGTACTATTTGGTTCACCATTATCAAAATTGTTATTGTATCCTTGCCATTCATAGTAAGATTGCGCGGATCCATTACGGAAACTAATATTATATAAATCTTGTTGGGTTGCACTTGCAAGAAGCCCCGATTGACTATTCAGATTTATTGAGATGTTTTCAATTGTTAAAAATGATGATGTATTATATGGGGTTTGTGAAGACATTGGGATTCTAACTGAAATTAAGATAAGCCCTGGTATTTGGTTCAGCTGGAGATTCTGAGAAGTTAATGTTGCAGTTGCTCCTGATGCTAATGCATCATTATTAGTAAAAGTGGTAAGGAACCTTGGGTAATCTGAATACGGTACGATGCATTTACTTGAGACTTTTGCATATTGTAAACTTGTTAAAGTTTGGAAGTTGAAAAGCAACCTAGCATTTTGAAATGCTGGAAAACTTACATTTCCTTGATTATAACCGAGAGAAACCGCCCCAGCATTTCCATTATTAACTAAATAATTATTAGCAGTACCAAATAAACGTTTTCCTGTTGAGTCTACGTTGCAAACAATTGACATGTTGTTAATTCCTATTAATCCCGACCCAGATTGTGAAGACATAGGCATACAGTTAGTAAATGGTGATAATGCTAAAAATGGTTCAGTGCATGTAAATTGTAAACCAATCGCCCATGTATCATTAACATTTGTTGATACAATTGAATCATCAACACCCCCACCTGCTATATTGTGTACAACACCTAATAATTGAACTGGGAAACTTCCACGGGGTTGAAAATCATTATCATATCCGTTGTTGTTAAGACTTGATAGAATATTATTATTAGAATTTGCTATTGGTCCTACGGTGTTTACTGCTTGGTTAAATTGTCCCCATTGACAATCTGGAAGTGATGGGGTCATACTGTTATATCTTGCTAGTTTTCTATTATCATTCATTCTTAAAATCATTGGTAATATATCTTGAATATTTACTGATGTACTTGCATTATTTATAGTTGCTTGCATCGTAGTAAATAACGAAGTTAAGGGGAACGCACTGAGTGCCTCAGTCAGCCCCCAGTTAATGCAATTTTCGCCAACACCGACGTCGGTTAAATTAATTGTGAAGTTAACCGTCGCAGACATTAATAAATGTCTATCAATAACAATATTTTCCGATGGCACTTGCACGTTCCATACAATTTGTGATGAACTTGCTGAAATGGCTTGAAATTGAGTATAGGTTGAGTATTGCGGACCACTCAAGACACCAAACACTTCTTCATCAGTTAAATCAGATATTATTGTACTTTCAATTAATGCAGTTTTAAAATCTGGTTTTGTAGACATTATATATATATATATAAAATATTTTATTTATTTTATATATATATATTTTTTAAAGATTTTTTATAATTCTAATTCGTTTATAATATTTTTTAAACTTTTTATATATTTATTTTGTATTACCATATGAGTCTTTTTTACTAAATAATATTTTAATTGTCGCAGTTGATCCAGATGATAAATAAAATGGATTTAGTTGTCCTAATCTATCTTTCCAATATACTTGTAGATCAAATGTTGTAAGGGGACGCTTACCCATTAATTGAATCCATTTATATTGTGCTGATGGTTGATATACAAGATTAGGGCGATACGTACCATCATCAGAAATAAAATCGGTAATTAATTGATTAACTAAACTATTATTTCCATTACCTCCAAAAACAGAAGACCCATTAAAAACAATAGGTGTACTTACTTGATTACTTACAATAGGTAATGTAGTTGATGTAAAAACAATAGATGTAATAGGCGTCCACAATGCTATTGTAGAACATTCTTGAAATACTTGAATTGCATCATATTCTGGATTAAATGGCGGATATTGTATGATGTTACTATTACTAAATGAATTAGTAATAATTTGAGCATTTAAATCACCTGTACCAGATGATATAATAACTGGAAATGATGAAAACAATTGAGCAAGTGGAGTGTTAAAAAATATTTTAATATAATTTGATGCTATTGTAGAATATCCCAATACATCACAGTTTACAATAGCTGTATTATTAGATGTATCCCAACTAAGAACAGGGTAATAACCAGTAGGTAAAACTAAACCCGCCCCAGTTACTGAGGCATTAAGTTGATTAAAACATGTTATAAATGCTTCATTAATTAAATAAATAAAATATTGATAATTATAAACATTGTAATAATTACCCCCATTATATTGTATACCGTTAACACTAGGTAAGGGTGGTAATGGTGCAACTTTAGATTGTGGTATAAAAATTACTGGCGATGTTGATGTAAATACTTGTAAAGGATTAACAGGGTTTACCCATTGTAATGAAACTTTATAAATAGTTAAATTTATATTAGGTTGGTTTAATTCAATAGTAGGAATAAAAACAGGTAAATTAGGCGTATCTAATGAAAATCTTATAATACTCATATAATATTCATCAGCATCATATAAAAAAGGAACATTACGTGTTTCTATAAAGTTTAATACAGGTGGAGCTAATCCATTATTTTCTAAATTAGTTAGTTGGATATCGTAATATAGTTTTTCTGGTGTATTATTTTGATTACCGCTCATTTTAATATACTATTATAAAAGATAATTTATTTTAAACTTATTTTTTTATTATAATAAAATATTATAAAATATATTAAATTATATTATATATTATATATATATACAATGTCATCAGCGTCTACAGTAGGCTTACCATATGATAATATTATTGTTTTAAATTTTGAAACACCCGCTTTAATTCAATCAGGGACTAACTTTGCTTATACTTTTTTAGAAAATATACCAATACAATCAGGTAATTATATTGCATCATTATATATTAATATTGTTCAAGAAGGAGGAGATACAACATTAGGAACAATAACAACCCAAATACTTAGTGCAAATATTACTAATACTTTCCCATTTAGTTCAAATTACGTAGGTGAAACATCATTTATTGATATGGAAGGTATTGATTTTAAAATACAAAATACTCAATTAATTACAATTAATGGACCTGCAACAATGACATTAGTAAGTAATATATTATTTGATAATACACCACCATCAGCTACAGGTATTTTAATTTTAAAAGCGATTTAAATAATTTTTACAGTAAATAAATTATATAATATATTAAAAAAATATTATATAGATTATTATTTTTATTTTTTAGATTTTTACAAGTAATATAAAAATAGATAAATTAGATTTTTACAAGTAATATAAAAATAGATAAATTAGATTTTTACAAGTAATATAAAAATAGATAAAATAGATTATTAAATGTAATAATTCATGAATTATTACTGTAAATGTGATGTAAACTATATGAAATAATCTAAATGTAATATAAATATATGTATTATTAGATATTTTTAGATATTTAATATTAAAAATCTAAATAAATCTATTCTATTATTGTAAGATATTTAATAGGAATATAAATGTGATTTTTCATATCATATTTTTCTTGTGCTCTACTAAATTGTTTTACTTCAAATGTATTAAATAATGTTTCATCGTATTCAATATAAGTTAATTTATCAGTAAATTTAAATAATAGTATTAATGGTTTACTCTTATCTATTTTATTTAATGTAATCATTGTAGTATTATATTTATTTAAATCATTGGTTCTAGACTTTAATTCGTAATTATATTTTTCATCAGAATAATCATATTTAGAATATTGATCAGTATGTTCAATAATGTTTCTATTAAAATATTCTTTGATAATAGGTAGTACGAGTTTTTGTTGTTTAACTCCGTATTGGTAGGAATTAGTCCAATGAACCATTTATTTATTAATCTAGTATATCAATTATCTTTTAAATAAAAATCTAAATTAATAATCTAATTAGTTTAAATTAAATAAATATAATCTATTGTAATATTATAATGACAAGTAATTTAGATAGATTAAAAGAATTAAAAAAAGAAGAAGCATATAATAAAATGAAAACTAAATTAGCAACAATGATATCAGACGAAGATTTTAATAAATATTTTATTGATGCACCCCAGAAATTATTAAAATATTCACAATTAGAAAGTATAAATGATATTAATGAATTATTACCAGAAGAAAAAGATTATAGAATAATATTAACAGAGAATCAAAAAAATAGTGGTCATTGGTGTTGTATTACTAAAGATAATAATATATATACTTGGTTTGATTCATATGGAGAAAAGCCCGACGGAGAATTAAAATATATTTCAGCTGTAATGAATAAGATATTAGGACAAAATAAAAAACATCTTAGTAGAATATTAAAAACAATTAGAGAACCTAGTCAAATATTATATAATGAAACTAAATACCAAAAATTAAGAGATGGTATTAATACATGTGGACGGTGGTGTATATGTTTTTTATTATTACACCATATAGGGTATGATTTAGCGGAGTTTAAAAACTTCATTAAATTAAATAGTAAGAAATATAATAATATGCCATATGACATATTAATCTGTGAATTTTTTTAAACATTAATAACTAAAATACTATAATACATTCCTGTATTTACGGTGACTGTTGTTGAAGAATTAAAAAAAGATAATTCTAATGTTGTAGAAGGCGGGTTTAATATACTACTTGCCCAAAAAACATTGCAAACTACTGAAGCAACACCTGCCCCTTCATTTGATGATATTAAAATAGCACTTGTAGAACGAGAAAAAAATGGTACAACAATTTGTGAACCTTTTGATGATTGTGGTGCCATTGCTGATAAATCTGCAAGTCCTAAATAAAAATTAATATTACCTAATGGGAAATATAATGTGTTAGCTGTTGCTGTTGTAGAATAATTAACCATATCTGCTTGACTTTGATATAATGCATTAGCTTCCGCTGTTGTAGAATAATTAACCATATTTGCTTGACTTTGATATAATGCATTTGCTTCCACAGTTGTTGAATAATTAGCCGTATCCGCTAAAGTTTGAAATGTGGCATTTGCGTCAGTAATAGTATAATAATCTGCGGGATTTACATCAGAAGCTATATCAAAATTTCCTGCTGATGTTTCTGTAATAGTAATACCAGCACCTTCTGCTATTGTTAAAACTCCAGTATTAGATATATTTATATCTCCTGTTGATGCATCTACATTAATTCCATCACCTGCTGTTATACTTACAACGCCTATATTAGATATTTCAAAAACACCTGTAGATATTTCATTAACATCAATACCATCACCAGCGGTTATATCATCAACTAAACCACCACCACCACCACCTTGTTCTAATAGTAATTGTGCTACACTTGCGACTGACATATATAATATAAGTCTATATTATATTTTTTAGATATATTTATTTTTAATTAAGCTATTTTAGTGAATGTAATATTAGGCGGAAAAGTAGCAAATGGTGCGCGTACTGCTGATTGTGTAGCATCTCCTGTAAATGTTAAAACTTTCCCTTGACAACCAAAATATCCAACGCCATCACATTCTACGACTGTCTGACCTTGAATAAAAACTAGTGATTGTCCACCTGCTGTAATTGTAGGGTATATATAATTAATTGCGCCACTATTTACAAAATAATAAAATTCTAATTCTACATTACCAATTCCCACGGAACTTGCACCTCCAGCATTATAAGATTCTAAAATAAAAAATATAGTTACTATATATAAACCTGCTGGCGGAATAACATTATTAGCTGCTGTTATTATTTGAAAAAGTGTATTAACGGGAGATAGTGCTGTTGTTGCTCCAATAGAAAAAGTTGATTGTGTTGGTGCTGATGCTGTATTAACTATTTGAAAAACTCCCGCCGTTGTTTCATTAATATCAATACCTGCCCCTGCTGTAATTTCTAAAACTCCAGTATTTGATATTTCAAATACTCCCGTAGATACTTCATTAACATCAATACCATCACCAGCGGTTATATCATCAACTAAACCACCGCCCCCGCCACCTTGTTCTAATAATAATTGTGCTACACTTGCTACTGACATATATATATAATATAAGTATATATTAATTTTTTTTATATATATTTATTTTTTTTTTAACCAATTTTAGTAAATGTAAGATTAGGTGGAAAACCCCCATATGGTGAACGTACTAAAATTTGAGTAGCTGCACCACTAAATTCTAAACATTTAGCTTGAACACCTAAAAATGCTACACCATCAGATTCAAAAACTACAGAACCACAAACTTCAAGTAAACTCTGATTACCTCCTGAAGAAGTTGGATTTAAAAGACTATCTATAACACCGTTTAAATTAGAATAAAATTGAAGATTTACACTGCCGATACCAGGTGCTGGACCACCGCCTGCATTAAAAGATTGAAATACGAAACTTATATTTACAATATATAAACCTGCGGGTAATATAACATTATTAGCTTGGGTTATTATTTGAAATTCAACATTAACAGGGGTTAAATCTGTATTATTAGTAAGAAAAAAAAATGATTGTGTTGGTGTTGATGATCCACTTTGATTTTGTAATAATTGGGCTACAGATGCTACTGACATTTTATATATATATATATTATTAGATATATTTATTACCAAATAATATAGGTAAATCTTTAAATGGTATCACCAAAGAATACGTATTGATAGGTTGTTTTTTGAATATGGGTCATCTTTCCAATTACCTTTTATATTGCTTGATCTTTTTAAATAATTAGTTCTTTTCTTTTCATTTTGATGATATAAATAATCTTCCATATCTGAACCAAAATGAATATATTTATTTGTATTAGGGTTTAATATTTTATATTTTTTTTTTGGTTTATCAGATTTATATAAAATAGCGGTAGATCCTAAATAATCAAATGCTTTTTTTTGGGCTTTCTTAGGGTTTGATATTTTATATAAATTATCATTTTTAGAAATATCTTTAGCTTTAATTAATAATTGATTTGATAAATTTTTTATTTCTTTTTTTAATAATTTAGATTGTTTATAATCTTGTTCATCTGCTTCTCCTGAATTAATATGACTTTCTAAATGTTGTAATATTTTATTATAGTTATTTATTACATGTTCTATAATACGAGATTCCATATTGATATATATAATACAAATAATTTATTATTTATTAAACGTATTATATTTAAATAGATAAATATATTATAATATAGAATGCCTAGAACAAAAATAAATTACAATAAAACAATTATATATAAATTAGTATGTAATGATTTAAATATTAAAGATATTTACGTTGGTCATACAACAGACTTTACAAGAAGAAAAAGAGAACATCATTCTATTTGTTGTAATGAAAATAATAAAAATTATAATCTTAATGTATATCAAATTATAAGGAATAATGGAGGGTGGAATAATTGGATGATGTTAGAGATAGAAAAATTTGAATGCAATGATGCTAATGAAGCAAGAACAAGAGAACGATATTATATTGAATTATTAAATGCTAATATGAATATAAAAAATCCTATTATATCAAATAATGAATCAAAAGAATATCAAAAAGAATGGAGAGAACAAAATAAAGAATATGATAAAAAATATAAAGAAGCAAATAAAGATAAACTTAAAGAACAACAAAAAAAATATAGGGATGATAATAAAGATAAAATGAAAGAATATAAAAAAAAATATAATGAATTAAATAAAGATAATATTAAAAAATATAATGAATTGAAATATAGAGAAAATAATTTTATTTTCCATTAATAATATAATACAAATAATATATAATGGGACGTATTAATTTTATTTTATTTTTATTATATTATATAATTAATTTTATATTAGTATATTTTTATTATTATTTTTTATTTTATTAATTAATAATTTATAATATTTAATATATATAATGGATAGTCAGAGTCAGAGTCAAAGAAAAATAGACTTTAAAAAAATAAAATGGGGGGCATTAACAAAGGAATTAAAACAATTTAATAAAAAAAATAATACAAAATATAATATATCAGATTTTGCACATTTAATATTAAATAATCCTGAACATTTTGAACCAATTACAAAGAAAAGAGCGCATTTTTACGTCAATGTTTTAGAACATACAAAATTATCAGGAGGTAAAATATCTATAGGACATTTACAAAAATTTTTAGCTAATTCATATTCAAAAAATCCAGATCAAAATATAGATGATTATTTATTAGATGAAGCATTAACAAATGACACAGCTAAAGTTTACCACGATCCAAAAACGGGACACGCTGTAATAACTCACAGAGGAACACAAGGGGCTTCAGATTGGTTAAATAACGCTGCATATGCAACGGGATTATATAAATATACAAATAGATATAAACAAGGACAGAAGACACAGAAAGCAACACAAGATAAATATGGGGCTAAAAATGTTTCAACTCTTGGACACAGTCAAGGTTCAGTTTTATCAAGACACTTAGGCAAAGATTCAAAAGAAATAATTAATGTAAACCCTGCCTATGTTAATGAGAAACCACATCACAACGAATATAATATTAAATCATCATCAGATGTTGTAAGTGCATTAAAACCTATTAATAGTCAAGATATTAAAATTAAATCTGAGTCATATAATCCATTAACAGAACATTCTTTTAATATTTTAGAAAGATTAAACCCGAACCAAATGATAGGACAAGGGCGAAAATCTAAACATACTTTAAAACAATTAAAAGAAAAGGTTAAAGAATGTATTTTAATTGATCCAAATTATAAAAATATTTTTAAAGGTTGTAAAACTAAAAAAGATATATTAAATAGAATACATTATATAAAAAATATTTAAAAATATATTAAATTATTTTATATTTATATATTATATATATATAAAATGGATGAATTTATTTTAAATTATAAATTTACACCAAGTGTTAAATTATCACCAAAAAAAGAAATAGAACTAAAACCAGAACCAGAACCAGAATTAAAACCAGAACCAGAACCAGAATTAAAACCAGAACCAAGACGTAAATTATTATCAAGAAGATTTTTAAAAAAAAATAATTTACTTTAATTAATTATTTTATTTTGTATATATATATAATGTCAAGTGAGTATAAAAAATATTTAGCCGAACAAGCAACTAATAACCAATATAAATATTTAGATCATATGAGACAACCTGAAGCACTATCAACTACTCAATATTATCCAAAATTAAACGGGGGTAAACCTCTTCGTAATCATCCACGGGCAGGGTATACATCATATTCAGAAGATGCTGGTACGTTATTTGTTGGCGGTCCCAATCTATTAAATAGAACTTTTAGTGGTAATATTGGAGATATTGAAGGTGGTGGATTTTGGGGAGATGTTGGACACGAATTAAAAAGTGGACTAAGTAAAGGGGCTAAGGCTGTTTTTCATGATGTAATTGTACCTGTTGGTACAAGTATGGTAAAAGATTACGTAAAAAGTAAGATGGGCGGGAAACGTCCAAGGGGTAGACCTATAAAACATTACGTTCATCACGATAAACGTATGATTGAACCCGCTGAGCATCACAAACGTCCAAGGGGTAGACCTATAAAACATTACGTTCATCACGATAAACGTATGATTGAACCCGCTGAGCATCACAAACGTGTTGACGGTGCTGGATTTTGGAAAGATTTCGGTCATGGATTTGTTCAAGGTATTAAAGGATCAACAAAAGTTGCATCTAAAATATTACCTATTGCTACAATGGTAGCCCCAGAATTAGCCCCTTTAACAGGTGCTGTAATGGCAACTAATCAATTAATAAATAAAGGATCAGGAAGAAAACCAAGAGGAAGACCAAAAGGAGGAAATAAAGTTTGGGATACTATTAAAAAAGGAGCAAAAGCCGTTGGTAAAGTTGTAGCACCGGTTGCAAAAGAAGTATTTCACGATGTAATTGTACCAGCAGGTACTGAAATGGCTAAATCTTACGTTAAATCTAAGATGGGAGGAAGAAGAAAGAAATGCGTAGGCGGTGCGGCTGAATTATACCCGCCCGCCGTAATGCGTGGAGGTGCTAAATCTGGAGGAGCAAGAACAGCACGAGGGCAACTAATAAAAAAAGTAATGGCACAATATGGTTGTAATCTTGGGCAAGCATCCAAATTAATTAAAGAACGTAATTTATATTAAATAATATTATAAAAATATAAATATATACAAAATAAAAAAATATATATATATATATTATATATGAAAAGTAAATTAAAAGGATTAGATAATGACCCTAACTCAATTTTTAGAGCAAGTAGATCAATAAGAAATATTATTAATAAAAAACTTAAAAAAGATCAAGATGTAAAAGATGCACAAACTCAAGCATTAACAGCACCACCAACTAGTTCAACAGAAACTGACGTTAATAAAAATTTAACATCATTTTCTTTACTTATAAGACAAACTAATACATTATTAAAATCATTTAATGCACAAATAAGTGAAGATGTTAAAGCAACTTTTAATGAAATAACTGAGAATGAATTTAAAAAAATACAAAAAGCAGAAAGACGGAAACAACTACGAATAAATAGAGTTGGTATTGAACCAGAAGAAGGTGAATCAGAAGGTGAATCAGAAGGTGAATCAGAAGGTGAATCAGAAGGTGAATCAGAAGGTGATTCTAGCTCTTCTGAAACAGATACAATAAGTCAAATGAGAAGTGAAGGAACATTTGGGGAAGGAGATAGTGGTGAAGAAAGTGGTGGTGAAGATAGTGATGCGGGTAGTTCATTTGAAAGTAGTAGAGGTAATCAAGTTAATGATGATATGTTAAAAAATGCATATGTAAAAGATATAAATAGAATTTTATTAATTATTGATCAAGCTATTGTATTGTGGGATGATTATATTAAACCAAATATTAGATATTTAGGAAAAATTAAATTAAGTAATTTTTTAAATTCAAAATTAATGGAGGATTTTGAAAAAAATTTTGATATTTTTTTAGATAATATAAATGTTTTTTCTTCATATGCTGAAACTTTATCAAAAGATGATTATTCTGGATGGTCAAGCATCGTAGCAAGTGGTGAACAGTTAATACAAAAATGTGAAGAATTATTTTTCACAATTAATGATGATATTAATAGACTAGCAGGACAAGGAACAGGAATAATAAACGGAGCTGGATTTTTACATTTACCTACACCTTATAATTCATATTTAAAAGAATCATCAAAAAAATATTTAATGTAAATAAATATTTTAAAATTATATATTGTATATTAATGAGTAATTTTAAAATAAAAAAAGTATACCCTGATAATATTAAAGATGTATTTGATACATTAACAATTACTGGAAATTATCAAATAATAGGTTCAGCCTCATTAGATAGAATATTATATAATTCTGATTACGATTTACAAGAATTTATTAATGATAAATCTAATGATAATATATTAAATAAAATTTATAAACATTACAAAGAAAAATTTAAATTTTGTAAAAAAGATAAAAGATATTTTATTACTGATTTTAAATGTGGTATTGGTACAGATGGTGAGCCTCTTAGATGGGATTATAAAAAAATGATGTCTGGAATTAATGATGGTATTACATTTCAAGAAGCTTTATTAATGAAATCAACTATTAAAATGGATATGATAGTATTAATAGATAAAATATATACTGAATTTTCTGAAAATTATTATTTTAAACTTGGTAAAGATAGTAATTATTATAAAGATGAAACTAAAAACCCTGATGTTGGTATACGAAAATCATTAGATGAATATTTATATACTCACAATTTTTGGAAAGCATTAAAACGATTATTTAGTTTATTATTAAAAGATAAAAAAAAGAATAAAACAAAATTAATAAAATTAATGGATTATTTTAATTCTGATATAGGATTAATAAACAAATGTAAAAATGAATTAGATATTATACTTGTTATTTTAGAACAAAAATTTAGAAAACCTGATATAAATGATATCAAATATAATATATCTGTAATTAATAAATGGGGAGTTGAAGCAGGATTAAATGAATCTTATTTTAATAAATTTGTATCTTTATTAAATAAAACATCATTAATAAGTATAAAAAAATCTATAGAAAAAATTAGAGATGATCTATTTGATATTATTAATAAAGATAGTTTAGATTATTTACAAACAAATTTTAAAAATATTATCTAATTTATATTAATGGAAATTAAACAATTATTTACAGAAATAAAAGATTATAATTTTAAAATTTGTCAATTATTAGATATAGTTAAAAATATTTTAAATTCTTATAATGATAGTATTGATAAACTTAATTTATCAAAATCAAAAAAACCAACAATTAAACAATTAACTAATGAATACAAAAATATTGTTGATTTACCTACAATAGAATATAATACTAAAATTAAACAAGTTAAACAATCAAAAAAAAATAAAATAGACCCCGTTATTGAAAAATTAAAACCCCCGATTAAAAAAATAGATCAAATTTATAATAGTATTGTTGATAAACCTACTGAAACGATGACAATATTTGAAAAATTAGAAGAACCTGAACAATATGATATTAAAGAAATAGAAGACTTAATTAAACAGGTTCAAAATACAAAAATTAATAAAAAAATAGATACTAATATTATTAATAAACAAATTGAAGAAATAGAAAAAATGAAATTAAAGAAACCTAAAACCGTATATGATCCAAAAAAAATAGAAAAAAATAAAAAACTAATTAATGATTATACATTTAATGAAAAAATGAGTGATAAATTATTATTAGAAGGGGCTAAAAATTTATTTAAATTACAAAAAAAAGGGGGAGATGATGATGATGTTTCTCAGTTTTCTATTGTTTATTTACAAAAAGAACCAAGTCCGAAAGAACTAGAGCAATTAAGAGAAGTATTTAAAATAAAACAAAAAAAATAAATTATTAGTTTAAGTATAAAAAAAATAAAATCTATTATTAATATGAACTTAGAAAATATTGGTGTACCTATAGCAATTATAAAAACAGATACAAAAAAACAGAAACACTACCCTATTATATCCGTTGATGATAGTGAAACCGCTAGAACATCATATAATCAAATCAATTTAAAATCTAATGAAAAATTCCAACAAATACCAAATCCAAATACAGAAAGACAAATATTATATATTACGGGAAGAAGTGGAAGCGGTAAAAGTTATTTTACTTTACATTATTGTAGAGAATATCAACGATTATATCCTAAAAGATCTATATATTTATTTAGTGCATTAGAAGAAGATTCAACATTAGACCAATTAAAAGGATTAAAAAGAATAAAATTAAGTGAAGAATTTTGTAATGATGATATAGAAGCAGAAGATTTTAAAGAAAGTATGGTAATTTTTGATGATACTGATGTAATATCATCAAAAGTAATCAGAAACAAAGTAAATAGTATAATGAACCAAATATTACAAGTAGGGAGACATTTTGAAATTAGCTGTATTATTACAACACATACGGCATGTAATGGAGGTAGTACAAAAATAGTATTAAATGAAGCTCATTCAGTTATTATTTTTCCTAATGGTTTAGGCGGTCGCAGTTTGAAATATTTATTAGATTCTTATTTAGGCTTAGATAAAGCACAAATAAAAAAAATAAAGAATCTTAAATCTAGATGGGTATGTATAAATAAAACTTTCCCAATGTCTATATTATCAGAACGGGAGGCGTATGTTATTAAACCTACTGATGATTAATATTAAATATTGATTATATATTCAATTTGTGTAATTTTACTAAATTATACAAATAAATAATATATAGTTTTATTATATACATTAATGTCAGTTCCCGTTTTAGCACCTAACAGCCAATTGAATATTCAAGGAGTTCACGCATCTAATATATCAGCCTCACCAATACTTTCATCTTATCCAACAAGCACTACATCAACAAGTCTTGGACACTACCATTTTGTTGATTCTAATAATGCTTCTAATCATCTCAATGTATCAAATAATAAAGTAGGAGGTCATATTTTTTCACATGCATCAGCAACAGAAGCACCAAAAGAAATGTTAAAAATTGATAGAGATATAATGACGGTTAATACCTCTATATTTGGTAATGCAAGTAGAAAAACTGCTTTAAATTTTGATGTTAATCAATTAAATTTAGTTAATCCAACACAATCAAAATATGAATCAGAATTAAATGGTTATAATTTAGTTGTTAAAGATACGTCTATTGGTAAAAATTCATATATAAGAGGAGAAAATGTTGAAACTGGTGATGATATAAATAGAAGATATACTAGAATGACATCAACTGAATTAAAATTAGAAAACCAAATTAATAGTGATACAGCAATATTATCAATTAATGATTTAACATTTAACGGCGTAAGTATTTTTACTTCATTTAGCGATAATGCAAAAAAACATGTTGTTCCTCAAATGATTGTTTCCTCGCCCGCTATATATGCCGATAGTTCTATTGCTCCTCAGCCATCACCATTTTTAACTGCTTACGGTTTTGGGGGTTGGGCTTATAAAAAAGCATCACCGCAAGCAAGTAATGCGAAGATTAATTGGTATTTTCCCTCCCCTATAAATAATGGAACTGTAGGAGATATTAAAGGTTTATATTATCAAATTTTTAATAACTGTTTAGGTACTGGTGATCTTCCTTACTTCGTTATATATACACGTCCACTAGGCAATGGAACTGATTACGCATCGTGGTATCATTCATCAAGAACATATGTGCCGGCTTCAAATTCATCAGCAAATCAAACATGTCAAATGTATGCAAATATTAAAGGTTTAACTTTTACCCCTAATAGTATAGCTATACAAAACCAAATAAATATGACACAATCAACTACTAACGGGACATATTTAGATACTGATGTAATTTTAGCGATAGCATTTGGGTCAAATAGCGCTAGTGCTTTAAATGCTGTAGATTTTTCATGTTCTAAAATTGGTATAATTACAGATAGTTATAGTGCTGAATATAACCTGCTTTAAATTAATACAAAAAATTTAATAGTTATTATATAAATAATTATTAAATTTTAATAAAATGGTTTATTTTTATTCTTCATCTGAATCATCTGAATCATCTGAATTATAATCAGAATCAATATCTGAATTATCTGAATCATCTGATTCATTATCTAATTCATTTTTTAATATTGTTATTTCTTCTTTTAATTCATTTATTAAATTTTCATTTTTTGTAATAATTGATGTTAATAATGTATTATTTTCGTTATTACTTTCTTTTACTTCATTTATAAATAGTTGTTTATATTCTATATATAATTTAATGTATGATATAAATGAACTTTTACTAATAAATTGTTTAATTTCATCTTTATATTTATTAAAATTATATCTATTAAAATGATTTTTAAGATATTCTTTTCGTGCTTTATAATAATATGTATTGTTTATATTACTCATTGGTCCGTAAAGCATTGAAAAAATAAAGCCATTTATATCTTGTATGAATTGTAATTTATTATTTTTAAAATTTGATGTATGATAATTTTTATATATAGTTCTACTACCAACTACAAAATATTTATCGTCAATATTATCAATATCATTAATTATTTTATAATTACGAAAACTTGAATTTAATATTTTAAACTTTTTGTTTACTACTTCATTTGTATAATGTTGATAAATTGTATATGTCATACAACTGTTAAATGGTTCATCAGTATTTACTTTAAATACTTTATCACATTTATACGCTTCTCCATGTAATTTTAATAATGAAAAGTCTTTAATTTTAAATAGATTACCATCACAATAAACTACTTTTCCTATTAGGGGGGTTAATTTTTCTTCTAATTTCTGCATTTTCTCAATATTTTTACTCATCTATATATATGAGTTAATAAACCCTTAAGTGTCTTTTTAAATTTTTAGTACTTAAAGAAAATGTAAAAGGTGATTTTTTTAGTACTTAAAGAAAATGTAAAAGGTGATTTTTTTAGTACTTAAAGAAAATGTAAAAGGTGATTTTTTTAGTACTTAAAGAAAATGTAA
>Ga0214921_10004022_pt1 | contig 22032 bp, 29 predicted proteins | sample LL1505_MetaG_FD_177992 | JGI IMG/M metagenome (GOLD analysis project Ga0214921, IMG submission 177992) | Freshwater microbial communities from Lake Lanier, Atlanta, Georgia, United States - LL-1505 | ecosystem: Environmental > Aquatic > Freshwater > Lake | place: USA: Georgia | collected... | reverse complement strand
ATGGATTCAGCCATCGGCCTCTCCAACATGATCGCCCTCGGCCCGGACAACTTCCGCGAAATGCTTGCCGGATTCCATGCGATGGACGAGCACTTCCGCACTGCGCCCTTCGAGCAAAACATCCCCGTCCTCCACGGCCTCTTGGCCCTGTGGTATAACGACTTCTACGGTGCGCAAACCGTCGCCGTCCTGCCCTACGACCAATACCTGAAACGCTTCCCCGCCTACCTCCAGCAACTCACCATGGAGAGCAATGGCAAGCATGTGAAACTCGATGGCAACCATGTGGATGCCGACACAGGTCCCATCTACTGGGGTGAGCCCGGCACGAACGGCCAGCACAGCTTCTACCAGCTCATCCACCAAGGCACCCGCCTCATCCCCTGCGACTTCATCGCTTTTGCCCAATCCCTCAACCCACTCGGCCGCCATCATGACATCCTCATGTCGAATGTCTTTGCGCAAACCGAGGCCCTCGCCTTCGGAAAAACACTCGCCGAAGTCGAAGCTGAAGGCACCCCCGCCGCACTCGCCCCACACCGCGTCTTCGACGGCAACCGCCCGTCCAATGTCATCCTCGCCGAAAAACTCACCCCCGCCGTCCTCGGCAGCCTCGTCTCCCTCTACGAAATGAGCGTCTTCACCCAAGGCGTCCTCTGGGACATCAACTCCTTCGATCAATGGGGCGTCGAACTCGGCAAAGTCCTCGCCCAACGCATCATCCCCGAACTCGAATCCACAGGGGAGCCCGATCTCAAACACGACAGCAGCACGAATTCGCTGATCCGTAGGTATCGGAAGATGAAGGGGTAAGAACGCTAAATCCGCCCTCATGCCTGAACCCTTTTTTAACGTTGGACGAAGGAACTTGCTCGTTAACATTTAACCGATATAATCAAACTTATTTATAATGAAAACAATAACTGCCGTCCAACAATACAATCAATATGCGTGTGTCGCAGCATGCCTAGAGTCAGCTAAAAGAGATTTTGGCGACGCGACATTCTCTCATCAAGAATTCGTTCAAAGGAATTCAGAGTTATTCAATGGAGGTCTTCCCACTGAAGGCAGTTGTGACTCCACCAATCTTCCAGAGGTCGCGAGTCGCTGCGGCTTATCCATCAACCGAATTCAATGCGGCGCAATTGCTTGCGATACGGACAACGAGGCTCTTGTTGCATTCGTCTTTTGGAATGGCGATCATGGTCAAAAGCACTTTGTAAGATTAATCGAACATAAAAGCAACGAAATAAGCATAATGAATCCACAAGGAGCTATTTTTCAGAACATCCCAACGAGCTGGCTACAAGCTGCTTTTATTCTCAAAAATAAATGCTAACGAGCCAGTCGACCTAATCCCTGTTCCTTCGGGACTTTCGGCATTTCGCCTGCGGAGCAGGCTCGGATGCCGAAAGCAAGCAGAGATAGGTCACTGGGATTTTGGAAGAACACATCACCAACTCTTATGCTCCCCACAGACCTTTGTCGAAGAGACATTCCTGAACTTGAAGAGGCCATCACCGTGAGCGATTATGCTCAGATTGAAGGACTCTCAGAGGAGGCTGTAATAAATTCCATCACCAATCGCCTACTTCTCGGAAGTCATTTCCAAGGGCAATGGTATGTTGAGGCTCCGTCGTTTTGCGAACAACGCCTCCGCAAGCTACACCCATCTTCGACAGAAACCACAGCAGAATCAATCACACCAGCATCCTACTATATTCTCGAAGAAAATATCACCAAAGGTCCATTTACAATTGGCCAACTTCGCTCAATGTGGAACAGTGGCAATATCACAGGAAATACGATGCACTGTAAGCCTGGGGACGAGCAGTGGCTGCCTTTGAGTGTAATTCTTTATCATCTTGAACCAACCCCAACAGTAACCATCCCGCCAGTATTATTTTCGCAGCGTAATATTACTTATGCGCGAAGCAGAAAGAGCCGAGGTGTTTACATTATACTTGGGGTATTTTTTGGATTATTTGGCATTCATAATTTTTATGCTGGACATTATCGCAAAGGAACGTGGCAGTTACTTATCACCATCTTGACCGGTTGGTTGATCATAGGCCTTCTAATTAGCGGTTTTTGGGCGATTAGTGATATGATTTCTGAAACCAAAGACGCTGAATGCAAGGAGATGAACCGTTAAAAATGCCAGCCACAGGGGTCAGATGTCTAAGAAGCACATCGCCAATCCGTTTATCCAGGATCGCTTGCGCAAGACAGTGCAAGACTTCGGTTTCCATTTTCCGGTGATGTGCAGTCCCGAAGAACTACTACAAAACAATGAAGACAATTGACTCTCTGCTAATTCGCCCCGATCCAGTTATGGTCGAGGTGCGTAGCATCAAAACCGCACTCGCTGCCAAGCATAATTTCGATGTGATGGCGATGATTCGGTCACTTCAAGATCGCGAGCAAAAACAAAAAAGCGAACGCAATCCACCGAATGCCTGCCTGCGGCCTGCCTCCTAGTGACCTTGCTCAATGATGTCCAATGTCCTTGCGCAAACCCAAGCCCTCGACTTCGGAAAAACCCTCGCCGAAGGCGAAGACGAAGGCACCCCCGCCGCACTTGCCTCGCACCGCGTCTTCGACGGCAACCGCCCGTCCAATGTCATCCTCGCCGAAAAACTCACCCCCGCCATCCTCGGCAGCCTCGTCTCCCTCTACGAAATGAGCGTCTTCACCCAAGGCGTCCTCTGGAACATCAACTCCTTCGACCAATGGGGGGTCGAACTCGGCAAAGTCCTCGCACAACGCATCATCCCCGAACTCGAATCCACTGGAGAGCCCGATCTGAAACACAACAGCAGCACGAATTCGTTGATCCGTAGGTATCGGAAGATGAAGGCTTAAAACGCAGCTAATCATCCGCCTTTTTGTAGCATCAACCGGCAATCAAGATTTTTCCGTGCTCAAACAGTGTTGGGCAAAAATAAATTGTCTACTCTACTTTGCCGGTGTAGAAACAAATAATGATTGCGCAATCAGAAATTCGCCAAATGCCGTTTCCAGAGAAGTTGGCCCTCCTTGAAGCCCTTTGGATCGAGCTTTCCTCGGAACCCGACCAGATCGATATTCCACAGTGGCACAAAGATATTCTGGACGAGCGCATGCGAGAAGCCGAAAGCGGTAGCGTTGAAATAATCGATTGGGAAGTGGCCAAGCAACAAATCAAAGATATGATCAGATGAAATTACGAATCGAGGTCGCGGCCCGAAACGACCTGATCGAAGGATACTGCTTTTACGAGGATAGCGACGAACAAGTTGGAGATTATTTTTTAGCGACACTTTATTCCGATATCGAATCGCTCAGGATCTTTGGAGGAATCCATCGCAAAGCATACAAGTCTTTGTATCGAGCGTTATCCAGGAAATTTCCATTTGCCGTTTATTACACCATAGAGAATAAGGAAGTTGTGGTGCGTGCTGTATTGGATTGTAGGCGAGATCCATCATGGATTCGGAATCGAATAAAAAATTCTTAACGTGCGATCTACTCAATTCCTGCCTGCGCCACAAAGAGGGAGATGTGGATTGAAATTCATAAAGAATAACTGCTTGCAAACTGCGAGCTTGCAATAAACGGTCAAGAAGCTTTTAAAATAGAACCACTCAAGTAACATGAATCCACGAGTCAGAAATGTAAGGCCACTTCGAAACTACAGGCTCGAAATTGAGTTTGAGAATGCAGAGATCAGAGAGTTTGATCTTGAACTGGGGGTCAGTGTTCATTTTCTTTCAGAAAAATCATAAACGTATTCATAACAGTGAAATGTGAATTTAATGAGTGGAAGGCTTTCCTTGCATAAGTGGGTCGGCATGGAGGTCATCCCTTTGAGGGGGAAGCTGTCTTTGAGGTGTTGGTTCTTACCGAGTGAAGGCGATACTTCGACTCTCTGTCTCGTCGTGCTCTGTGAGAAGATTCTTAGGAGCCTTTAATGGTGCGTGCCGCGCCGGAATCTTCGGCGGTCGGAGGCGCGACTCGGCCCTGCCTCGTTTTTGAATTTCTGCACAGCAATTACGAGGCTCTCCTGTGAATTGATTCACTGCGTTGACCCAGGGCTGGCTTTGGCAGTCTTTCTTCGCTCCGCTTCGATTCTGTTTATCGTGCCTTGTCCCGCCGGAGCTGCAATTTCGCGGTCAGGTCTTTCTGCATCCGTTTTCAGGATGTGGAAACAGCCACGACGTTTTCTTGCCAATGCTGATTCTCGAGGCAGTTGACAGTGCACAGATTTCTGGGGGGGGGCACTGATTTTTCGATCCATCCAAGACAACGCCTCGTGCGCCGTCACCAATGAGTAGTTCACCCCGCAACGTCCGCGTTGACACTCGCTCTCATCCTCGTAGCCTGTGGAAACTCAGATGTCCGATTCGTCTTCTGCAACTGCCCTTCGCTTCACTTCTCCCGCTCCCGGTTATTGGAAAAATGTGACCCCCTCGGATTGGCAAGACTGGCGCTGGCAGCAGAGGAACCGCGTTACGACACTGGCAGCCTTGGAGCAGCACCTCGTGCTCAACACCGAGGAGCGCGCCGGCGTTCTCTTAGCGGGTTCCAAACTGGCTCTCGCAGTCACCCCGCATTATTTTAACCTCATTGAGCGGGACAACCCAGATTGTCCGATTCGTCGTCAAGTGATTCCACGTATCGAGGAGGGCTATGATTCTCCTTACGACATGGCTGATCCCTGCGGCGAAGATTCGCACATGCCAGTCCCTGGACTTGTACACCGCTACCCCGATCGGGTTTTGTTTTTGGTCACGGATCGCTGTGCTTCGTATTGCCGCTATTGCACCCGCAGCCGTGTTGTCAGTGGGGTGGGGGAGCAGGAGTTGGTCACTGACTTCGAGGAGGTATTTCGCTATCTGGAAAAAAACACCGGCATCCGTGATGTGCTTCTCTCGGGCGGCGATGCCTTACTGCTCTCGGATTCCCGCCTCGAGAACATCCTTCGAAGATTGCGGTCGATCCCGCATCTTGAGTTTCTGCGCATCGGCACACGCGTTCCCATTTTTCTGCCGCAGCGGATCACTCCGGAACTTTGCCAAATGCTCCGCAAATATCATCCGCTTTGGATGAGCGTGCATGTGAACCATCCTCGCGAGCTAACCAGCGAAGTGCGCCATGCGCTTGGCCTCCTAGCCGACAGCGGCATTCCCCTCGGCAACCAGAGCGTCCTCCTCAAAGGTGTCAATGACAGCCCTGAGGTCATGAGGGATCTCATCCACAAACTCCTTCTTTGCCGCGTGAAGCCCTATTACCTCTACCAGTGTGATCTGATTCGGGGGTCCTCGCATCTTCGCACCTCAGTGGCGAAAGGCGTTGAGATCATCGAGTCACTTCGTGGTTTCACCAGTGGATACGCCATTCCTCAATATGTCATCGATGCCCCAGGCGGCGGCGGCAAGGTGCCAATCAATCCCAACTACGTTGTTTACCACGACTCGGAAAAAATCGTGATCCGCAACTATGAAGGGAAAATTTTTGAGTATCCCGAGCCTGTTGAGCTTCAAAAAACATCCCACCACAGTGCAGAACTTTTCACTGCCTGAGGGCCGCACGGGGCTTTTGAAAAAAATTGAAAAAACTCTTGCGTAGCCTGAAGCTCGTGTTACCTTGGACTTGTTCTGGGGGGAACAGAAGCCCGTTGTAGCTTTCGCTACGACGGGCTTCAACTTTTTGAGCAGGTGCTATTTTCTCAGGATTTTTCGCCGGATGATGCCCATGGCAGAGTTCGTCTCTTCTACACGCAGAATCAGACACGATAAAAAGTAGGAGGCTGAAGCAAGGAACATGGCCGCCGCAACCACAGCTATCTGTTTTAAAAGTCCACCGCCCAAAAACATGGCGGGGCCAAATGTGGGAACAGCATGGCACGCGACCGCCAGCGGAATCGTCGCAATGGTGCAGCGCACAACAGTGGAAAGAAATTTTTTACTCTCCAGATTTTTTGCAGCTGAAAGCATGAGGAAATAGAGCGTGGTGAAGTTCAGTATCGCGCAAATCGATGTGGACAGGGCCAGGCCTTTGTGCCCTAAGCCAAGACGGAACATAAAAACGTAGTTCAAGAGCAGGTTGAGCGCGACCGAACCGAAGCTTACCAGCATGGGCGTCCATTTGCGGTTGATGGCATAAAATGCGGGGGAGAGGACTTTGATGCAGGAGTAGGCAACCAAGCCGATCGCATAAAATTGAAGGGCAAAGGCTGTTTGTAAGGTGTCGTTTTTTACAAAGTGTCCGTGTTGGTAAATCAGGCCAATGATTGGTTCGGCAAGGAACCAAAGACCCACGGCAGAGGGGAGTGTGAGAAAAATCGCTAGGCGCATGGCCCGTCCAAGAGTCGGGCCGAAGCGGCTTGTGTCGGTATCCGCCGCAATGCGAGACACCACAGGAAGCGTGATCGTGGCCACGGCGACACCAAATACGCCGATCGGTAACTGCATAAGGCGAAATGCGCTATTGAGCCAAGTCACTGCCTCTGCGCCCGCGTATGAGGCAAATCGTGAGTTCACGAGCACGTTCACTTGGACTGCACTGGCCGCAATCACCGAGGGAACCATCAGGACGAGAACTTTTTGGATGCCAGCATCATTCCAATGAAAGTCGGGTAGGAAGCGGAACCCAGCTCGATGCAGGCTTGGAAGCTGCATGGCGAATTGCAAGAAGCCGCCGAAGAGCGTTCCAATCGCGAGGCCAGTGAGTGCTTGGAGACCAAACGACGGATCGAGCAGCCAGCCAATCGCCACGCCGCCGACGATGGAGCCGATATTGAAGAAACTGGAAGCAAGGGCAGGGACCGTGAATATCTGGCGGGAATTCAAAACGCCCATCACAAGCGCTGCAAGCGAGACCAGTAGGATGAAAGGATACATGATCCGTGTGAGTAGGATCGTGAGAGCGGCATCCTCAGGTGCAAAACCTGGAGCAAGGAGGTTCACCAGTGGACCCGCAAAAACAATTCCCAGAAGGCTCACCGCGCTCATGAAAATCGTGGTAAGCGTGAGCATCTTGGAAACCAGTTCCCATGCGGCTCGGGAGCCTTCCTTTTCGAGTTTTTGAGAAAAGACCGTAATAAAAGCAGTGGAGAGCGCTCCTTCTGCAAAAAGGTCACGCAACAGATTCGGTATGCGAAAAGCGATCAGGAAAAGTCCCATCGCGGCTGTCCCGAAGAGGCTGTTGAAAAGGACTTCGCGGACGAGCCCGAGCACTCGGCTAAGCATCACGGCGGCTGCAATGATGCCGCTGGCCCGCGTGTTGAGCTGTTTGCCGTCGTTCATTACGCAGCGGCCTTGCGCAGGCGTTCCATGATGGCAACTCCGATGCCCGATTCAGGCAGGGCCTCGGCAATGATCAGATCGAGACCTGCCTCGTCGAGACGCCTCATAGCTCCGTAGAGGCGTGTAGCTGCTTCTTGAAGATTTTTTGAGTGGCTGAGAAATTCCGTTTGATAAAATCCTGTCCCACTTCTTGTCCATGAGAGCAGCCCGCTCCTTGGACCATGCGGGGTCGGATTTTCCTCAATGACGAGTTTTGTGCGCGGCGCGTAGTGGCTCATCAGCCCGCCCGGTGCGGCGACACCCGCAGGGCCATGAAAAACATTCGCAAAAATGCGGAGATCGTCTTCGGTGATCGGACCGGGACGCAGAATTTGAAGCCGATCGTCGACCACATGAACGATTGTGGACTCGATGCCATGCGCACAGGGCCCGCCGTCAAGAATCAGTCCGATGCGCCCCTCGAGTTCGCTTAGCACATGCGAGGCAGTGGTGGGGCTGATGCGTCCAAACCGATTTGCACTTGGAGCGGCGAGGGGCTTTGCAAAGTTCTGCACCACCTTTTGAAAAATAGGATGAGAACTCATGCGGACCGCCACAGTTTCCTGCCCAGCGGTGACAATGTCGGGAACCATTGTTTTTCGGGGAAGAACAAGAGTCAGCGGCCCGGGCCAGAATTTTTCCGCGAGCGTGAGCGCAAGAGGTGAGGCGACGACAAGGCGATCAAGCCAGTCGAGGGATGGAATGTGGACGATGAGTGGATCACTCAGTGGACGTTCCTTTGCTTCAAAAATGCGGGCACACGCACCTGGCGAAAGGGCGTCCGCCGCAAGTCCGTAAACGGTCTCTGTCGGCAGAGCCACAGAAAAACCCTCAGCCAGCATCGAGACCGCTTTGTCTATGCCCAGAGGCGCTTGCAGGAGGCGTGTTTTCAATCGAGAGAGATGGCGAGGACCTCTTCCGTCTGGCTCTTGCGGAAGGCGAGTAGATTTTTGGCTACACTCGGCATTTCGGAGCTCAAGACCGCCGCAGCAAATAGAGCTGCATTTTTAGCCCCAGCCACGCCGATGGCAAAAGTCGCCACTGGGATTCCCGCAGGCATCTGCACGATCGAAAAAAGAGAATCCTGCCCGCGCAAAATCTGGCTCTCGATCGGAACGCCAAGGACAGGGATGTGCGTGTGCGCAGCAAGCATGCCCGGGAGATGTGCTGCGCCGCCCGCTCCGGCAATGATGCAGCGAAGCCCGCGTGATTCGGCCGACTTGGCGTATTCTGTGAGCAAGTCTGGTGTGCGGTGAGCCGAGACGACTCGGCATTCGTGTTCGATGCCTAGTTTGTGCAGGAGCTCTGCCGTTTCCTTCATCGTGCTCCAATCTGATCGGCTACCCATGACGACTCCGACAAAGGGGGTCTTCGTTTTTGATTTTTTCGATTTCATTTTGTTCTGCGAAGTGATCATGGCCTCATCGGCCTGCCTAGAGAGTCCGGATCGTTTGCTTTTGCCAATAAAAAAGTAAAAGGCCGGGCGGAACAGCGTTCCACCCGGCCTTAATGATCGATGTTATTTGGATGTTCCGATTTTGCTCGGAGCAGGTGCTGGTTTTGGCTTGCTTGCGCAAGCGCCCAATCCAAGAGCTGCGATCGCGAGAGCTGCCACGGCAGCGATAGTTGCGAATTTCATGTTAATTTTTCCCCCTCCTTTCCAGGCAAGTTGCCGCGGCAAATCTCTCACAAACTGTAAAGCTGACAACATTATTCAGAGATTTCCTCATGGGGGGAAATACCCATAGCGCTTGCTTGGAGCACTGCTAAGGGATGCGACTCTTAGCGCCCTATTCCCACTCGATCGTGGCAGGTGGCTTGCTGGAGATGTCGTAGCAGACGCGATTCACGCCCTTGACCTCATTGATGACGCGGGAGGAAATACGGGCCAGAATCTCGTGTGGCATACGCACCCAGTCGGCTGTCATCCCGTCGTGGCTGCTCACGATACGCAGCGCGATCGTATAGTCGTAGGTCCGCTCATCACCCATCACTCCAACGGAGCGCACTGGCAGCAGGACAGCAAAAGATTGCCAAACTTTGTAATACCATTCGGAGGACCTCATTTCCTCGATCACGATGGCATCCGCTTCTCGAACGATACGGAGCCGCTCGGTTGTGATGTCTCCTATGATGCGAACCGCTAGGCCCGGGCCGGGGAAGGGTTGGCGGTGGACGATCTCTTTTGAGAGGCCGAGTTCTTCACCGACGCGGCGAACCTCGTCCTTGAAGAGTTGCCTGAGCGGTTCGACGAGTTCGAACTTCATGCGCTCGGGGAGGCCTCCGACATTGTGGTGGCTCTTGATGAGAGCCGCTGGATTTCCCGAGATCGAAATGCTCTCGATCACATCGGGGTAAAGTGTGCCTTGCGCCAGAAACCGGTAGTGGCCGGGATTCGCTTTTTTAAGATCTTTGGCGGCGGCTTCGAAGACCTTGATGAATTCGTTGCCGATGATCTTACGCTTTTTCTCTGGGTCGGTGACACCTTTGAGTTTCGCGAGAAATTGATTTGAGGCATCCACTGTTCTCATGCGGATGCGGAACTCCCCGGCAAAAAGCTTTTCGACCGCGGTGCGCTCGTTGGCGCGGAGGAGTCCGTTGTCAACAAAGATGCACGTGAGTCGCTCGCCGATGGCCTTGTGCAGAAGCGCTGCCGCCACGGAGGAATCAACACCTCCGCTCAAGCCCAAGATGACGTGTGCATCGCCCACCTGCTCCCGAATTTCACGGCATGTGCGCTCGATGAAGGACTCCATCGTCCAATTCGATTTGCAGCCGCAAATCCGATGAACAAAATTCGCAAGAATCTCGCTGCCGCGAGGGGTGTGCACGACCTCAGGATGAAATTGCAGGCCGTAAATATTCCGCTTCAGGTCGCCGATGACAGCGTGCGGGGAATTTTCTGTTTTACCAAGAGGACGGAAACCCTCTGGCAACTTGGTGATTTTGTCACCGTGGCTGTTCCAAACATCAAGTGTGGCCGGGAGTTTGTGGAAGAGGGCACACTTGGGGTCGCCTTTCAGTTTGCCCGGACCATATTCGCGCTCAGTCGAGCGTTCCACTTTGCCTCCCAGTCCATGGGCAATAAGTTGCATGCCGTAGCAAATGCCAAGTACGGGAACCCCGAGATCATAGATTTTTCGATCCACCTGCGGCGCTTTGGATGCATAAACACTGGCTGGTCCGCCGGATAAGATGATTCCAGACGGCTTCAGCTTCGCAAGGGCAGAAGCTTTTGTATGATACGGAAGAATCTCCGAGTAAACTTGGCACTCGCGGACGCGACGAGCTATGACTTGGGTGTATTGCGAACCGAAATCCAGAATGAGGATTTTATCCCCGGCGGTTTGTTGCGGCATGGTTTGTCGTTATTGGTAATCAGAACCAAAGCCGTCCGAGAGCGGGTCTTTGTTAATGATTTTTCCCCGCCCCTGCATTCCCTCTTGGAATTGTGTGCCGACCTCCTCTGCGGACTGCTCCGAAACGGCGCAACCTCCCAGCAAGAGCAAAATTTGTAATGACAAAACAAAGAACAAGCCTTTCATAAGCCTTACATCGTATTCACTCTTGAGAGCCATGGCAAACAGGATTCCTCCCGAGCTTTTGCTTGATTTTTATCGCAAGGGAATTTTCCCGATGGCGGTTGATGGCGAGACGCGTCTCTTTTCGCCGGATCCCCGGGGCATCATTTTGCTGGATGAATTTCGGATTCCTCATGGTACGCGAAAAACGTTAAGAGATCCTGCTTGGGAACTCCGGGTGGATACCGCTTTCGAGGACGTCATGCGAGGGTGCGCCGAGCGGGAGGAGACCTGGATTGATGATGGGATTTTTGAGAGCTACACCGCACTGCATCACCTCGGTCATGCCCACTCAGTGGAAATCTGGCGCGATGGATCTCTTGCTGGAGGTCTCTACGGCGTTCAAATTGGCGCTGCATTTTTTGGGGAGTCCATGTTTCATTGCGTGCCGGGTGCCTCCAAAGTCGCCATCTGCCGATTAGTTGAAATGATGCGGGCGGGAGGCTTCCTGCTGCTCGATACCCAGTGGGTCACTTCACACCTTGAAAAATTCGGTGCTAGAGAAATTCCCCGTGCCGAATACCTGGTTTTGCTGAGCAATGCAGTGAACAAAGCCGCTCGCCTAACTCTTGCTTAAACCAAAAAGCCGAACCTGCCCAATCAGCTTCGCGAAAAAAACAAATGGTTTCATTGTCAACCGCAGTGATCTCCGTTATACGTTTTCGTTCGCCTTTGGATGGGTGGCAGAGTGGTCGATTGCGCACGCCTGGAAAGCGTGTATACCGAAAGGTATCGGGGGTTCGAATCCCCCCCCATCCGCCAGCGTAGTGTTCGTAAGGCTCGGAGGGTTTTTTCTGTCATGACACCCTTCTGCTGACATTTAATTTGCCTGTTTTGAATTTTGCCGATCTTTTCGAAAGATGCATCGCAGGGGGTGTTCATCGAGTACGTTATCACGTAGACCGCCGATTTTCTTGGAGTCGTAGAGTTGGATACCTACATAATAGTAGATCGGACATACGGGAAGTGCGCTCTGAACTAGGAGATCTTCAGCGCGGCGCAGGATTTCAAATCTGCGAGCAGGATCTAGTTCACTGGCGGCTTCGGCGATGAGGGAGTCATAGGCTTGGCTCGTCCAACCGGTCCGGTTGTTGCCCCCGCCCGCGAGGAACATATCGAGGAACGTATTCGGATCAGGATAGTCACCGACCCAACTGGAGCGCGCTATATCATAATCGAGCAGGGATAGGGAGTTCAGATACACTTTCCATTCCTGTCTCTCGAGGTTCACATCCACTCCGAGCGCGCTGTGCCACATGCTTTGGAGTTCCACCGCGATGGCTTCGTTGAGTTCACTTTTGCTGTAAAGGTAGCGCACATTGGGAAAATTCTTTCCGCTGGGAAAGCCGGCTTCAGCCATGAGTCTCGCGGCCTCGTCGGGATCAAATGCCACGCCATCCGTGCCCTTGTAGCCAGGTATTCCGGGCGGCACAAATCCGGGAGAGGGGAGTTCTCCTGCTCGGGTTATTTTTTCCACAATACGCTTTTTATCCACCGCTAAGGAGAACGCGCGCCGAACGCGTTCGTCACGGAAAGGGCCCCGCTCGCAATTGTAGCGGAGAAAGTAAATGCCAAGAAAGGGGGCAGCGTGAAAATCTGTCCGCTTCTTGAGATCGTCCAGCAGCGCTGGCGGGGCGAGGCCCTTGTCCATGACGAGATCTGCAAGGCCACTGGCATAAAAGTTAAACGCCACATTGGCATCCGAGATGGGCAGCACGTCGATCGTTTCCAATGCGACCCCCGCGCGATCCCAGTAGTGCGGATTTTTCTTCAGGCGGATCCGGTCATTTATCCTCCAGTCCTCGAGCGTGTAGGCGCCATTGCTGATGATTTGACCGGGCTTCACCCATTGGTCTCCGACTCGTTGAATGAGGGCGACTGGCACGGGATGGAGTGTGGAAAAAGCGCAAAGCTGGATGAAGTATGGGGTCGGATTTTCCAGCTCCACGACGAGCGTGCGCGCATTCGCCGATCGCACTCCCACCTCCGCAAAATCAGTGATGCGGCCTTCGGCAAACGCCTCGGCATTTTTTATCGGATAAAGCTGATAGTTGTATTGCGAACCGGTTTCTGGAGTGAGTGTGCGTTTCCAGCTCTCGATAAAATCTCCCGCCGTGAGCGTGGACCCATCACTCCATTTTGCATCAGGCCTGAGATGAAATGTATAGGTCCTTGCATCAGGCGAAATCTCCCATCGTTCTGCGACTCCAGGTACAGCATTGCCATTTTCATCATAGGCGCAGAGTCCTTCGAACAGGGCGTTGACGACACGGCTCTCCGGTTGACCTGTAATAATGGCCGGATCCAGCGTCTCGGGTTCCGCTCCATTTATGAAAACCAAATCCGCGCGCGTAGCGGTATCTCGGCAGCTTGTGAGGGCCAGCCCAAGAATTGCCATGCAAATCCAGCTCGCGGGACGTAAACTCATCCCACTATGAAAGCGGGAATCTGCCTCTCTGCAATGTTGATCACTCTCGTGCTTGCGGGCTGTGCCTCACATCCGCCGCTTGCTACCGTTCCGAATGTTGATCTCCAGCGCTACGCCGGCCGATGGTTTGAGATCGCAAAATATCCCAATTGGTTTCAGGCAGGCTGTGTCGGCGATATCAGTGCCGAGTACACGCCGCAGCAGGATGGTCGCGTAGAGGTCGTTAATCGCTGCCGCCAAAAAAATGGCACATTCCGTGAGGTGAGGGGATATGCAACCATCGTACCCGGATCTCATGGTTCAAGACTCCGCGTCCGTTTTGCAGGGAGTCCAGTGGCCGGCGACTATTGGATCATTGGCCTTGATGAAAAAAACTACTCTTGGGCCCTTGTGGGAGATCCCTCGCGCCAATTTCTCTGGATTCTTGGACGCAGGCCTCAAATGAGTGCAGGGGCTTATTCGCGCATCGTTGCCCTTGCTGCAAAACTCGGATACTCGGAAGAACGTATTAAAGCGACTGCGCACACCTCCAATCTATGAAAAACGACTTTCAAAGAGCCTTCCAATACCTTCGCCGTGCCTCTTTTTTGAAATGTCCGGAGTGCGGTACGAAGCCTGTGTTTTTACCGATTTTAAAGACGCGCCGTTTGAGCGATTACTTTACTCCACTCGATGGCTGTCCTCGTTGTGGCTATGCGTATGAGCGGGAGACGGGCTATTTTCTACTGTCCATCTGGGCAATCAACTATGGCTTCGGCAGTGTTTTGGGGATTGCGATCTATTGCTACCTCGAGTGGAACTACCACCTCCCATTGCCCCTTCTCCTCGTTGGTGTCATCACACCAGTCGTACTTTTTAATTTCCTCTTCGCTCGCCACTCGAAGGCTTACTTTCTGGCTCTGGATCATTATTTCGACCCGCACACTAAAGACGGATCAGGGGGAGATGGAGGGAGTGGAAAAAAGAATCCACCAAGCAACCCCATTCCAGCGCTACCAGTCGATGCCCCTCAACCTGTGGAGCCGGCCGTTCCCGTTTAAGTGCAGGGTACTTCCGCGTTTGTTTGAAAAAAACGACTGGGCGATGATTCCACTTGGTGAGTGCCTGCGTCGAGACTCGGCGAGTTTCTGTGCTCCGAACGCTTGCTTGGCGCTATTGCTCTGCTAGTCGAACTGGGTTATCGTCGTTTAGTAGTGCGCCATCGCGCGTCGCCAAATCCAGCGGGTTTGGCTCCTGAGGTAGGACTCGAACCTACGACCAATCGGTTAACAGCCGACCGCTCTACCACTGAGCTACTCAGGATTGAAAAAGAAAAAATTATCTAAGCGCGCCGTGGGATTGTTGACAAGAGGAAAAAACAATAAATGCAATGCGCCAACGCGCGCCGAGAATTCATGTCCCTTCTTGCGTCTCAGGTGCCGGCAAGGACTCGGCCTCGTCTTTGAAAAGAGCCTCGGATGTGTCCTCGGGTGCGGATTCGACGTGGCGGAGTTGGCGCTGCATGGCGCGCGTGCGTGTGCCGACTTGGTCGATTTCGTTGGTTGCCGACTGGAGTTTGCTTTTCACTTTTTCCAGCACATTGCCAAATTTTGAAAATTCGGTTTTCACGGCACTGAGAGTTTGCCAGACCTCGCTCGACCTTTTTTCGATGGCGAGTGTGCGAAAGCCCATTTGAAGGCTGTTGAGGAGGGCGACGAGTGTTGTGGGGCCGGCTATGAGGACGCGGTAGTCGCGTTGCACGCCTTCGGCAAGTTCGCGGCGGCGGAGAACCTCGGCGTAGAGGCCTTCGGTGGGAAGAAACATGATTGCAAAATCGGTTGTCGCTGGCGGGTTGAGATATTTTTCACGAATGTCCTTGGCGCTTGATTTGATGCGAATCTCAAGTTGCCTTGCAGCATTTTCAGCTTCAGTTGTGTCACCATTTTCGGATGCGGTCAGGAGGCGTTCATAGTCCTCTTTGGGAAACTTTGCATCGATGGGGAGCCAGACTGTTGAGGCGTCATCCGAGCGCCCGGGCAACTTCACCGCGAATTCAACGCGTTCGAGTCCTCCTTTGGTGGCGACGTTGGTTTCGTATTGCTGCGGGCTGAGAAATTGCTCGAGGATTGTGGCGAGTTGGAACTCCCCCCAGGCTCCACGGCGCGTCACGTTTGTCATGACTCTCTTCAAGTCGCCGACGCCCTCGGCGAGGCTCTGCATGCCGAGCATTGCGGATTGGACTTTGTCGAGATTGTCGCTCACGAGTTTGAATGATTCGCTGAGTCGGCGTTCGAGCGTGGTTTGAAGTTTTTCCTCCACGGTGGCCCGCATGGCTTCGAGCTTGGTATTGTTGTCCTGCTGCAGGCTGGTGAGCTTCGCTTCGACCGATGCCCGCAGTGTTTCGAGCTTTTCGCCGTTGCTCTGTGTGAGTCTGTCGAGTTGGTTTCGAAAGCCCTCGAGTTGTTGGTTCTGGAGTTCAAAGGAGGATGTGACCGAGCGCTCAAGAGAATCGCGCAGGGCGTTGATGGCGGTGGACTGTGTTACGAGTGCTTCGCGGGCGGCATCGGAATGCTGGCGCAGGGCGAAGTCGAGGGTATGGGTGAGTTCTTGACGCGAGGCTGTCTGCTGGAGTGCAAGCTGATCGCTCAAGATCTTTGTGAAGTCGGCGCGATCCTTTTTGCGGAGGACGACGAGAAGCAACGTGGCTAGGAAGGTGAGAATCGATGCGCCCAGTGCGGCGAGAGGGGAAATTTCCATAGATCCAAAAATCCATACAGCAAAGTCGCAGCGGGTTCAGCAAAAGTTATACGCTCGATTTTTACGGAATATTCTTGATCAAAACGTCTGCGTGCCAAACCTGTGGTGATGTTTCGACTTCTGGCTGTGTTTTTTCTTTTTGGCGTCTTTACTGCGAGCGCTGAGGTGCAACGCGAGTACATTCTCGTGAGCGGGGGGCCTTCTCTTCACGAGTGGGAAAAGTTCAAGGCCGAACCTCATGACCGCTGGTGGGGAAACTTCATTCGCGCCGCGAGGGTCCGGATTCAGGAAATTCAGACACAGGTCGGGACGTCAGCAAACATCACATGGCTTGTCCACAAGCCCAGCTATGCCCGTCGCGCTGCGAGGCAGGATCAACAGGATCTGCTCGCAAATATTCTTTCGGTCCGGGATAAGTTTGGAGTGAACCTGGTATGGTTCAGCGAAGGTGATGAGGTCATAGACTATCTCAATGCTGGTCAGCCTCGTGATCGTACCAAAATTGCCGATTTCGAATATTACGGTCACTCAAACAGGGCGTGTTGGATGTTTGATTACAGCAATGAGATTGATAGTGGATCGAAGAGCTGGCTTCACGAAAACGACCTTGGCCGTGTGCGGAGGGACATCTTCACCCGCGATGTATTCATCAAAAGCTGGAGCTGCCACACCGGGGAAAGCATGAGCAAGAAATGGAAGAAAGCCACTGGGAAGCGGATGATTGGGGCTCTCGGCAAGACGGACTACTCAAATGGACACCTGCGCAATTGGACTCCGGGGCTCAGTGAAGGCGCGCGGTGGGGCGGGTAGGGGATATCACTTGGAGATCACACGCAACGCCGTTTTTTTGCTGAGAAGCTTCGCGGCTACTTCGGCATCTTCAGGGGTGTCGACACCGGGGCCCGAAGACTTGGTTTTAATGACACGGATTTTTGCGCCGTGTTCGAGGGCTCTGAGTTGCTCGAGTTTTTCGCATTTTTCAAGCGGCGATGGTTTCCATTTTACGAATTCCAGAAGAAATTTGCGGCGATACCCATAAACGCCCAGATGGCGGAGACGAAGCGGGTTCGATGTGCCGTCGCGATCGCAGGGAATCGGGCTGCGGGAAAAATAAAGGGCATTGCCAGAGAGGTCAGTGACGACCTTCACACAATTCGGATTCTCCAATTCGCCACTAGCAAGCGGACACGCTGCGGTGGACATCGCAAGTGATGTTTCTTCTTTGAGAACCCGAAGGAGATTTGCGATCAGCTTGGGTTCGATCAACGGCTCGTCGCCTTGCACATTAAGGATCACTTCGAAGCCGGCCAAGTTCTTGGCTACCTCGGCGGCACGGTCTGTTCCGCTAGGATGTTTCGGCGAAGTGAGCGCCACCTCGGCGCCAAATTCGAAGGCCGCTTCTGCAATCCGCATGTCGTCGGTGGCAATGATGACCGAGTCCACCTCGCGCACTTTTTTGCAACGCTCCCACACGTGTTGAATGAGAGGCTTGCCTGCAAGATCGAGAAGGGGCTTGCCTGGTAGTCGGCTGGACGCCCAGCGCGCTGGTATGATAATGGCAGATTTTGACATAGATCACTCAGTAGAGATTTCGCATCCGCTGATCCAGAAAAACGCTTCAGCAGATTGGACTAAAATAAAAAGATCAATCTTGGGCTTGACTTCCTCTCTGCACATGGTAAATAGCTGGACTCGCGCCCTACTAGAAATTTGCCGTTGGTCCTGTAGTCGTCATCTTTGATGTTCGGCTCCAAGCGCACAGGGGAACCCGGCGAAATATCAGAAATACCACACTCACATGCCAGTTCGTCTTGGTCGGTTTGAAATGCCGAAATCCCTCATCAAAGAGGAAAAGTCAGCCACAGATAAATATGCCCTTTTCGTCGCAGAGCCTTTTGAGGCTGGTTACGGGCACACCATAGGTAACTCGTTGCGTCGCGTTTTACTCAGCTCACTTGAAGGAGCCGCTATCACTTCGGTGAAGATCGAAGGCGTTCAACACGAGTTCAGCACACTCCCAGGAGTTGTTGAGGACGTTGTGGACATCATTCTCAATCTCAAAAAAATCAAATTTAAAGCCCATGATCATGAGCCCCGCACTCTCAAGATCGCAGTCAACAAAGAAGGTGTCCTATCGGCTGCGGACATCCAAGGAACAAACCAGTGCGAGGTTCTCAATCCCGAGCAGGTCATCTGCACGCTGGATAAAAAGATGAAGTTCGAGGCCGAGTTGGAGGTCAAAGTGGGCCGCGGTTTTGCGACGGGCGATGAAAACAAGCGCTCCGACCAACCCATCGGCGTCATCGCGATTGACTCGGTTTTTTCTCCTGTGACCCGCGTGAAGTACGCAGTGCAAAACACCCGTGTCGGCCAGCGCACAGATTATGACAAGGTCATTTTGGAAGTGTGGACCGACGGTCGTATCACTCCAGACGATGCCTTGTTGCAAGCTTCTGCCATCCTTCGCCACCACCTCGACGTCTTTGTCGGGTTTGATGAAAATGTGGTCGAATTCGATGAAACTCCACAAGAAGTCAGTCAAGAGAACAGTCGCCTCAAGAAGCTCCTCAACATGAGCGTCAATGAGATCGAATTATCCGTTCGTGCCGCAAACTGCCTTAACAATGCAAATATCACCTCGGTTGGGCAGTTGGCACTCAAGAGCGAGGCGGAAATGCTCAAGTACCGCAACTTCGGCAAAAAATCCCTGAACGAAATCAAAGATAAACTCACCCAACTCGGCCTCGGCCTCGGCATGAAGCTCGACCAAGGCCTCATCGAAGCTCCCGCTGCGGAAGAAACAAAATAATAGCCATGCGCCATCGCAAGAAAACTGTCAAACTCGGCCGCTCAAACACTCATCGCGACGCTCTGCTCGCGAATCAGGTCTGCAGCCTTATCGAACACAAACGCATCAAAACTACCCTTGCCAAAGCCAAGGCTGTTCGCCCATTGGCGGAAAAGATGGTCACTCTCGGCAAACGGGGCGACCTTCATGCCCGCCGCCTCGCTGCGGGGTACCTAGGCCAAAAGGATGCCGTCAAGAAGCTCTTCGGCGAAGTGGCACCACGTGCTGCAACGCGCAAAGGTGGCTACACACGCATCATCAAGCTCGGTCAGCGCATGAGCGACTCTGCTCCGATGGCCTACATCGAATGGGTCGATAATGAGGCTGCTGGCATTGAAGAAACCGTTGTGGAAACCGCAGCGACGTCTTCGGAGCCAAAAAAAGCCGAATAATCCCAGGTAGGATTCTTAGCGATCCTGCCAAAATACTTAACCTGAAACCTGTGGAAGATTTCTCCCGAGAAATCCCCTGACGGACCGGGCGGGGCCTTTGTTGGTTCCGCCCGTTTGTATTCTTTGAGACTATGAGCCTTCTTGCCGAAGCCTATTCGCGTTTCATCATCCCGAGCTATGGGCGATTTGATCTCGACATAGATCGGGGATCTGGTTGCCAGGTCTGGGACACATCAGACCAACAGTACTTGGACTTTGGCGCGGGCATTGCCGTGTGTTCGCTCGGTCACGCTCACCCTGAGGTCACTGCGGCCGTTTGTGATCAAGCTGCAAAACTTGTCCACACATCGAATCTCTATCGCACAAGACCCCAAGCGGATCTCGCAAGGCGTCTGGTCGATCTCACAGGTCCTGGAAAGATTTTCTTTTGTAACAGCGGGGCAGAAGCCAATGAGGGGCTCATCAAATTGGCGCGCCGCTTTGGCAGTGCGACGGGTCGCTCTGAGATTCTGACTTTCTCTGGATCTTTTCATGGTCGGACCATGGCCTGTATTTCCGCCACAGGTCAGGAGAAGGTGAAGAAAGATTTTGGCCCGCTACTCACCGGGTTCCGGCATTTGCCGTTTGGTGATCTCGATGCTGTGCGTGCCGCGTTGGGTGCGAATACAGCCGCCATTCTCGTCGAGCCGATCCAGGGTGAGGGCGGCATACATCCCGCCAGCGAGGTTTTTTTGCGTGGCCTCCGAACGCTCTGTAATGAATCCGGAGCTCTTCTGCTTTTCGATGAAGTGCAATGCGGTCTTGGTCGTACTGGGCACTGGTGTGGTTGGCATGCGATCGCCAAGGATGTCGAGCCAGACGGCGTCTCATGGGCCAAGGGCATTGCCAACGGATTTCCGCTGGGTGCATTTTGGGCTTCATCAAAGACCCTCGATCAGCGCGGGCCACTATGTGATCTTCTCGGAGCGGGAAGTCACGGCACGACGTATGGTGGAAACCCTGTTGCCTCCGCAGCCGGTCTGAAGGTTCTTGATATCATCGAGCGTGATGAACTTCTCCAAAATGCGCGTGTTCTCGGTGAATATCTCACCGCAGCACTTCACGATCTTGCATCCCCGTTCATTCAGGAAATTCGAGCCATCGGCCTGATGATCGGCGTCCAGCTTAGCCCTGTCTTTCCTCAATCCTCTGCGCCGCCGGCACTCCAAGTCGTGACTCGGGCCATGTCCGAGGGATTGCTCGTTATTCCGGCCGGAGAATCTGTGGTGCGTTTTCTCCCCCCGCTCAATGTCACACGCATGGAAATTGATCATGCTGTGGCAAAATTTTCCGCAGCACTTCGTAACTTTGAATCCAAGAACTGAAAAAATTCTGAGCTCAGATCATGAAACATCTTCTCTCCATCGAGTCACTCAGCGCACAAGATATCGCCAGCATCATCGCTGATACGGCCACCCTCAAAGCCACTCGAGGGCATCACTCGGCACACCCGCTTCAGCATCAATGCTGGGCGATGATTTTTTCCAAGTCCTCTACCCGCACCCGCGTATCGTTCGAAGTTGGCATTCGAGAGCTCGGCGGTGATCCTCTTTTTCTAGCCGCTGCAGATATTCAACTTGGGCGAGGGGAACCCATTCGCGACACGGCCCGCGTTATGGGACGAATGCTTCACGGTGCTGTAATCCGTACCTTTGCGCAAAAGGACGTCGAGGATTTTGCGGCATTCAGTGGCATTCCCACAATCAATGCCCTCACCGATGAGGAGCATCCTTGCCAGATTCTGGCCGACCTTTTCTCTATTTGTGAAACAAGAGGGTCGCTCGATGGGCTTCGCATTGCATTCATCGGTGACGGGGACTGCAATGTAGCTCGCTCGTGGATATGGGCCGCCGCACGATGTGGGTTCGAGCTCGTGATAGCCGCGCCTTCCAAGTTTCAACCCCCGCCGGAGTTGATCGAACGCGCGGGAGGCAAGATCACTCTTACCACAGAACCGTTCGAGGCAGCCCATGGTGCAGAGGTCCTCTACACCGACGTGTGGGTGAGCATGGGTAAAGAAGAAGAGGCTGCTTACCGCCTGGCACAATTCCAAGGCTACCAAATTAACAGCGAACTCATAGGCCAAGCCGCCCAGGGGGCTCTCGTCATGCACTGTCTTCCCGCTTACAGAGGCAAGGAAATCGATGAGCTAACTCTCGAGTCCCACGCAGATACGATTTTCCGCCAAGCTGAAAACCGCCTCCATACTCAAAAAGCGATCATGGCCCGCCTTGCAAATCCCGATTCTTTTGGGGCTCGGTCTTGACTTTACGAAAAATCTTGAAGCGTATTTTGTCAGTTTCATCCTGCTGGGCACGATGCGAACGCTCTCGGGCGTGGATATTACCTGAAGCCTGACCACCGCTCACACTCATGTTGCGTCACGGTGATTTTCAACGGCTGTCAAAATTTCTTCCGCTAGCCAAGAAGGCCTCGGACCCACCTATACAAACTACGTCCCTTGGCCTTAGCTGTGAAATTTGCTCATCCATAAAAGCAGATGAAAATAACAAGCAAACGGCAAAAAAATCTCCTTTAATCTCTTCGTTTCGGGAGTGGTGCAGCCATGAGGAGTCGAACCTCAAACCTTCTGATCCGTAGGCCTTTAAGCTCCTCTGTTATTGTTGTATGTTATTGATGTTAATCATGCCCGATCGATTCAAATTGATCCCAGCAGCTG
>Ga0214921_10004021_pt1 | contig 22036 bp, 26 predicted proteins | sample LL1505_MetaG_FD_177992 | JGI IMG/M metagenome (GOLD analysis project Ga0214921, IMG submission 177992) | Freshwater microbial communities from Lake Lanier, Atlanta, Georgia, United States - LL-1505 | ecosystem: Environmental > Aquatic > Freshwater > Lake | place: USA: Georgia | collected... | reverse complement strand
ATACATCCACAAATGGTCTAAGTAATGAGGGCCCACCCGAATCACCAACGGATGTTCGCCATACCCCACGTTGTGGTCAACCAGTTGCTTGCTGCTCACGCGGACCCAGGTATTGCCGCGCACAAAACCCAAGCGCAAAGACTTTTCAAAAGGTTGAAAATTTTTTTGCGCAACCTCATGGATGTCCAGGCCCGCCGCTTCGTCGTGAAAATAGGCCAGCTCTGGCGCATTCCCAGAAGCTTGTGCACACGGCCAAACACCGCACAAAAGCAACAAAAAAATAAAAAGATTGCGCTGCATACAGGTTCGGATGATGGCATCTTTTCTGCCAAGTGATTGACCCGCCCGTTCAACAGTGTGCATTGATCGGGTACTTGAGAGGTATTGTGAGTTCCGATCGGGGCAGGGCCTCCACTCCACTCCACTCCACTCCACTACCCATGCCATGCCATGCCATGCCATGCCGATGGTCTACATTAAGCGGGTGCCCCCCCAACTGCGCCAGAACATGCTTTCTTTGCGAAACCACCCCGGCTTAAAAACCTTGGCATGGGCCCACTGGCCCCATTTATTTTTGCTGCAATGGTGCGGTCGCTTGGGCTTGGCCATGCTGATGCTGATGGGCTTGTGGGGTTGCGGGGAAAAGCCCTTCACCTGGCCTTGGACGACTGAAACAGCTGAGACCTCGGTGAACACGCTGCCAGTTGCGCAATCTGGACAAAGCCCCATGCTGCTGCTGAGTGCCGACAATTGGCCCATGACAGCCCCGGTTTTTCGCCAGGTTAAACGCGATTTTTACGACTGCAAAGGCTTGGTTGGCGACTGGTTTGAAACTTTGCTGCTGGCCGAGATGAATTTTTTGGCCAGCGAGTCTGGTCTTAAAAACCTGCCGGCGGCGGTTTGTCTGGTTCAAATTGACCGACAACTCAAGCCCAACGAAGGTCGGTTTGTGGTTCACTTTTATGCCAATGCCACCGAACTGAGCGAATGCGCCATGAAGCACCGGTGCCAAATGGCGCGCAACGTCAGCTTGGTGCTGAAAAACCAAGCGGTTTATCGGTCTTACTTTTTATCCGACTTCGAACGGGAAAAATACCACCAACACTGCATCACCCCCGCTGGCAAATGGCACCCGAAAACGACTTGCTATGACTTGACTTGATGATGGGGTGCCGCCGCCCTCACAAAGGCACGGCCAACATGGTGTCAATGCCAAAAGAGTCCACCACCACATCCATGGACTTGATGCGCCAGTTTTCGCCCGATAAACGCAAAACGGCACGGTAGCGCGCCACCATGTACAAACGGCTCACCCCTTCTTCACTGGACTGATAAACCACCAAATTGGCACGTGCTTGCACCATCGATTCGGACAAGGGCTGGCACTGCACATTGGTGACTTGGCGCAGCAAGCGGTCTCTGCGGTAGGTCAACACGCCCTTGGCCAACATGGCCACCCGGTCACGGACCATGCCGTGGGTGTAACAACCCATGATGGGCAAGGGCAGGCCCAAGTCTTGGTTTTCCCGCGACAACACCCGGTAAGTGCAATCTTGGGTTTCGAACAGTTCGGTCCAGGCCTCGAATTTCTCTTGATCGAGCAACTCGGCATAGGCGTTGAAAAAGGACCGGATGGCCTCTGTGTGAATGCTCATGCCGATTTCCCCTCGGCCTGTGCGCCACCCAAGCCCATGATGCGGTGGTAAAAACTCCAAAAACCCCGAATGGATATTTCTTGCGACAAATAGTCGGTGTCTTGAACCGGCCCCACCCCACCCATTTCCAACACTTCATGGCCGCCCGGTCGTCGATGGCGAATGCCTTGTTGAACCAAGCGCAAAGCCTCTCCATCTTCCAAAGAGATATAGCCCGATGGGCCAATGAAGTTGGCGGTCAGCATTTTGTCGTGGGTTTGTTCGGCCGTGTCTGATTCAAAACCCAAATACGTGATGTGCAACTCCACTTCGTCCGGGCCCTTGGGCCGCAGGTGACGGATGGCATAGGTGTTGTCCACCTGGGCAATGACCAAGGTCGGGAAAATGGACAAGATGGTGGTTTTGTAGCCATCGCCCAAATCCAAGGGCACATGGATCAAGGCGGGGTCGGCCATCTTCATGTCGGGGTTGAATTTACCGGTGCCTTCAAAGGCCTGGGCCACCAATGCCTGGTTGTCTTTGTCGGTGGCACTGAGAATGGAGTGGTTCCAGGTGTTTTTCAAGTCGGCATCGACTTTGATGCCGCCTTGCATCGTGGGTTGCTGCAAACCAAACGAGACTTGGAATTGATGCAGCAATGAGCCGTGGTAGGGGTCGCGCACATTCTCGTTGTAAAGCTTCCAATTGCCAGGGATGCGTTGGCGCAAATAACCCAACACTTTGGGTTTGCGTTGAACCAATAGCCGCTCAATTTGCGACAGCGAATGGGGCCCTAAAAAAGCCTTCAAGTCGGGCGGGGTGGCATGAAAGCTGCCAAAAATCAAACCCTCATGGGATTGAACTTGCAACACATTCAGGCCATGGTCCGATTTTTGAAAAGAAGGCGGCATGCCGCCCTTGCCTTTCATCCCTTTGAGCAAAGGCACGCCCATGAGTTCCCCTTTGAGGGAATAACTCCACAGGTGGTAGGGGCAGGTCAAGCTTTGCGCACGGCCACGGACTGCGGTGACCAACTGTGCGCCACGGTGTGCGCATGAATTTTCAAAGGCGTGAAAGCCCTGATCTTCTGATCGGGTGACCACCACCTGTGTGTCACCAATCCAATTGGTGACAAAGCTGCCAACCTCTGGCAATTCCACCTCGTGGCACAAATAGTTCCACACCGGACCGCGAAAAATGCGCTCGTTTTCCAATTGGTAAATGTCCGCGTCGGTGAACACGGCATAGGGCACGCGAGAAAAATCTGACGTGGGCCAAGCATGGGGCTCTTGGGCCATACCTTTGTTCATTGGGTGCTCCTGTTTTTTATCACGCCATCGTGCGCAATCTGTTTCGTTTATAACACGCAAGTTCTTGCAATTGAGTGGCGATGACACCCCGTCACTGGGCCATGACCGCACCCATGCCAACGCCATGGTGCGATTAAAAAATGTCCTAAAACCTTGCGTTCGATCCAACTTGCAAGATTCGCAATTTCGGCGACAATACCCAGCAAGAACTCTTTGCAGAGTCGGGGCACAGAACCCGACCTGCATCAACAACAACAAAAGCAATGCGCAAAAAATTTGGCCGTGGCAGGCCACATCAGATATGGCGACACAATGACCACCGGCGTCGTTGCTCTCGACTCTCTGTCGTTGCACTTTTGTTCCAGATCAAATGCCTCACCGAGGTCAACAGTGCTGTTTGACCACTGTGCCGAGTGCAAGCGCTGTTGCACCATCGACGATGGGCACCCCCCCCTTGAAGTCAGCCTCACCCGTTCTGAAAAAAAGAAATTGGGCAGTGTGTGCATTGAAAAAAGTTGTGAGCACCTGGGCGATCAAGGCTGCACCATGGGTGACGACAAGCCGTTCGCGTGCAGCCTCTACCCACTTTCTTTTGACCCTGTGCGCAGACAGTTCCTGTATGACACCGAGTGTCCACTGATGCCCACCTACGTCAAGCAACTCAAGCAACCCGACAGTGAAGCTCAAGCCCACTTTTCCATGGTGCAAAACGCCATCTTCAAATTGGAAAAAAAAGACCCCGCTTTTTTGCAGCAAAATTTCACCATCGACGTGGATTACTTTGAGTTGAAAAAACTGCCTCATCCCCCCTTGCCAAAGGAATCACACAAATGATTGTTTCTCCCTTGAGAGTCATTGAATCGGCCAATCAAGCCAACGATGTCCAGCACGTTGGTTATCAAAGTTGGACCCCAGACAACCTCTGCATCTTGAGCGAGCACAACGACATCACCTACTACACATCCCGGTGGGACGCTTTGTGCCCCTATATTGATGTGACCGAAGAAATGCTGGCCAAGGCACCCAAGCCTTTCATTGTTTATGCGTTGCCGCCAGAAGGGCCTTATGGTGTGCCCATCAACGACCAATATGGCTTGGTGGACACCTTTTCCAAGGCGTTCTGGGAGGAGCCCCGCAGAGCGCGAAAATTCAACGAGTACGACAAGCAATACAAAGCATTCGACATCAGCGAAGAGGTGATTTCAGGTGCCCGCATCACCGTTGACGATATGTTTGAAATGGGTGGCGAGCACTTTGCCAATTGCGAGATCGACGACTTGGAAATCGAAGGCTTTGTGGACTACATCCGCAAACTTGATATTTTGGTCATCAAGGTCCATGACCCCCTGGGGGAGTTGGTGCTGACCGATGTATCCATCATGCTGCCCGAGTACGACCAGTTGTACGGCAGTTTTTGCCAATGGAACCGGGCCTTCAAAAACCGTTCACCGGGCATGTATGCCTGTTTGCTGGCCAGCAGGTGGGCGGCCAAAAACGGGTTGCGTTATTACAACCTCGGTCCGGTGGGCGACTACGGCTATAAGTCCCTGTTTGTCACCGACCATGAACCCATTTACGCCCTGGCCCTGACCGACCCCGATCATCCCTTGGCGCTGGACACCTCATCGCCCTTGCACACCGACTTCACGCCGCAGGTGTGGAACCAAATTTACCGTTCCACCACATCGATCAAAAAAGCCAAGGCCATGGCCTGAGCGGTCGCGGTATCCGTTGGTTCACTCCCCTGAAGGGCGTGTTGTTGTGGCCTGCTTTGCCTGGGCTGACCATCAAAACACGTGCTTTTCGCCAAAGCTGTGGTCGTAGTCCATCATCAATTCCTCGCCTGTTTTGATGCGGCGCAGAGCCTCGAACTCACCACTCTTTTTCATCCGCAAATTCGGTTTTTTGGAGTGGTTCAGGTAGAACGCCATGTCCATGGTGTTGAGCCCCATGGCTGAAACCCGCACCTCATCTTTGTGGTGGTAACAAAAAATATCGATTTGCTGGCGCACACTTTTGGGCAGTTGGGCGATTTCTTTGCGGGTGAATTTGACTTCTTTGGGTTGCGCCATGGTTTGCAGCGGATGAGCCCCCTTGGGAATGGCCCGTATGGCAAATACGCCGATGCCATGCACAGGCGAGATGCCCAATCGGCAATAAACCGAATGGTCCAAATGTTTGAAGAGTTTATTTTTCAGGGCTGACATGTTGTGGGTTCCGACGATGGGGTGGCGGATTCTGGCACCAATCGACTGGCAAGTCTAAGCCCAGTTTGGTCAGCCAACCGTGGCACATCAACCACCCCAAACACCTGTGCAACGCCCGCTTTTGGTGCAAAAGAGCGGCCCATCAAAACCATCGGTCTGCATGAACTGAACCATAATGCCCGCAGTCTTTTCAACGATCATTGCCATGCCCAAAGCCCAACCCACCCGCACTTACAAGTATTACGATTTCATCGTGGTGGCTTTTGTCTGCGTGCTGCTGTGCTCCAACCTGATTGGGCCCGGCAAGGCGGCGCAGGTCGAACTGCCCTGGCTGGGCACCGTGGTGTTTGGCGCCGGCGTGCTGTTTTTTCCCATCGCTTATTTGTTTGGCGACATCCTCACCGAGGTCTATGGCTATGCCCACGATCGGCGTGCCGTTTGGTGTGGCTTTGGCGCTTTGCTGTTTGCAGCCCTGATGTCGGGAGTCGTGGTGAATTTGCCAACGGCGCCGGGCAGCTACAACGAGCAGTTGCAGCAAGGCTTGAACATGGTGTTTGGCAACACCTGGCGCATCGTGGCGGGTTCGATCTTGGCCTTTTGGGTCGGCAGCATGGTCAACAGTTTTGTATTGGCCAAAATGAAAATTTGGACCCAAGGGCGCCACCTGTGGGCCCGCACCATTGGCTCCACTGCTGTGGGCGAGTTGTTCGACTCATCGCTTTTTTATGTGATCGCTTTTTACGGCATTTGGCCCACCGAGCAAGTGGTGGCAGTGGCCATCGCGCAGTACTTCCTCAAAACCGGCTGGGAAGTGCTGGCCACCCCCCTGACCTATCAAGTGGTGGGTTGGCTCAAACGCAAAGAAAACGAAGACCACTTCGACCGCGACACCGACTTCTCACCCTTTCGCGTCAAGGTTTGACGCGGTGTCAAGCGCCGCTTGCAGCGGCAGGTGACTGCTGCGCCGATGGTTTGGCCTGCAGTTGCTTGACCGCCATGCTCTCCAAGTAACGCCGCAGTCTCGACAAGCCCACATCGTGTTCATACAAATGCTCGCGCTCTCGGGCATCGGCCTCCATTTGCTCCAGCATCACCCGGTCTTGCTCGAGCACGCGCCAGTGCCGCGCCTCTAATCGGTTGCGGTACAAAAAGCGCCAAGCGCTGCGCTGCCAGCCACTGACCTTGCGGCAGCGCCAAAAAAAGACCGCGGCCAATTGCGGGTTGACCGGTGTCACAAAACCCACAATGATGAAGTTGCCCCCCGGTCCGCCGGTTTTGGGATAGGGTATTTCCAAGCGCATCCAATGCGAGCCCGTGTCGCCCCATTCGGTCCAGTCAAAATTGATATCGCGCTGGCCTTCTTTTTCAAACACAAAGCCATGCTCGGTGCGGCGCAACTGAAATTTGGCGCTGATGTCGCCTTCGGCCATGGAATGCGACTGCTTGTGCAAAAAGCTGCCGTGCATCGGGTCCATGACGTTCTCTAAGGCATAGCGGTAATCGCACTGCCATTCGTTGTAGCAAAGAAAATGGGCATGCTCTGCACTGCCAAGTTCGTCGGGCACGATCAATGGCGGGGGTTGATCCACATGGGTCGCACTGTTGTACAACCAGATCGCCCCATGGGCTTCTTTGACGTGAAAGGCACGCGCCGCGCGTGAGCCCTCCAGGGTGCAGCCGGGGCTGGCCGGGACCTTGGTCACCATGCCATCGCAACGCACCTCAATGCCGTGATAAGGACAAGCCAAACGGTCGCCCAACACCACGCCCATGGACAAAGGTGCGCCACGGTGCGGACAATGGTCTTCCAAGGCATGCACCTGTCCGGAATGGTCGCGCCACAAGGCCAATTTGTGTCCCAACCGGCGCAATGACAAGGGCGAGTCTTTCAAAAAATGCGCAGGGCACAAGGGGTACCACAGGTCTTCCAACCCGCGTTGCAAGAGTTGCTCGACATCATGTGTTGGTGTATTGGCCATCGTCATGCCCCCAGTTTGTGGATTTCGGTTTCAAAGGTTTGCGCGGTCCACGGTTGACCATTGGGGCCCAAGGGTCCGCTTTGATTCAGGTAGGCCACCAAGGGGGCCAACTCGGTGATGCCCGATGAAAAAGCACGCTCCAGCGCGTCTCCCAACAAGTCTTCAAAGGGGGTGGGTGGGCGCTGCTGTGCCTGGTTTGGCTGCAGATAGCGTGTGGTTTGAACTGGGTTCATGCTTTTTTCTCCGTCAGAAATCCGCCTCCGGCCGCACTCTGCGGTTGGCGGCGGGTATGGCCATCGATGCCCCCATCAATGGCCCATTCGGCAAACACAGTCGGGCCGGGGGTGAACTCTCTGGGCTGCCAGGCTGGTGTGAGGTGGTCTTCGTCGGCGTTGTACTCGATCAAGCCACCACAAGGATTTTCAAAATACCAAAAATAAGCCGATGAGACCGGGTGCCGACCGGGGCCGAGCTGGGTTTTCCAACCGCAACGCCCCATGTGCAAACCACCGCCAAAGACCTCATGGATATCGCGCACGGTGAAGGCCACATGGTTCAGGCCCACGGCTTTGCCGGGCACCTGCAATAAAAACACATCATGGTGGCCAGCCTGCGGTGCACAGCGCATGAAAACGCCACGCCCAGGGTAACGGTCCGAAGTCACAAAGCCCAAGGCTTGGTAAAAATCTTCTGCGGCTTGCAGCCGATCGGTGAACAACACCACATGGCCAATGTCCACCGGCGTGGCCCGTTCGTACACCGGCGAGGCCTGGTCAACGCGGCGAATGTCTCCATAGGCATTGGCCGCTGCACCCCGCACATCCACCGGGCGTTTGAGGCTCAACGCAAAGGCTTGGCGCAGGCCGTGCGGGTCCAAACAAGACACCCGTGCACCGGGGCTGACCACACCTGCGTCCACGCCCTGGCTTTGAAAGCCCGGCATGGCCTGGAGTTGCCCGTGCAAGCGCTGCAAGCTGGCGGTGTCAGCCACCCCCCATTGAACTTCGCGCAAAGTAGCCCCCGGCTCGATGGCGGCGTCCAGGCTGGGGTCGTGGATGGCACGCACACACACCTGTGCCCCATTGAGGGTTTCCCAAGTTTGGCCAGACGGGCCCAACGACAAGGGCTGCAAGCCCCAGTCGCCGAAAAAACGGTGCACACGCTCCCACTGCTCGGGCGTGTCCTCAATGCCGTAGGTGATGCGGTCAATGCCTTCGATCATGTCAGTCCTTGGGTGTGCGCGCTGTGTGGGCTAAACCGCCATGGCGGCGCTGCGCAGATGCAAGTAGCGCAAGGCAGACAGCACCGTCAGCATGGAGGTTTTGGGGTTGTCGGGCAGGGGCTGGCCCCGCATGGTCAATTGCATGTGGCCAAACGCGCCACGCACGTCAATTTCATGGATGTTTTCTGTCGCGCCCGGGTCGGCAATCAGGCGCGCGCGGGTGGCTTGCAGCCCCAAGCCAGCCAAGGCAATGGTGGCCGCCACATTTGCATTTTTGGGGTATTGGAGGGCCACTTCAGCCGCACTGCCCTCGATCAGCACCGTGGCCTCGCGCAGGTTGTCCAGTGACACCACCGACTCGGCGGCACTGCCACGCCAACCCTTTGGGGGCTTGCGCCCGGTGTAGGTGACTTCGCTCAAGCCGCCCCAGCGTGCAGCGGCAATGGCATCAATGCCACCAATGGCCCCGCTGAGCACATGCACCTGGGTGTTTCCAGCGCGGGCTGCATCTTCCACGCGTTGGGCCAAACCGGGGGTGGCCAATGCACCGATCGACAACAAGGCACACTCAACGCCTCGCTGCAACGCGGGCAGCACATGTTGATCAATGGCGCTGTGGCCTGCGCACTCCAGCACCCATTGCGCGTCGGGGGGCACCTCGGTCACCACCTGCACCGATGGCCCCAACCACTCACGCGCGGCCGAAACAGACCGCGGTGTGACCACCACATGGCGCAACGAGAAATCTGGCCAATCCCGGGTGCGCTGCACGATGGCACGGCCAATGGCACCCAAACCGATCAGGGTCAAACCCGTGCGCTGGTTCATGCGGCGTCCTTGCGGGGCGGGCCCGCAAATTTAATGGCAAATGGCCCCCAGTTTTGCATGTCCACCTCGACCATCACTGGCCCATCGAGGGCCAGGGCCTGGTCCAACACGGCGTCACAGTCTTGGGGGGTGGCGAGCAAAAAATGCGGGATCTTCAGGCTGCCACACAGCATAGAGAAATCTGGCGTGCACAAATCCACATAACAGCGGCGGCCGCCATACATCGCGTCTTGGATGTTTTGGATCACGCCATAGCGCTGATCGTTCATCACCAACACCACGATTTGCGCATTTTCTTGCTTGGCACAAGCCAGTTCACCGGGGTTGAGCATCAACCCCCCATCGCCCACCAGGGCCACGGTTTTGCGCCCCAACTGGTGCGCCTGTGCCGATAGCGAAGCACCAATGCCCATGGCCAAACCTTGGCCGATGCCCCCGCCCAAGGCGTGCACGCCCGCGCGCGGGTGGTCCAACCACAGACTGCGGTTGCCCCACATGCTGTTGGACAAAGTGATGTCACGCACCCACCACAAACCTTGGGCGGTTTTTTGTTGTGCGCGGTTCAAGCTGTCTTTGAGGGCCACATAGGGGCCCAGGCTGGTGTCGACCACGGTCTCGGCCGCTTGGCGCGCTTGGGCCACAGCCTGGGGCCAAGCCGCATCGCAGCGCATCCGGCCTTGCAAGCGATCGGCCAAGGCGTGCAAAGCCAAGCTGGCATCGGCGTGCACAAAGTGTTGGCTGCTGTAGGCACGTTGGTCGGCCAATGGGTTGGCATCGATGCGGCAACGGTTGCGGGGCAATTGCAATTTGTAATTCAGGGTTTCGTTGCTGCGCAAACGCGAACCCACCACCAGCATGGCGTCAACTTGGGCATACAAGGCCTCCACGGGCTTTTGCACATTGAAGGCGCCCAAACTCATCGGGTGCTGTTCGGACACAACGCCACGGCCTTGCACCGATGTGACCACGGCCCACCCCATGTCGATCAAGCGTTGCGCGGCGGCACCCGCATGGCGCGCGCCACCCCCCAGCCACAGCAGGGGGCGCTGCGCGGATTGCAAATGCCCGGCCAACACATCCATTTGCGCGTCACTCGGGATCAGCGGTGCCAAGGGCAAGGGGGATACATCTGCGGTAATGTCGAGCAATTGAGCCTGCACATCGATGGGAATTTCAATGCTGACCGGCCCACACGGCGGCGTGTGGGCCAATCGGTGCGCTTCGCGCAGAATGCTCAAAGCGCTGTGGGCATCGCGGATGCGAAAAGCCGCCTTGCTGACCGCCGAAAGCATGGCCAATTGCGCCGGTGCTTCGTGGATGTAGCCCCAATCGCGGTCCACATACGCGGACTCGATTTGACCGGTCAAATGCAGCATGGGCGTGCCCGCGGTCAAGGCCTCCACCAACGCACCTGCGGCATTGCCCGCGCCAGTACCTGTGCTGGTGATGCAAACGCCCCAGATACCGCTCACACGGGCGGCCGCATCGGCCATGTTGCATGCGCCGGCTTCGCCACGCGCAGACACAAAACGCACTTGCCCGCGCTGATGCATGGCGTCCAAGATCGGCATGTTGTGAATCGAGATCACACCGTAGGCGGTTTTCACCCCACTGGCCTCGATGAAACGAACGGCCAGTTCTCCCACCGTCATGCGCTGCGCAGTGGATTCAGGGGGATGGGGTATCGGTGTCATGCGGCAATGCGGTTGAGGCTGCGCTGGGGTGACGCTGCAGGATGGGCCCGGGCGTGGGCTTGAAAGGTGGGGTCAATGTGGCTGACGCGCTGGGTCAATTGGGCCGCAGCGTGCTGTACTTCTTGCACCACGCGGGGCAAATCTTGGGGATCAATGCGCTGGCTGGGAATCGTCACACTGATAGCGGCGACCACGTGATTGAATTCATTGGTGACCGGGGCCACCACGGTGGAGATGCCCGACTCAAAGCCACCTTGGCTGGTGCCATAGCCTTGCGCCTTGTCATGCTCAATCATCTTGAGCAATTGGCTGCGGGTGGTGGGTGTTTGGGCTGTGAACAGGGGCAAAGGCTCTTCGGGGTAGAGTTGGGTCAATTCATGCAGACCCAAGTGCCCCATCAAAACGCGCCCGAGCACCGTGGCATGTGCGGGCAATCGGGCACCCACTTGGATGGAGTGAAACAAAGCGTTGCGTCCTGGCGACTTGACCACAAACACCACCTCCGTGCCCTCGCGCAACACCAAATGCGATGAATACCCGGTGCGCTCACACAAGGCGGCAATCACCGGGCGCGCCTGCTCGGCCATCTCCATCGAGGCAATGGTTTCAAAGCCCAAGCGCAACACACCCAACCCCAGCCGGTAGGTCACCCCATCAGGGGCGCGCTCGACAAAACCCATTTGCTCCAAGGTGTAGAGCATGCGAAACACCGAAGCACGCGGCATGTCGAGCTTGCGCGCCAGCGCTGCGCTGGTGTGGGCGGGTTCGTCACGGGTGAATTGCTGCATCAATTGCAGCCCCCTTTGCAAGGCCGGAACGATGTAGCGATCGGATTCGCTCATGCACCCTCACCGGCCGTGCTGAACAACAAAGCGTTGACGCGCTCGGATGCCTCGAGCGGACAAGCGTGCCCGACTTCGCCCAACAAATGAAAGGGCAGGCCCAAAGCAGCCGCCAATTCTGCGCAGCCTTGGGCAGGGGTGATGCGGTCGGCCTGACCGCAGGCCACATCCACCGGGCAAGCCAGCCCACGCAAATAGCTGGCCAAATCGTCACCCGCCAACATCTGGCTGGCTTGTGTGTAACCGGCAGGAATGACCTGCGCCATGGTGTGCTCCACCCAAGCCAGTTGTTCCGCGCTCGCCGTAGAAGAGAGCATGGCGCTGGCACGCTGCGCGGCCATGCCTGCGGGGCCCAGGGTTTGGAGTTTTTCCAAACGATCGTGCAATTTGCGCGCGCGCACTTGCGGGTCAGCCAAGCCGTAACCAGCCGCAGGGGCCAACAACCACAGGTGCTGGACCCGTTCAGGCTTTGCCTGGGCAGCGGCACTGGCCATCAAACACCCCAGCGAGTGGCCCACCAAATGCACCTGTGTGCACGCCAGCGCATCCAACCAAGCCCACACGCACGCGGCGTAATCGCGGGCCAGGGGTTGATCGGGTTGCACGGGTGTGCTTTGCCCATAACCAGGCGCATCCCAGGCCAAGATGCGCACACCCCGTTCCTGCGCGGCTTGCAGTTGGGCCAGCCAGCTGCCGGACGCCGAACCAATGCCATGCAACAAAACCCAGATCGGCTGCCCCACGCTGCCCGCACTGCGGTAAGCCACCTGACCCAAGGGGGTCGAGATGTGTTGCAGCGGAAAGTCCAGGATGCGCTCAGACAAAGACATGGGGCAAGTCCATCAAACTTTGGTCAGGTTGCGCTTGTACGCTGCCAAGGGTGAGTCGGGCGGGTAAACCGGTGTGATGGGTTTGGGTGAACCCAGCATCACGCACATCAAAGCGTCCTCTTCACCCACATTGATTTCTTCGCGGTACACACCGGGGGGGACCGATATCAAGTCGCGTTCACGCAGCACCGACTCCCAGCGTTCGCCGTCTTTTTCGCAAATCACCTTCATGGTGCCGCGCAGCAAAAAAAAGATTTCCTCGACGTCATAGTGGATGTGCGAGGGGCCTTCATGGCCCGCCGGAATGATCATGGTCGAAAAGGTGAAGTGCCCACACGGCACGGTGTTGTTGTCGCTGGACACGCCGGTTGCACCGGTGCCGACGTAGCGCATTTGGGCGCGGCGGTATTTGGGGTCGAAGTCGGCTTGAAACTTCAACGCATCCCAGTCATAACGGCGGGTTTCGAAACGCGCGACACGAGAGGTCATCCATTGTTCAAACGATTGGCCCGGTTGGCGCAGCATGCTGGCCTGGATATCGGCTTCGGCGGGAATGTTGGCGTTGAGCAAACCACGTTCATTGAAAATGGGTTGATTGGCCGCGGTATGGGTTTGTGACATGGTGAGGTTCTCCTGGGTCAACGATCAATGCATGACAAAGCCGCCATTGACAGGCAGCAACTGGCCGGTGATGAAACCGCTGCCTGGGCTGAGCAAAAACAGCAATGCAGCGGTCAGGTCTTCGGGCACTTGGGGCCGCTGCAATGCACGGCCTTTGAGGTACAAATCATGGCGGTGTTCGGGGATATAGGCGGTGGCTTCCACCAGCGTCAATCCCGGGGCGATGGCATTGACCGTGATCCCATCTGGCCCCAACTCGCGGGCCATGGATCGGGTCATGGCCATCACCGCGCCTTTGCTGGCGACATAAGCCATCAAGCGGGGTGCCCCCCACAGGGCCGTGTCCGAGGCGATGTTGACCACCCGCCCCGTGGTGCTGGCTTTGAGGTGGGGGTGCGCCGCCACCGTGGCCAACCACGGGCCGCGCACATTGACCGCCATCACCTGGTCCCAGGTGTCGATGGCAATGTCTTGCATGTCTTTGCCGCCACTGTTGGTGATGGCGGCGTTGTTGACCAAGCCATCCAAGCCGCCCAACCAATCGGCAGCGGCGTCGACCCCGTGGCGCACCGCCTCTGGGTTGACCATGTCCATGGACAGGTAATGGGCCTCAGGGCCCAACTGTTGGGCCAGTGCTTGGCCTGCCGCATCCAATATGTCGGTGATCACCACGCGCGCACCGGCGTGCACCGAGGCGCTGGCAAAAGCCGCCCCCAAGCCCCGGGCACCACCGGTGACCAGCACCCGGCGGCCGTGCATGGCTGTTGTTGAATGGGCCGTTGTCATGTGACTTTTCTTTCGGCGCTGGGCAGGTAATGCAAGACCCGGTTTTCTGCGATCACCACCGCGTAGTAGGCCAAGATGCCAATCAATGTCAGGGCCCCGATCACCACAAACACGCCGGCGGTATTGCCCTGCCCTTCAAAAAAGACCAGCAAATAACCCAAGCCCATGTTGCCACCCACCAACTCACCCACCACCACACCGATGACGGCCAAGGTGCTGGCGATGCGCAAACCCGAGAACAGGGACGGCAATGTCGCTGGGCATTGAACTTTGAAAAACACTTGCAAACGGGTGGCGGAGAACGACCGGGCCAGGTTGATCATGTCTGCATCCAGATTGCGCATGGCGGTCAGCACATTGATCAAGACGGGGAAAAAAACAATCAAGATGGCCACCAGTATTTTGGGGTAAATGGTGTAGCCCAGCCACATCACAAACAACGGGGCAAAGGCCACTTTGGGGGCGATTTGCAAAGCCAACAAATAAGGCGACAAAATGGCCTCCACCTGGGGCGACAAGCCCAGGGCATAACCCATGGCCGCGCCCAAGGCTGCGCCCAACACAAAGCCAATCACCACTTCCAGCGCGGTGATGCCGCTGTGCCAGAGCAAGCGCTCGGACGCATAGATGCGAAACAATTCATCCCAGGTTTTGCTGGCATTGGGCAAGACAAATTCGGGCACACCCCACCACCCTGGCAGCCACTGCCAAGCGGCCAAGAACAAGAGCGCGACCAGAGCGCTCCAAGCGGTGGTTTTGATGCCCGAAACCATGCTTTATTTCAGGCCCACAAACTGGTTGGTGTACAAGTCTTTGGCGGCCACTTCTTTGGGCACGATGGCGTTGCTGACATAGAACTTTTGCAAGTCCATCAAACGCGCCTCGTCCATTTGCCCCAACACTTTTTGGTTGGCGTAAACGTATTTGTTGTACAGCTCAAAGGTTTGCATGATCAAGTCTTCTTTGCCTTTGTGCGCGGGCACATGGGCCACATAAGCGGCGGTGGCCGCTTTGGGGTCCTTCATGATGTCGCGCATGCCCTTCAAAGTGGCACGCACCAGTTTTTGGATCAGCTCTGGGTTTTTGGCAATGGTCTCGTCACTGGCCAAGATGGCCTGTGCCATGCTCTTGAAGTACACATCTGCAGGCAAGATGTCGACCTTGGCACCGGCCGCGATGGCGGTGGCGGTCCAATCGGGCACCGCCGCCATGGCCACGGCCTTTTTGGCTGCGAACTGCTGCCACACCCCTGCGGGACCGGCCGACTGGATGTCCAAATCGTTTTTGGTCAAACCTGACTTGCTCAGCATGCCCAGCAAGGCGTAATACGTGGTGTCGGTATAGCCCGTGGTGGTGACCACCTGGCCCTTGAGTTCACGCGGCGACTCAATGCGGGCATCTTTGTGGCTGACCAATTGCATCAGCGACCCCGCACCCAACACCGCCACGGCCTTGACGGGTATGCCTTGCCCACGCGCGATGATGGGGGTGTCGCCAATGGCCCCGCCGATCACGGCATTGCCAGCACCAATTTGCTTGGCCACATCCACACCGCCGCGTCCCGCGACAAATTTCACGTTCAGGCCTTCTTGGGCGTAATAGCCTTTGGCCTGCGCCAGCATCCATGGCCCAAAGGCGGGCAAGATGGCCGGTGCGGGCAGCAAATAAGTGATCTCTTGAGCTGCTGGGGCCGGTGTTTGGGCGGTGCTGCCCAAAGGGGACAAAGTGGCCATGGCGGTGGCCAGGGCAATCAGGGTACGTCGCATCATGGTGTTGCTCCTATCAAGGGGTCAATGGAATGGGTCAAAGGAATGGGTCAACGGCAATGGATCAATGGATATCTGTATCGGCATCGAGCTTGAGCAAGGCCATCAATTCGGCCACGTGGTCCCCCAACTGGGGGTGTTTGCGCCGCTGCATGGGTTTGTCGCGGTCCGGCAAATTCACAGTGATTTGCTCCACGATGGTGCCCGGTCGTTCGCTCATCACCAAAATGCGGTCTGACAAGGCCACGGCTTCGGCCAGGTCGTGGGTGATGAACAAAACGGTTTTGCCTTGCGCGCGAACGCTGCGGGCCAAATCTTGTTGCAAAATCATTTTGGTTTGGGCATCCAGCGCAGAGAACGGTTCGTCCATCAACAACACGCTGGGGTCCACGGCCAAGGTGCGCGCCAATGCAGCGCGCTGGCGCATGCCGCCGGATAACTGGTGGGGGTAGTTGTTGCCAAAGCCATTGAGCCGGAACTGCTGCAAAAGTTGCTCTGATTTCTCGCGCCGCTGGGCCTGTGCCACGCCGCGCAACTCCAAGCCAAATTCCACATTTTGCGAAATGGTGCGCCATGGCAGCAGCAGGTCTTTTTGCAACATGAAGGCCACTTGGGTGTTGGGCCCATGGACGGGAACACCCAAGACCTTGACCACACCCGCCGTGGGTGGCGCCAAGCCCGAGCCTATATTGAGCAAGGTGCTTTTGCCACAACCTGATGGGCCAATGATGGACACCACTTCCCCGGCTTGGATGGAAAAACTCACCGAGCGGGCGGCTTGCACCGCCGGATGCAAACGGCTGGCCGGGAAGGTTTTGTCAACGCCCTCAAAAGCGATGGCCGGGACCGTGCTCATGCCTGGGGCACCTGAACCCACACACGGTCGGCTTCGATTTTGACCGGGAAGCAGCGCAAATCGCGCTGCCCCATTTCGTTGAGGCATTTGCCACCATTGATCTCAAACCGAGCGGCATGCAAGGGGCACTCCACCACACCCTCCTCAACAAAGCCTTGGGACAACAAGGCATAGGCATGCGGGCACACATCCTCCAAAGCATGGACCTGGTCTTGGAGCAAAAACAAGCCTATTTTTTGGCCTTGAACGACCACGCCGGTGGGAAAGTCAGGGTCCAAGCCCGCACGCGGGGCCACGTCGTGCCAGTCACCCGCAGGATGGTTGGAAATGGTTGTGTTGGCAGCGCTCATTCGTTTCAAATATAAAACAACGGTTTACGATAGAACCATTATGGCCTTTTCTGTGCCAGCCAAAAAGAGAAACCAGGATTTTCCAACCCGGGGAAACCCTTTGCGCCCAGGTGCGCTGGGCATGGCCATCCCCTCGCACCGCGTGTTAGCCTGCGCGCAGTGGGGCCGGATGGTCACCACCACCCGCACCGAACCAGCCCAGACCCGCATGTCCGATTTGCCCCTCATCCAAAGCCCCGCCGTGTTGCGGACCCTGGCCCAAAACCCCAGCCAAGCCTGCGCTTGTGCGTTGAAACATTGCCAGGGCTGGTCCAGCATCACCGAAACCCAATGGCCCCAGGCCCAGTTGCCCGCCGTGGCGAGCCTGCGCGACCCCGACGTGACCGAGCCCACTTTTGAAGAACACCACCCCCATGGCAGCCGCTATGGTGACCCGCATGCGCCCGTCTCGCTCGCGCACTTTCCCACCAACCGGTGCACGCTGCACGCATGCCGCTTGTGCGGTCAACATGTGTTGCGTTACACCGAGTTTGGTGGGTATTACATTGATCACCGCGCGCGCCGCTTGGATCCTGCGGTCATTGTTGACAACGCCTGAATACAGGTGACACCCCGGGTTTTCGCTCCCAAACACTGGGCCTAAAATCCGCCCTCCTTCGCCAATCAACCAGGACACCCCATGGGACGAACGCTCTACGACAAAATTTGGGACGAACACCTTGTGACCTCCGAAGAGGATGGCACCGCCGTGCTGTACATCGATCGGCACTTGGTGCACGAAGTCACCAGCGCACAGGCCTACGAGGGCTTGCGCGTGGCCAAACGCAAGGTGTGGCGCGTGAGCTCGGTCATTGCCACCGCCGACCACAACACACCCACCACCGGCTGGGAGTTGGGCTACGACGGTCTGACAGACCCCATCAGCAAAGAGCAAATCACCACCCTTGACAGCAACATGGCCGAGTACGGTGCGGCGGCTTACTTTCCGTTTTTGTCCAAACGCCAAGGCATCGTGCATGTGATTGGGCCAGAAAACGGCGCCACTTTGCCCGGTATGACCGTGGTGTGCGGCGATTCGCACACCTCCACCCACGGCGCCTTTGGTGCGCTGGCCCATGGCATTGGCACTTCTGAGGTCGAGCATGTGCTGGCCACCCAAACCTTGCTGACCAAAAAAGCCAAAAACATGCGCATTCAAGTCGATGGCGTTTTGGCCAAAGGCCTGACAGGCAAAGACATGGTGCTGGCCATCATTGGCAAGATTGGCACCGCGGGTGGCACTGGTTTCACCATCGAGTTCGCTGGATCTGCCGTGCGTGCGCTCAGCATGGAAGGGCGCATGACCCTGTGCAACATGGCCATCGAAGCCGGCGCACGGGCCGGCCTGGTCGCCGTGGACGACAAAACCATTGAATACCTGCGCGGCCGACCCCTGTCGCCCAAAGGGGTGGAGTGGGACCACGCAGTGGCCTACTGGAAAACATTGCAATCCGACGCTGACGCACACTTTGACGCCATGGTGCAAATCAATGCCGCCGACATTGCGCCCCAAGTCACCTGGGGCACATCACCCGAGATGGTGTTGTCAGTGCTCGACCGCGTGCCCGACCCCGACAAAGAAAAAGACGCCAACAAACGCCTGGCCATTGAACGCGCCTTGACCTATATGGGACTGCAACCGGGCAAACCCATCGCCGACATCACGGTGGACAAAATTTTCATTGGCTCATGCACCAACAGCCGCATCGAAGACATGCGCGAGGCAGCAGCCGTCGTCAAGCGACTGGGCCAAAAAGTGGCCCGCAACGTCAAGCTGGCGATGGTCGTGCCCGGCTCAGGCTTGGTCAAAGCCCAAGCGGAAAAAGAAGGCCTGGACCAAATTTTCAAAGGGGCTGGTTTTGAGTGGCGTGAACCCGGTTGCTCGATGTGCCTGGGCATGAACGCCGACCGCCTCGAACCCGGCGAGCGCTGTGCATCCACCAGCAACCGCAATTTCGAAGGCCGCCAAGGCACCGGTGGCCGCACCCACTTGGTCAGCCCGGCCATGGCCGCCGCCGCCGCCATCCATGGCCATTTTGTCGATGTGCGTCAATTTGTTTGAAAGCCAAGACCATGAATAAATTCAATGTGCACAAAGGCCTGGTCGCGCCCATGGACCGCGAGAACGTCGACACCGACGCCATCATCCCCAAACAGTTTTTGAAGTCGATCAAAAAAACCGGCTTTGGACCCAACCTGTTTGACGAGTGGCGTTACCTTGACAAAGGCGAACCCGGTCAAGAACACATCCAGCGCAAGATCAATCCCGATTTCATCTTGAACCAAGCCCGCTACCAGGGCGCGTCCATTTTGCTGGCGCGCAAAAACTTTGGCTGCGGTTCATCGCGCGAACACGCGCCCTGGGCTTTGGAGCAATATGGCTTTCGCGCCATCATTGCGCCCAGCTATGCCGACATCTTTTTCAACAACAGCTTTAAAAATGGCTTGCTGCCCATCGTGCTGCCAGAGACCATCGTGGGCCAGTTGTTCGACGAGTGCTTTGGCTTCCCCGGCTACCAGTTGACGGTCGACCTGGATCGGCAAGTGGTGGTGCGCCCCCAAGGCGAAGAAATCCCCTTTGAGGTGCAACCCTTTCGCCGCTATTGCCTGATGAATGGCCTGGACGACATTGGCCTGACCCTGCGCCACGCCGACAAAATCCGCGACTTTGAAGCGGCCCGCCTGACGGCCAAGCCCTGGCTGGCCCAAACCCTGCCGGAGAGTTTTCGATGAAGATTGCAGTTCTACCTGGCGACGGCATTGGCACAGAGATCGTCGCTGAGGCCGTTAAAGTTTTAAACACCTTGGATTTGAAGTTCGAGATGGAAACCGCCTTGGTCGGTGGTTGTGCCTACGATGCCCACGGCCACCCCCTGCCCGACAGCACCTTGAAGCTGGCCAAAGAAGCCGATGCGATTTTGTTTGGCGCGGTGGGCGACTGGAAATACGACACCTTGGACCGCCCCCTGCGGCCCGAGCAAGCCATTCTGGGTTTGCGCAAAAACTTGGGGCTGTTCGCCAACTTCCGCCCGGCCATTTGTTACCCCGAATTGGTGGGTGCATCCAGCTTGAAGCCCGAGCTGATTGCGGGCTTGGACATCCTCATCATTCGCGAGTTGACCGGCGATATTTACTTTGGCCAACCGCGCGGTCGCCGTGTGTCGCCCGATGGCGCCTTTGCCGGTGCCGAGGAAGCGTTTGACACCATGCGCTACACCCGCCCCGAGGTGGAACGCATTGCCCGCGTGGCCTTTGAAGCCGCGCGCAAGCGCAGCAAGCGCGTGACCAGCGTGGACAAAGCCAATGTGCTCGAGACCTTCCAGTTTTGGAAAGACATCGTCACCGAGGTGCACAAAGACTATCCCGATGTGGCGCTGGACCACATGTACGTGGACAACGCGGCCATGCAGTTGGTGAAAGAGCCCAAGCGCTTTGACGTGGTGGTGACGGGCAATATGTTTGGCGACATCTTGAGCGACGAAGCGTCGATGCTCACCGGTTCGATCGGCATGCTGCCCTCGGCGTCACTCAACGCCAGCAACCAAGGCTTGTACGAGCCCAGCCATGGCAGCGCCCCCGATATCGCGGGCAAAGGCGTGGCCAACCCACTGGCCACCATCTTGTCTGCCGCCATGATGCTGCGCTTTAGCCTGAACCAAGAAGCGGCAGCGGTGCGCATTGAGAACGCGGTGAAAAAAGTGCTCGCCCTTGGCCTGCGCACCGGCGACATCTACAGCGAAGGCACCACCAAGGTGGGTACGGCGCAAATGGGTGATGCGGTGGTCAAGGCGCTGGGCTGAGCTTGTATTGACAAAGCTTGTATTGACAAACCAAGGGTTTGTATTGCCAAGGCTTGTCTGACAGAGGGTTATCGGCCGCAAACACCTCCAAATCCTTCACGCCTGGGTCGACCAAAGTTGGGAGGTCTGGCATGGAGGCTCAAGCGAGGACCTCAATCAAACGCCCAGGCACCCGCGCAAGTTGGGCCGATTTCGCCGCGCCAAATGGCGCGTCCGGGTGCGTCAGAACCCGCGCCGCTGGCCACCATCAGGGGAAGTAAATGCTCTGCCCTGGGGTGTGAAGCCACACCGCCCGGGGCCACATGCCATTGATTCAACTGGTCGGTTCGCGACTGCCAATCACCGCTCAAGGCTTGATCCAACCAATCGTGAAACGCATGCGAGGCCGGGGCTTGACCCGCGAAATCACGCAAGTTGTGATAACTCATGCCAGAGCCCAAAATCAAAACACCATCATCGCGCAAGCTGCTGAGCGCGCGCCCCCATTGGCTGTGCAGCACGGGGTCGAGCTGGGCTTGCAAAGACATGGCGACCACCGGGATGTGGGCCTGTGGGTACATCACCTTGAGCGGGATGAACACCCCATGGTCCCAACCGCAATCGGCATCGGTGCGCGCCGAAAAGCCCGCTTGTTCAAGCAGCTGGGCCGCCTGTTCGGCCAAGGCGGGCTGCCCGGGTGCCGGGTATTGCAAGGCATAGGTTTCGGGTGGAAAACCGTAGTAGTCGTATATCAACGACGGCTTGGCGCCACTGGTGAATGTGGGCACCGCTGCCTCCCAGTGCGCGGTGACGATCAATATGGCGCTGGGTGGGGCGGGCAAATACTGGTCGATGCCGCGCAAAAAATCTTCGGTCTGCTGAAACAGTTGCTTGCGCTCACCGGTCATGAAAAACGATGGGCCACCTCCGTGGGGGATGTACAAAGCGGGCATCCGGGCCATATCAAATCCTGTCTATCCACATCAACGGTTGTCCAACGCCAGTTTGGGTACCACCCGGGCATAAATCGCTCGCTCCGCGTCCACCACCAAGCGGTAATCGCTGGCATTGAGAAACGCAGGGGCCACCAAAGACACCGCAACAAAACTTTTGAACTCATCCGATTCAATGGCTTTTTGCAAGGCCTCGTTGAGGCGCTGAACCACCTCGGCGGGCAGTCCTTTGGGGGCAAAGAAGCCAAAATCGGCACGCAAAGCCAGGTCAATACCTTGCTCTTTCAAGGTGGGCACGCTGCCCAAAGCAACAGCCCGGGTGGCACCGAATTGCGCGATG
>Ga0214921_10004020_pt1 | contig 22042 bp, 34 predicted proteins | sample LL1505_MetaG_FD_177992 | JGI IMG/M metagenome (GOLD analysis project Ga0214921, IMG submission 177992) | Freshwater microbial communities from Lake Lanier, Atlanta, Georgia, United States - LL-1505 | ecosystem: Environmental > Aquatic > Freshwater > Lake | place: USA: Georgia | collected... | reverse complement strand
CACTCCCAATGCTTACTTCTGCGGGATAACCAGCAGCGGCAACTCGGTTGTGTACATCACACCAGGGGACGGGGTGTAACATGGTTTTAAAGACTGTTGCTAACTTTGGATCTACTGGTGGAGGCGGCGGTGGAGGCGTGTCGAGCGTCACTGCAACCAGTCCGCTTGCCTCTAGCGGTGGAACCACTCCAGATATTAGCCTGACTGGTATTGTTTCTGTTGCCAAAGGCGGAACCGGCCTTGCAACCATTCCTGCTGGTAACGTGGTTATCGGAAACGGGACTTCTGCGTTATACGGACTTGCCCCCGGAACTGCGGGTAACGTACTGACAAGCATTGGTGGTGCATGGGTAAGTAATGCTGCGGTTGGTGGAGGCGGTGGTGGAAGTCCTGGCGGCAGCACAACACAGTTTCAGTACAACAATGCTGGTTCGTTTGCAGGTGCAGCCAACCTTACAACGGATGGCGCAAACGTCACCGTTGGATCTGCAAACACAATTCGGTGGGCAAACCTTACTTCCACTAGATACGTTGGGTTCAAAGCCAACGCTATTGTTGCTGCTAACGTAACGTGGACACTGCCAGTTACAGATGGAACCGCTGGTCAATTGTTAAAAACTGATGGAACAGGAAATTTAAGCTGGTCTAGCACATTACCACCAGCCCCTCTTACAGTTGAATATTTAGTTGTTGCAGGCGGCGGCGGCGGTGGAGGGCTAAGTATTGGTGGTGGTGGTGGCGCTGGTGGATTAAGAACAGACACTGGTTTTTCTGTAAGTACGTCAACAAATTACACAGTAACTGTGGGTGCAGGCGGAGCCGCAGTAACTACAGGTGTTGTTGGAAATAACGGCAGCAACTCAGTATTTTCAACTATTACATCTACTGGTGGTGGCGGTGGGGGTCACGGAGTACCACCTGACAATGGTGGGTCAGCACTCAGCGGTGCAACTGGCGGGTCTGGTGGTGGAGGCGGCGGTTGTGACACCGGAACTGCTGGCAGTGGTGGTGCAGCGACTTCAGGTCAAGGGAGTGCTGGCGGCGCAGGATTGTCATCCACACCGGGAAGTGGCGGTGGTGGTGGAGCAGGAGGCGTTGGAACTAGTGCAAGACCGGCGGGTGTAGGAGGCGTCGGTTTAGCTTCATCTATTTCTGGAACGTCAACTTATTACGCTGGCGGCGGCGGCGGCGGTGGGAATGGTTCTGGTGGAGCAGGGGGAACTGGTGGTGGCGGTGGCGGTGGTTCTGGTAATAATGGAGGGCCGTGGACTGCTGGAACCTCAGGAACCGCCAATACTGGAGGCGGTGGCGGCGGTCAAGGTGGATGGAGTCCCTCTAGTTCATATCCATCAGGTACAGGTGGTTCAGGAATTGTTATTCTCAAATACCCAGACAACTACACTATAACAATTGGTGTTGGTCTTACTGGTTCAACTGCTGCTGCATCTGGTGGATATAAAGTGACAACCATTACTGCCGGTACGGGCAACGTTTCTTGGGCATAAAAATGGCACATTACGCTGAAATTAACCACGAAAATATTGTCATGCAAGTAATCCCCGGACCGGATGAGAGTGTTCAATCTGGAATGGAACAAGTTTATTTGTTGCATACTGGCAACATTTGGAAACGTACTAGTTACAACACGATTGGAGGTCAGCATCCAAACGGCAAACCGTTTCGTAAAAACTATGCCGGTATTGGCTACAAGTACGATGCCCAACGAGATGCTTTTATTCCTCCGCAGCCATTTCCGTCTTGGACGTTAAACGAAGATACTTGTTTGTGGGACCCGCCAGTCCCAATGCCTACTGACGGCCAGCTCTATTACTGGGACGAGGCCACTGTTTCATGGGTGGTAAATGAGTGACAACATTGAAACCAAACTAGCCGTGCACGAAGCTATTTGTGCTGAGAGATACAAACAAATCTCTGATACCTTAGCTTCTGGCGACAAGCGTATGACTAAGATTGAATATCTTTTGTACGCTGTCATGGTAGCAGTGTTGTTTGGTCCAGGTGCTGCTGCTGAGTTTGTAAAGAAACTTGTTGGTTTGTAATGGAAATCGCTGAACTTTTCCTCAAAGCATGGCCTGTACTACTTGGTATTGTCACCTTAATTGTAGTGCTGTCTAAGTTAGACCTGAGAGTTGCCGTTCTTGAGGAAAAAATTAAGTCTGCGTTTGAAATCATCAATAAGATGAAAGACAAGTAATGGACATGGATAATTTATCTTATGTCGAGTTTGGAGACGTAGACGGTCTAGGGGTCATGCTGTTTGAAAACGGTGTGCAGCACAAGTTGTTCTACGAGCAGTTGGCTGACAAAGGAATATTGATACCTCAGTACCCAATCATAGATGCAGACCCAGAAAACCTTGATGACTGGTTGTTTGTTCACAACCAAGAGCATGAAAGATTGGCAAACCAACTGAACTTAGACAATCCTTTTCAGTTGATCAACGCAGATTGGCAAGTAGAAGATGATTTTTATGATTGGATAGGAGTGCATTTGAGCATCCACCAACAGATCGTCAAAGTGTTAGGACTGTAATGGACCCACAACTGCAACAAGCGCAGGCCGTAACCCAGCAGTTCATGCAACAGCATGGGATTGATGCCAGGACTATGATGGCACTAGGTGAGATGGCACAAGAAGCGATACAAGATCAAAGCCTGTACGCTATGTTGCGCGAACAGTTGATAGACGCAGGGATTTTTACAGAGAAAGACTTGCCAGAAAAAACAAATTACACAATATTGTCTGCTCTCGCCGGCATGGGTAAATTTGCGGGAGAGATGTAATGGAACCAGATGTCAATTATCAAAATCTTGTTAGCCAATTACAAGCTATCCAAAGTCAAGTTGACATATATAAAGGTGGATCACCTCTAGACGCCAACCTGCATATTAACAATATTGCCAGAACTCTTTCGAGAGATTATGGGATTGGGAACATTGCAGACATTGGTGTGCGTTCAGTTGATGAACGTCTTTACACACCCGCTGAACGCGTTGAAGTTCAAGAAGGTAGTCCGTATTTTACAGAAGCCACCTCTGAACTAACCGGAGGCAAAGTCAATGAGTTTTACAATAAGAATACTGGTCAAGTAATTCCAGCAAATAAGTTTGCCAGTGAGGGAGCCGGTAAAGGGTATAGCAATTACAATTTACAAGCGGTTCCAGACGGCAAAGGCGGGATGATTGCTGTTCCCGTTCAGCAATACAACCTGTCTGGTTTTTCCGAAGTTGTATCAGATGTTAGGCCTCTGATTATAATGGCGGCGGTTGCTTTGCAAGTTGTTCCTGGGCTTGGGCAAGCCGTTGGATACGCTGTTCTTGGAGCGGGAGATGTCATTGCCGGTGCTGCATTAGCCGGTGAAATTTCTACCGCCGCTGGATTTTCTGCAGTAACTGCGGCATCAGTTGCTGGATCTGCAGGTGCTGCAACTATTGCCGCTAGCGTGACTGCCGCTCAAGGTGGCAGTGCAGAAGACGTTATTAAAGCTGCGGCCGCAGCGGGTTCAGCAAGCATTGTTAATGCTGCGGCAGGCGGTGGAATAATTGGTGCGGCCGCTGGATCTGTTGTTGGAACCGCAGTATCTGGGGGCGATTTAGACCAAATTGCAAAAAACGCTGCTGCTGCTGCAATTGGAGCTGGTGTTGCGCAAGAGTTAGGTCCGGGTGCTGGAGCAATTGCAACAGATTTGGTAAGAACAGGAAGAATATCTGACCAAACGCTTGTCAAAGCCGCTGGTGCAGAAATTGATGCTTCAAACAAAAAACCGCCTGCTCCTATTGATGAAAGAACTGTAACTCCAACTACAAGTTCAGACATCAATACGCAAATGCAAAGGTTGAATTTACAACAAGATCTGCGTGATCAGTTGATGAATGATAGAGCATTCCAAGAAGTTTCTGTACTTCCTGTTGTTGCTGCCGGCGCGCAGATTGCTGCTGAAGTAGGTATTCCCGCTATTATTAGAGCCGCACCTATCATTGCCGAGTATGTGGGTGCAAATATGGCAAGGGAGCAGATAGCAGCAGCCATTGCTGACGTTGCTGGACACGGTGCCGCGCTTTGGTATCTAAACAACTTGAACAATGATGCTTATTTTGGGCAAAGATTTATACCGGAAACCGGACAAACCGTTACAATAAATTTGCCTCCAATTTCTGAAGACGAACAAAGTAGGCTTGATAAATTATATGAGAAGTATCAGACAACCGTAGCGTATATACCAAGCGATAAACCAAACGAACTTGATACTGTTGTTATTGAAACAAAATTAACTCCAGAGCAAATACAACAACTTTCTAACCCAGCAACCGCTGAGGCAGCTGCTTCTAATATTCGACCTACAGTAACCACTGTAAAGCCTAACGGTCAAACCACAACACAACCTGCCACTACTACTAGTGGTGTTATCAGCGTTAATAATGTTGTTCCTGTCGGATCGCAAGCATCTGGAGGTGCCGCCGGAGGAGGCGGAGGTGCCGCTGGAGGTGGGGGTGGGGGTGGAGCTCCAGGGGGTGGCACTCCCGGTGCTGGAGCCGTTGGTGGCGAGACAGCCGGTGCTGCCGGTGGTGGAGCTGCCGGTAGTGGAGCAGGTGGAGATGGCGGAGGATCAGGAGGAGGCGCTGGAACTGTCGCTGGGTCGGATGGTGGTCCAGGGGCAGGCCCTGGTTCAGGAACTTTAATAGGTGAAGGCGGTGGCATTTCTGGAACAGGAATTGACAGTGGATCTGGGATAACAAGCGGCCCAGGTGGGGGGGCAAACATAGGACCTGGAGTAAGTCCCGGAGAAGGTCCTGGGGTTGTTCCGGGAGTTGGCCCAAGTCAAGGTCCGGGAGCGGATACCGGGGAAGGCCAAACTTTAGGCCCAGGTGCAGGTCCGGGTGTAGAACCTGTTATCCCTGGTACTCCTGAGATCCCACCTGAATTGCTGCCTGTAACTCTTCCTGAAGTTCCACCGGGAGTTCAACCACCCACTCCTCCAGAATCTTTACCACCAACTATTCCTGAACCTCTACCCGAGCCTGAGCCAGAACCAGAACCTCCTCCTGAACGTCAGGCTCCGCCCACTACGTTATATCCGACTGTTACTCAAACTCCTCGACCTAAAACACCATCTTATCCAACTCTTGCGGGTCCAAGTCCTGCTCGATTACTGGCGGACGCTCTGGCTGCGTACAGACCAGCGGGTGCTATAGAAGGTGCGGAATCTGGGAAAGAAAGGCAAAATGTCTGGAATGAAAAATCACTGCGTCTTAGAGACGCTCTGGGGCTGTAAATGAGTGAACTACGCAACATGACCCGCATGGGTGGAGATCTCCGCAAGATTGCCCGTCTGCTGCAAGATAAGGGCAGGAACGGAGATACGATCCTGGCGCACATCAACCCGCGTGAAGCTGCACTCCTGCGTGAGCAAGGTGGCGCTGGAACCACCAATCCAGAAACGGGGTTGCCAGAGTTCTACGATGAAGAACCTGGGTTTGAAACGTATCAACCGTTACCTGCAAATGACGAGCCTGGATTTGAGAACTATCCACCAATAGATTTGACTCCTGAAACCACGTTGAGTACACCGGTTGGTCGTGGTCTTGATTTGACTGCTACACGTTCATTGGCTGGTGCGCCACAAATCGAACAGACAGATATGTCTGGGTTTAGGCCCGGATCTGGATTTGCTGAAAACGCCTCAACTGGTCTAGGTCTCTCGCAAGGTATATACGGTCAAGACACATCACCCATTTCAACCCCTACCTCTCTTGGTTTGAGTCGCGGTTTATACGGACAAGATGCCACGGGTGCTCCACAAGAAGAAAAACCGCCAGAGAAAAGTTTCTTGCAAACCCTGTCCGGTGGTGACAAGCTACGTTTGGGTCTAGGTCTTGCAGGTGGTGTACAAACAGCCATGACAGCTCGCAAGGCTCGTCAGGGTGCACAAGATGCTTCACGGCGTATAGCTGAAATTGGTAGGCCATACCAAGAACAAGGTCTGGCTCAACAATCTGCCGCTTCTCGTGGTGAGTTGACCCCAGTTAACCAGCAGGCTCTGGATGCTATGAGAGCCAGGGCTTCGCAAGCAGGTGTTGCTCGTGGTGGCGTAGGTGTTGCCCAACAACAACGAGCAGAAGAAGATCTGCGTCAGAGGTTGTTGGCAGCACAGCAGGACTTTGGGTTAAAGTTGTCTGGTATTGGCGATCAGTACACTGCCAAGGCCATCCAAGAGGGCATCCGTGCTGACGCAGAGATCTCGGCTATGTACGGGAACTATTTCAGCAACCTGACTCGACTGGCTGCACCAACGATCATTCAGTCTAACCAACCTGCCAAGGGGTAATCATGGCTGGTGCTGATCTTTTTTTTACTGAGGCTTTAAAACAACCTATTCCTGCTTTGCGGGAAAGTACAAAGCCAACTAAGACGTTTGAAGCAGAGGCAAAACCACCTCAATCTGGGAACTTGCTTGAGAAAGAGATTACTGACTTTGGAGCGGAAGAAACTACACGTCTTAACGAAAACATTAGATTAACTACAGAGCTTGGTAACGCTCTTCTAAAAGATGTTGAAGGAAAGAATCTTCTTGCAATAAGAGAAAAAGAATTACAGGCAAAACACGACAGGGAAAGAAAGCGTATTAGAGATGAGTTGGGAGAAAAATTCTACAACTCTCCTGATATGCAAGAGTTTAAAAAATTTGCTGATGAGTCAGCAGATAAGATGGTGTTTGTCCCTAGTGAAACTACAGCGCCTTTGTTAGGCATTGTGTTTGCAACTATTGGTGCAACCGGAATGCTGTTGGGCGGCCTGAGCAAGGGCAATGCTAAATCGGCTCTGGCGGCTATGAACGGCATGGCAGAAGGGTTTACCAAGGGCAAGGAAGATTTGTACAAGCAAGAGCGCCAGACGTTTGACATTAACGTCAAGGCAATGAATCAGCGCATGGGCATCTTAAAGACAAAACTTGATGTTGCTAGAGAGAAGATGAAGTATGACGCTGAAGCAGCCGATCTTGAGGCTAACGCAGCGTTTGCAGAAGCCGGTGCTGACTTTTTAAAGCAGAACAAAGACAAGTTTGGTCTGCAAGACACCATTTCCAAACTTGAAACCCAGATCAAACAAAATGAAACCTGGGCAAAGTTGGTGGCAACCAAAAAAGCTGATGCGGTTGCAAAACTGTCTGATCAAAAATTTAAAGCGTATCAAGATCAGTTAAGAAATTCAGAAAGAGAGTTCTTGCAAAGTCAGTTATTAGAAAGCAGAGAAAGGCAAGCGGCCTCTGATCGCGCTCTTAGAGCGACTATTTCACAAGGTCAAATTGCTAGCCAACAACAAATAGCACAGCAAAACAGACAGTTTCAAATTATGCTTGAAGGCATGAGAGGAGACAGGGCGGCACAAGGAGCGTTTAAAGATGTTCGAGGTCAAGCTCAAGGATTGATTTCTAATTTTGGATTGCCGCAATCTGAAGTCAATAAACTTGGACCTAAAGAAATATCAAGCGTTTCTGCCAATTTAGAATCTGCGTTTTTGACAAAAGATCTTGCAAATGACATTAGAAAAAATCCTCAAGCAGCAGGTCTTGCAGGAAAATGGTTAGGTACGGTTGATAGGTATTTGGCTAATAGGTATTCGCCAGATTCGGATGCTTCAGTAGCACTTGCAGATTTAAGTTCTCAAGCATCTTCTGCTTTTGCTAATTCAAAAGAACCCCCAGATCAAATATCTGCTGCAAGACAGATTTTGAAAAAAGCAGTGGATGTTATTAACGCCAGGTCATTGGCTGCGTCTGGTGGCGGCAGGGTTCTTGTTGCAGAGCTTAAATTGCAAAAAGACGTTATTGGTTTAGAAGGTATGTCCCCTCAAACAGCCGTTGATGTTTATGACAATCTTGCAAAATCAGACGTTGAAAAAATAAAAAGATTTGGCATAAGCAAAGAAGAAGTCAAAAACATAGAATCAAGAATGGGAACAGGCATTCCCGAACAACCTAGACCCGCAAGAACTTTATCTACAGAAGATAAAGAGGCGTTGGATTGGGCAAACTCACACCCTCAAGATCCAAGATCTGCACAAATTAAATCTAGATTGGGAGTTTGACATGGCTTTTGATCCAGATAAATATTTGGCAAAAACAGAACCGCAAGAGGTTTCTCCACTGAAGGCGGGTGGCAAAGCTGCGTTTGAAAGTTTGGGTGGGGCTGGTGGAGCTATCGCTGGCGGTGAACTTGGTGCAACGCTAGGATCATTTGTTGGTCCTATTGGGACCGTTGTTGGTGGTCTTGGTGGCGCTATTGCTGGCGGCTATACAGGTAGCAAACTTCAAGAAAAGGCCGGTCAATACGTTCCACAACAGGTTAAAGAAGAGTATGGATTTACTCCAGAGCAACGTGCTGTAGAAAGGAAAGCTGCTCCGAGAGCTACATTTGCCGGAGAAATTGCGCCAGATGTTGCCGCTGGTATTCCAACTTTATATAGACTTGGCAAATTTGGTGTTACCAAGGCAAGTGATTTGGCGTCAAGTCTTAAACAACCAAAGCCTCTTGCTGATGCAGAAGGCCTTGAAGTTGTTGGAAAAAAGGGGTTTGATCTTTTAACAGACAAGTTTGACGATCTTTATAAGGCAAGAAAAAAAGAAGCTGACATCAAATACAATGACGCATTCAAAGCGGCTCGTGATGCACAGGCCCAAGGAAATCCATTTGCTACTTCTCCTCAAGGTCAAGCATTGCTTCAAGCGCTTGAATCAGAAAAAACCAAACTATCTGGAGCAAAAAATTACCTTGTCGGAGAAGAAAAAATTGCAGGGATAAATAGGTTGATTGATGCAATTAAAGGCGTGACCAAAGGAGGAGAAAGAACAGCCAAAGAAATTGAAAGGACTGCACGACCTACTGCAAAAATTTATACTCAAACGCCAAAGAAAACAACAGAAAAAGATATTGAAGCCGTTGTTGAAGAATTGCGTTTCTTGCGTGATGTTGATGCCAAGGGTAAACCTTACGAAGCATACGCTGCACTTCAAACAGAATACAAACGTGATTTGATTGATATGCTTGAGAAATCTCTTTATCAATGGAATAATGACTATAGGATTGCTGACGAAGCATATAGGGCCGCATCACAGAAACTGGAGCCGTTCAAAACCCGTCTTATGGAAAACGCTCTCAAGGGCGAAAAGTTTGATCCAAAATCTCTTGTCAAATCACCAGAAGCCTTTGGTCCAACATTTTTTTCAGACGTAAACAGTGTCAGGCAACTCAAAGAGGTTACTCAAGACCCATCATCCGTTGCTAAACTTGGAAAAGAATATGTTGCTTCTGTGTTGTCAAACAAAACACCAAAAGAAGTAAAGGCATTTGCAATGAACGCAGAAAATTCCGGATGGATGAAAGAAGCCGGAATTTACGATGATGTTGTAAACTATGCAAATAAAGCTGTAACAGCAGCAGATAAAAAAGAAATACTAAAGAAAATAGGATACTCAACTATAGGTTTTGTTGCAGCATCTCCTGTTTATTACGGTGTTAGAAGAGCATTTGGGTTATGAGCAAAAAACGTGGCATCAGCACAGAGTTGGAGAAAGCTATCGCAGATATGCTGCGCGTGACCATCTCTGACCCGGAAGCCAGTCTTGATGCTAAGATGAAGGTTATCGACCGTGCGCTGAAGTTGGAAGCCCTGCGCCTGAAAGACGAGGGTTCTGACTGGGGTACGGGTTTTATGAACGATGACGATGAGTAATCTATATGGAAGCCATTCAATTGATCAAACTAGCCTTGACCGTGGTGACGGACAGGCTTATTACCGTCCTAGCCCTGCTGACCTCGTGTGGTCTAGGATGCTGGACAATGTGGGACCCAACGTGGGAGCGGGTGGCGACACTCGGCATCTATGTGGTGTTCTGTTACCTTACGATCACTGCCAAGGAGTATCGAAATGAAGAGCCGACCCCAGCAACGGGACCATGATCTAAACCAGCAGATTGCCAAGTCAACTCGGCCACAGTTGCCGAGAGACGGTAGCAAGGGCATGGTGAGGTGGGAACCAGGACAACTGCCTGTCGGTGGTTTCCGTTCTATCATCCCTTTCTGCGAGGGAGCGTACGACACCAAGCAGAGTCCTACCAGCGGTGCAGGTAAGAGGATCTACTGATGGCCTACAACCAAGCGTTTTACCCTATGGGCAGGACGTTTGTTCTGTCTGGTACAACCACCAACCAGAGTGCGAACATCTACGCTGACAGCCCTTGCAGCCAGTATTTGTTTGTCAATCACGAGGTTGCTTCTACTGGTCAGCCAGTCTACGTCAGGATCTCGTCCACCAGCGGAAACAATGCTGCCGTAGCCAATGCTACGTCTGGCAACTATGGTGTGCCAATTCGTCCAGCAGAGTCTATCGTGTTGAGTGGACCTCAGTGTTCTCCTACCGCGAACGTGTACATCACTTACATCACTGCTACTGGCACTGCTAACGTGTACGTCACTCCTGGTGAGGGTGTCTGATGTTGGAACTCTTGTCTGGTGGCATCTTTGGCTCCTTGCTGGGCGGAATCTTCCGTCTGGCTCCTGAGGTTCTAAAGTTCCTAGACAAGAAGAACGAGCGCGGCCATGAACTAGAGATGTTCAACCGCCAGTGCGAGCTGGAGGCCCAGAGGGGCGCTCAGAAGATGGCAGAGATTGGCGCACAGCATGAGGCTACTGTTGATGCAGGAGTAATGAATGCTTTCAATGCGGCGATTGAATCGCAGACTGAGATGGTTAAAGCTGCTGGTGGGTTCGCAGCGTCTCTATCTGCCTCTGTACGTCCTGTTGTTACTTACTGGATCTTGTTTGTTTGGTCTTGTGTACATCTGTGGATGGGCTATTCTTCATGGAATACCGGGATGGAGCCTACAGAGGTCTTCAAGCTAATGATGAGTGCAGACTTTTCTGCTCTGGTTTCAGGCACGTTGAATTACTGGTTTCTCGACAGGACGCTCGCCAAGCGTGGACTTTGATCTATCTATAGCGGTATCGTTATGCCAGCGTTTCGAAGGTTTCCGAGGGTCGCCGTACCTATGTCCTGCTGGGATCCCAACAATTGGTTTCGGCTCGACCCAGTACAGCAACGGGAAAAGAGTAACTCTGCAAGACCCGCCAATGACGCGGCCAGAAGCACAGGCGCTGTTGGAATACGAACTGAGGCACACATATTTACCGGGGGCTTTGCGCCACTGTCCGGGACTCATAACAGACCCAAGAAGGCTTAACGCTCTTGTAGACTTCTGCTACAACCTGGGTGTTGGCAAGCTCCAGACTTCCACTCTCAAGAAGAAGATCAACGAGCAGAACTGGGAAGAAGCCAAGATAGAGCTTCTAAAGTGGTGCAAGGCTGGAGGTAAGGTCTTGCCCGGATTATTAAAACGCAGACAAGCAGAAGCCGATCTTCTGTAACAATTGTGTGCTATTTGACATGTTCCGTACTACGGGACTGAATCATGGCAAAAAAGCCAATCATCTCTGATCAAGAGTTTCTTGAGTTATGGGATAAGCACAACAGCGCCATGAAAGTGGCAAAAATATTATCCATATCTGAGCGGCATGCTCACACCAAAAGACGACAAATCGAAGGAAGGCTGAAGATAGAACTCAGCAGCAGAGGAATCAAGCCCCATGTGCAGAAGGCTAGACACCAAGCTGGCCTTACGGACGGGATAGCCTTAGTTTTTTCAGACGCACACTTCTGGCCGGGAATCCGGACAACTGCTTTCAAGGGCTTGTTATGGGCGATAAACACCCTTAAACCGCACGTTGTGGTTGCCAACGGAGACATCTTCGATGGTGCATCTATCTCTAGATTCCCACGCATAGGATGGACGCATAGGCCAAATGTCAAGCAGGAGTTAGATGCTTGCCAGGAAGCCATGAGAGAGATCGAGGATGCTTGTGAAAAGGCAAGACACCATACTCAACTGGTATGGCCGCTGGGAAACCATGATAGCCGTTTTGAGACACGTTTGGCTCAAGCTGCCCCAGAGTTTGAGAACGTGCAAGGTACAGCTCTCAAAGACCATTTTCCGAAATGGCATCCCTGCTGGACTTGTTGGCTGTCTGACGATGTAGTGATTAAGCATAGGTACAAAAATGGTATTCATGCGACGCACAACAACACCGTGAACTCAGGAACGAGCATCGTCACCGGCCATCTGCACAGTCTGAAGGTCACCCCTTTCGGGGACTACAACGGGACCAGATGGGGTGTAGATACCGGCACTCTTGCGGAGATAGATGGACCGCAGTTCTTGGATTACTTGGAAGATAGTCCAGTCAACTGGCGGTCTGGCTTTGCAGTCCTTACGATGAAAGACAACAAGTTGTTGTGGCCTGAGTTGGTAAGTAAGCACGCGGAGGGTATCATTGACTTTCGGGGGTCACTCATTGATGTGAGTACGCTGTGAGAAAGTTTCCTAATTTAAGTGTTGGCAGGGGTGAGAAGTTGCCTGCCAGCAGAGGTGCTGGACTGACTGAGAAGGGTAGGAAGAAGGCCCGTGCTGCGGGGTCTAATCTGAAAGCACCTACCAAGTCAGGACCACGCCACAAGAGTTTCTGCGCCCGTTCAAAAGGGTGGACGGGGGAGCGCGGGAAAGCAGCCAGGAGAAGATGGGGATGTCGTTAGCAACTATTCATCGTCAGAAAACAGGTAAGGTTTCTGACAAGTGGTCATCGTATCTAGACTTTTATGACGACAGATTTTTCTATCTGCAAGACAGTCAGATCAATATTCTAGAGATCGGCGTCCAGAACGGCGGCTCACTAGAAACGTGGGCGCAGTACTTTTGGAATGCGGAGAAGATTGTTGGCATTGACATTGACCCTAAGTGTGCTGACCTCCAGTTTGAGGATGAGCGTATTCAGGTCATCGTTGGTGATGCCAAGACAACTCAGATTGATAGCACATTTGATGTCATCATTGACGATGGTTCACACCAGTCGGACGACATCATTGAGAACTGGAATGTTTGGTGGCCCAAGCTCAACAACGGTGGTTTGTACGTTGTAGAGGACTTCCACACGATGTGGATGCCTAGATATGGGAATAACGCTATACGCTTCTTCTCGGGCTTTATAGCGGCTGTCAACGCCCAGACCAAGACCAACCATCAAGTCAGGCGTCTAGAGTTTACGAACTCGATAGTGATGCTAGAGAAGGGAGAGCCGGTGTTGGGTGATCGCCTGATCACTGGTACTGTGGCTTATGTCAACCCAGACGTTATAGGTATCAGAGATGGCGAGTAAAGGTTTGTACTACAACATCAACCGGCGTAGAAAACTTGGACTTCCTGCGAAAAGGCCGGGGCAGAAGGGTTACCCAACTGCCTCAGCCTTCCGTAGATCTGCCAGAACGGCTAAGAAATAAGGATCAGACGGTTTGTTCGTCGATCTCTTCTTCTTCTTCCTCTTCCTCTTCTTCGTCCTCTTTGTCGTCATCTTCCTCATGCGCCTGGAAGAGGGCATCAATAGTGGAGGAGAAGAGGCTTCCCAAAGTAAATTCATTGATGTTAGAAGCCTTGGCAACGAGGAACGCAACTGAGAAAAGTGCGTTTAGCGCGTCGACAGGCTCTGAACCACCGATTGCGTCAAGTATCTGATCTTTCATAAGAAACTCCGTTAAGGTGCGGGGATTAGGGAACCTTCGAAAAGGTAGCTGCCGTAGTGTCCCAGGCGTACCCAGGGTGCGGCATAGATGTTATACCCCTGCTTTCTTGCAATTGTGCAAAACGCAAAATCCTCTGAAAGAAGTCTTGAGTTCTCTACCATGACCGGGAAGAACTCGTGCATCAGGTCAGGCTTGAAGAGTCCTGCCGTGTCGATCACATCGTTGTGATAGGTGGCTACAAAGGGTTTCAAACCCAGAAAGACATTACGATTGATGAGCATGAAGCCAGTACCACCGTTGACGATCTCCAGAGGTTCTGCTGCCGGAACGATAGTCTCTCCTTCCTGACCAACTAGGTTAACCACCATCGCACCCGTGTGGTTCTTGAGCTGGTCTACAGGAACACCGGCAGCGGCAGAAATTGCCACTTGTTGCCAGTTTATCTCTTTCTTAGGGTAGAGACCGCAGATGATGTCCTTGTCTGCTGCAAGCATTGACAGAATGTCATTAGCATCAAACCGGATGTCAGCATCAATAAACATCAAGTGAGTGCAATTAGTCTTCAAGAATTGATGTGCAAGACTGTTCCTGGCTCTCTGGATGAGAGACTCGTTGAACATAAAAGAGCAGGCTATTTCAACCTCTGCTTGCCTAGCAATCGTGGTGAGTGCAAGCATTGATTGCAGGTAGAAACCCGTGCACATCCCACCGTACATAGGTGTGGCTACAAATATACTTTTCATGATATATCCTCAATCCTCATTACATATTTACCAGCGGAGTTCTTCCGCCACCCGTGTACTTCTATCCTGATGCCTGCTTCTCTGACAGGCCCTACCGTCTCAGATGCAGTGATCTTCTTAATACGGTCTGACACTCCAGATGCGGTGACCTGGACTGCCAGAACCTCATTCTTGCGGATAGCTAGGATGTCACACCAACCCCAGAGATCCTGCCGTATACGAGCGTGAGGGTTCCACTTCTCGACTATGGCGCAGAGATACCCTTGCTCACGCAGGTACTCTAAAGACCTCTGAGTAGGAGTCATCAAAACTCTTCTTTCAACTCTTTGTGCCGCTGCTTGTGGCAGGGCTGACAAAGCCACATGACATCCAAAGGCTTGTCATAGTCTTCATGATGGGCGAGGCTTTTGGCTTCACCGCATCTTTCACAAGGAGATTTAACAAGAGTCCCTTTAACGATTGCCTGACGCACTGCGCTATGACATTGCTGTCTACGAAGATCTTCTGCCCTCCACGCTTTGTTGACTCTGGCTCTGAGTTCCATGCGATGGGCAAGTCTAGATCTTTGCCTGTCGTACTCCCTCTTGGCTTCCAGGTTGTCTTGGCGATTCTTGTTGACATCAGATTTCGCACACGCCTTGCATTTGTTGAGATGACCGTCAGCCATCATCTTGTGTTTGTAAAACTCTTCCAATGGCTTGACGGTGTTGCACTTGAAACACTCTTTAGAACTGATCATGCCGTACCTCTGTGCTGGTGGTACGACCATTATAGACCAGTTCTAATTAAAAGGTACGTCAGAGTCATCGTCTATAGATGACTTCTTGAATGTCCCGCCATAAGGTTTGTACTGAGCAGGCACTTCCTTGGGAGCATTATCTGCAAGCTCTTTGTCTTTGAAGTATGTATTTTCTTTGATGGTAAAGTATTCCTTACCATTCTTAGCCATACTCTTCCAGATAGATAGCTTGAGGGTTTGACCTTCTGTATACGATCTAGTGAGAACTAAATCACCATCCCAGTCTGGTTGATTAGGGTTCTTCTTTTGGGAGGGATCTTTCGAGAAAAGAGTTGCCTTGCCGGGGGTCACTGGATATTCGCTTTTGCCGTAACTCATGAAAACCTCTGATGTTGATCTGACCTATACGATGGAATCCGCCTACAGTTCCTCCGATGTCTCCGGGACGGACGGCTCCCTTATTGCGTTTGGGAGGTTCGATCCCTCCCCGATAAGAGCAGCCTTAAGTTGGATCTTGGAGATAGCAGGAAGTGCTTCTATCTGCTTGCTGTTAGCCGTAAGCAGGCTGGTGATCTTGGCCTTCTTCTCTTCCTCGTTGAACTTAGAAGAGTTGGTTATCTTCGATACCATAGACCTAATGCCCTCCAGGTACTCGGAGAAATCCGGGTAGCCCTTGTAGACACTTCCATCTGCGAGAAAGAGTGAAAAGGGGTGCTCGACCTTCTCCTCCTCTACAACGACCGCTGTGCCCATATCACGAGTCTGTGGTTGTGTAGGTATGTCCTGCACCTCCTCAGGCGTGTAGACGCCCAGCACAACGCCTGGGAAGACCGTCCTGATACCTTCCGATACCACCCTTGCACGCAGCATCGCACGAGGGTAGTTCTTCCAGTTGTCCTTGCCTGTTAGTCCTGCTTTCCTAGCCTGCTCAAACGTCCAGGTGATGGTTGCAGATCCACCAGATGGATGAGAGAAGGTGGCGGTGACTTCCTCGTCAGTCAGAGTCTTCCAGTCAACCTTGCCGCCCTGCTGCTGAAACCTTGCCATCATGGTTTCTGCTTTCAGGGTTGGTCGACCTTGGATGATGTGATAGTCACGAGCTGCGAGAGCAGGGTGATAGCCTTCTGCCTGGGCGATGAGCATGAGAGCAGTAGCTTGTTCTACTGTCTTCATCCCAAATAGTTGTGATTTAACGACAGCATTTGCCATCGTCTGGATTTGGTCAACGGTTATTAACTGGCTCATGTTCAAGTCCCTCTAACATAAGATTGGCATATTCGGAAGCAGAGTCCTTAATCATCTGTTTGCTTTGATGATGGTAAGGGTTCTCTCGTTTGATTATAAAAGCAGCCATCGCAAGAGCACGATAGAGATGCCACACATCATCGTCGTTGTCTTCGGTCATTTGATAAGGAACCTTCTAGATCCGGGAACCTCCCGGACAAACTGATCGTACATCTGGGGATAGGCTTCCTTGAAAGCAGTGGCATCGAACTTCCTGCTGCCTTTGGCTGACTTCCAAGTTGCCAGAACACTACCATCAACGGACGATAGAACGTCCCTGTCGCGCATGAAACGCATCACTGCTAACTTGTGCTGCTCCTCAGCGTCTTCCAGGCTCTTACGCTGTTCTGTGAGGCTAGAGAGCCTCTCAAGGATAGATTCCAGTTCAGCATTAGCAGTAGCTACAGATGACTCAGACTGTGGAAAGAGAAGTCTGGCCTGTTCAACAGTCTCAGGTTCGGGTTCAGTCTTAGATGCGACATAGCCCCACCATTTAGCGCACCACTTAACGTGGTCGAGCATCATTTCAGGAGTGACATCTACTTTGATTACCTGCAGCTCCTGGCCTCCCAGCAGAACTGCGAGATACACAGTTGAGATACCGTGAACTGTAGCCTCGTGGATACACTGGATACGATCAGCGTCAGGCATGATCCCGGATTCATCAAACTTTTTACGCTGACTGCCGTTGTAGTTCTTGGCCTCGACCAGGAAACTGCCATCAGCAGAGATGAAGTCAAAGTGAGAACGTAGCCAAGGTTCTCTAGGATGAGTCATAGAGTAGTCAGCATCCTTGAGTTCAACCTTCAGACGGTCCTGCACCAGCCGACCAATCACTGGCTGCATGACGTGACCCATCTTCACATTCTCTTTGTCAGAGATGTCTTCAGGAATGATCTTGCCCTGCTTAACGAGGATAGCTTCTGCTGCACGACCATTAGCGGCCATACGGCTATCTCCGGACCACCAAGCAGAGTTACGGATTTCCGGGGTGAAGTCACTCATCGTTGTGTCCCTCAATAGCTTCGAAGAAAGCAGCAGGCATCCCGCACTTACCGTCTAGGAATGTGCGTTGGTTGAAAGCGTAGGTATAGAGCTTCGCACCAGAGACAGGGTGCAGGGTGAAGAAGGCACCACACTTGGCTAAAGCGTAGTCATCGTCACCAGGACGTGGGATTAGATGTTTGCAGTGAATGCAGAGTTTCATAAGATCACCTATAGATAAGATACGAGAGAGACAACACTAGATCACAGATAAAACAGGTTGTCAACTGTGTCCGTTAACGGTGCTTATCGGTGCTTATCGGTGGTTAGCGGTGGCTGTTCGTTCTCCTGTCGGATATTCCAGACAAAAGAACCTCCAAGGTGGTATGCCCTACCGCCTCACCCGCAGGGTCACTCATCTATACAGATGGTTCCTACCAGTGCTCGCTTGACGCCAGATTCAATCATGCCGAGCCTGAGACCACCCAGGAGGTTCGACACTTATGCAGTCGCTCTGGAACGCTGCGAGGCTTGCAGGGGGTGGTACTCCCTAGCCTATGTTCTCTTCCCTGCCACCCATCTAGGTGCACTGCTAACGCGAGGAGTGCGGTTTTGTGGGCGAAAAAAAAGACTTACTGCTGCACCCTGTGGTAACCCCGGCGATGGGGAGGATGCATGAGTAAGTCTTCTCTGTCGCTTACCACGGCAACAGGGTAAACCCTAACACAAAAAAAAACCCAGATCAAGTAACCTGGGTTGAACTGCCGGAGTCATGGCAGAGAGGAGACAGCACTGAACAACCTTCATCTTACATCACTTCTGCATCTCTCTTCAACTTCCACACTATTGCCTGTGGTCGTTTCCCGATGATGGAGAAGTCTCGTCCCTCACCGTGGGCTATGAACGTGGTGCCTGGGTACTGGCAGCGTCTGACCCTGATCATCTGGGCTTGATACTCTGGTAAACAATCCTCACAGAATTCATGTCCAGGAGCTGGCGGGTGCATCCTGGCCGTGTGTACCCAGTCTAGGTACTCCAGGCGGGATGGGAAGCAGTCAGGGGTCATAGAACCTCCAGGATAGAGTTCAGGTGCTTGATAGCATCATCTACTGCCAGTGCCTCTTCTCGTGGTGTCACCGGCTGGATCATCAGAATGTAGTGAGCAGAGTCTAGGGCACTGAGAGCCTTTAACAGTACCGGCTTCATGGCCTGGAATGCTTCTTGCCTGCCGAGCTGGTAGTAGTGATCGGATGACTCGTGCATCACTTGCCTTCCGAACTCTAGAACCCTCTGCTCTACTTCTTTCTGTGGGAATTTAATCCCTCTCCATACTTGCATTAACTGATAGTCATTCATTCTCTTTCCCCTTATTTGATTTATATACGGTATAAGTTGATGGCGCCATTTTGTAGGTTATTGATGGGTGATGATCGGCAATCTCCGGGGTGATCTCGGGGGTCTCTGGTTTCAAGTCTCGGATGATCTTGGGGAATCCATCCTCGAAATAAACCTCTTTGATAATCCATTGTCCCTTCATTCGTCATCCCTCCCAACCAGTAGCATCACACAACCAAAGGCAGAAACGAGACCGATAGCGCACAGATGTAGGTCACCTACAACTGCACCAGCTATACCTAAACAGAAAGTAGAAACCAAGATTGTCTGCAATATAAGATGTAAACGCATGATTACTCAATATATAGATGGGGGCTCACAACCCCCAGATGTGATTAGATAGCGTATTGGGACCTATCAGCACCGTTGATCCAACGTGGAGTCTTACCCCTGCCAGACCAAGTAGCACCACTAGCTGGGTCTCGATACTTGGGGACTACTTTGTTTCCTGGCTTAGGTCCGGTCTTGACCTTCACGACCTTGTCCAGACCTAGGTCTTTAGCCGTGATCCCGTAGGTGGCGATCATGACACGCACAGTGTCAATTGTTTTCTGTCTCTCCTCAGCCTTGACCAGTTCCGCCTGGGCCAGAATCTCAGCTGCCTTAGCTCTAAGTTCTTCGTACAACATACACTCTCCGATGGTAATGCCCTGAAAAGGGCGGTAGAAGCCTCTCAGTGAGGCGAAAAGGGTTCAGGTGAGGCTACCCTACCTGCAAGGGTCTTGATCGCTATCTGGAGCCGCTATGGGGACCGTCGCAAGCACACGGGTTTCCCCGTTAGCCATGACCCCGACAATCCTGAGACCGTCGGGGGTTCTGGATATCTCCCACGCAACGGGGTCACCGTCTAGCAGGAGGTCGAGTAGCTGGTCAACGGTAGGTTGCATGGATGCTCACCAGATAAGATCAATTAAGATGCAGTAGACCGCAACCAGCAAGATCCAAAACAACATTTCGAGGTAATGTTTCACTGGTTGAATCCAGATAATAGGGGGAGATTATCCCCCCGTCAAGTGTTAGTTATGCCGCGATAGCTAGTTCAGCGTCAAGACTCAGGATGTAATCTGCTGCTTTCTGAGCTAATGCCGCAGCCTTAAAGATCGCCTTGGCATCATCACGGCAGGCTTTGAGCCAGCTTCCGATATATCCAGCGTGGCGCAACTCGCCTGCGATCCCATGTTCTTGACACAGAAACGCTGCCGTCAACTCTGCGACGAGCTCCTCGAAAGCGTAAGCAGGATTCCCGAACTTGCCGCCGAACTCACGCTCAAGACGATGCTTGGCTCCCGTCCAATGGCCTAGCTCATGGAATGCCGTGCAGTAGTAGCTCGCAGGCGAATCGAAGGACACTTTGTGCGGCATCTGGATTGCATCGTGAGCAGGAGAGTAGAAAGCAGCATCACCACCGTGTCGGATAACTGCTCCCGTCTTGACGATGCGCTGCTCTGCTGCCTGGATAGGATCAAACGAGCCAGATACAGTAGCAACCGGCACCTCGGCACCTTCACACTGAGCAGAGTTGAAAACAGTGTAGAGACGCAACACTGCGAACTGTTTCTCTTCGAGCTCGCCTGCCGCGTTTGCCTGCTCTTTTGTAACCGGCGAAAAGAAAACGATCTGAGTTCCCTTTTCACCTTTGCGAACTTGTGCGCCACGCTCTGCCCACTGTTTGTAGCTCGCCCAATACGGCGTGTATCCAGGCATCATCGAACCCATGCCAAGCACCAATCGGTTAATGCCCTGATAGGCCTTACCAGAGACGATGTTCTTTGCTGCCGTGCTATCTGCTTTCCAAGGCTTAACCCACGGCGCAGCGCCGTTCTCAAGTTCAGCAATGATCGATTCTGTGATCTTTTCATAACCGTTCACTGTACACCTCTCTATATATGATTTTGATAAACCGTGATCTGTGTGATCCGGTAGAGATATAATCTCACACATTTTGTTCTGTGTGTAGAATAATCTCTTTTTTTTTATAGGTGCTTACCCTAATGTACATCTATACAGTACTCTAACTGTCCTACCTGTACAGTGTCCTATATATGTATATAGGTACATAGGGTAGTGGTCTATAGATCTACTGCGACACCAACCTAGGGTATTGGCACGGTGCATGCCACATCCCTTGTTCATACGTTTTGGGCAATTCTTCTTACATGGGGCACCGGCCTTTCCCGTCATGGCCCTATCCCATACCCTCTCCCCTTGTCCGCACCAGCTGTCGATCCACGGCCGATCCCGCACGCTGGCTCTGGCATGGGCTGGGACGCCAACCGAACCCGTGCTACCATCCGCAGATCCCGTGGCCCAGAGAGGTGGGACATGACCCCCGTGTGGGCGTGCACCCAACGCTTCTCCCCCCATAGAAAAATCCATGTCATTTAATCTGGCTCAGTTCTACAAGTTCTGTAGTGAACTTAAAATAGAGACTAAAGAACATGGTCTCAGAAAGATGGATAGGTTATTAGGTACTCAGACATATATTATGGATGAGATAGCTAAGGGTCTACAGGATGATATTCATTTCTTTGTGATATTAAAGGGTAGACAGTTAGGAATAACTACTATTTCTTTAGCATTAGATCTTTACTGGCATTTTGTACATCCTGGATTACAGGGTACATTGACTACAGATACGGAAGAGAACAGGGATATGTTCCGTAGTACCTTATCTATGTATATAGATGGGTTACCCAGAGAATATAAAGTACCTGTTATTGCTCACAACAGAAACCATCTTTCGTTGAAGAACCGCAGTCGGTTGTTTTACCAGGTTGCTGGATTGCGTTCTAAGGGGTCTCTGGGGCGCGGTAAGGCGATAACGTACTTGCATGGTACTGAGACATCCAGTTGGGGAGATGAGGAGGGCCTAGCGTCTCTCTTGGCATCTCTTGCGGAGACCAATCCTCAGCGATTGTATTTATTTGAGAGTACTGCTCGTGGGTTTAATATGTTCCACGATATGTATGTTACGGCTAAGAAGGCTAGAACCCAGAGGGCTATATTCTGTGGGTGGTGGAGAAATGAACTTTATTCTGTAGAAGCAGAGACGGATGTTTATAAGGTTTATTGGGATGGAAAATTAACAGGGGAAGAGAAAGAGTGGGTGAAGGACATCAAGAAGTTGTACGGGGTGGAGATCAACAGCAGGCAGATGGCGTGGTGGAGGTGGAAGCTGCACGAGGGGATCAAGGACGATGCGCTGATGTACCAGGAGTTTCCTCCTACGGAAGACTACGCATTCGTGATGACT
>Ga0214921_10004019_pt1 | contig 22044 bp, 21 predicted proteins | sample LL1505_MetaG_FD_177992 | JGI IMG/M metagenome (GOLD analysis project Ga0214921, IMG submission 177992) | Freshwater microbial communities from Lake Lanier, Atlanta, Georgia, United States - LL-1505 | ecosystem: Environmental > Aquatic > Freshwater > Lake | place: USA: Georgia | collected... | reverse complement strand
CCAGATACCCGTTACCACCACTGTCGTACACGGTAAAAGCCGTGGATTTGTTGAAGCTGGCGGGGTTGGTGCGGCTAAAGGTCTCGGTAATGACGGCCGCGTCTGCCGGGAAGTTCAGGCCCAGAGACACTTCCGACGTTTGCTTGGCTTCGCCCGAGGTCTTTTGGGGAATGGTCAAGACCACACGGTCATTCACGTTCGCGCTACCAGTCGAGTCCACCGTTGCCGCCATCAGTCGCTGCCCGGCGGAGTTAACCACGTTGAACTGCTCGTTCAGCGAGAAAGAACCGTTACGGGTGTAAGTGTCGGTGAGGCCGTCTGCCGAACGCAAGGGGAAAAAGCCGTCGCCGGTAATAGCCAAGTCCAAGGCGTTGGACGAGAAAGAAATATTGCCTTGGCTAAACTCCTGGCTCACCTGTTTCAAGGACACGCCCTGACCGACGGTGGAAGATGCTTTTTGCAAAGGCGAGGTAGCAAAAATGTCACCGAAGTCCGCCCGGGAGCGCTTGAAACCGGTGGTACCCACGTTGGAGATGTTGTTGGCCGTCACGCCCAACATGGCGGTGGCAGCATTCAGGCCGGTGAGCGAGGTATAAAAAGACATGGTTTGTTACTCCTGGAAGGGGGTAGAACTGGCGAAAAAGGGGTGTGAAAGAAAAAATTAACCGTAAATCTTGGTGACGTCGGAAAGCTTGATGGTCTTGCCGCCGGTGACCTGCAACACCATGGATTTGTCCGCTTGCTGGCTCACACCCAAGACCGTGGCCATGGTGCTGACCGTTGGTGTGATCGTCTTGCCTTGCGACACCGCGCTGGCCACAAAACGGTAGGTTCCGCTGGGCAAGGCATTGCCGACATCGTCCTGACCGTTCCAATTGAAAAGCATGTCGCCTGCGGTCTGTGCCCCTGCGGTTTGGGTGCTGACCAGTACGCCTTTTGAGTCAAAAACCTGGAGTTGGACACCGTCCGCGCCGTTGGGCAAGGTGATGGTGGCCGGCACCTGCTGCCCGCTGACCAAGATCGCGGGGCCATCGGGCACCGACACTTTGGTGCCGATCAGGCCGGCAGAACTCGTGATCTGGCTGCTCGCCATGCTGGTGGTGAAATTGGTCAAGCTGCTCGCCATGTTGGTGGTGGCTTCGAGCTGCGAGAACTGTGCGAGCTGTGCCACGAAGGCCTCGTTCTTGACCGGGTCCAAGGGATCCTGGTTTTTGAGCTGCGTGGTGAATAACGTCAAAAAATCTTTTTGACCCATCGATGATTGACCGGTGGCTGCCGTCATCTTGGCATTGGCGTCCTGCGCGGTGGTGCGGATGCTGGTGGGTACGGCAGAGGCCCAGGCGCTGTCGCTGCTGGTGTTTCCGAGAAGGTTGAGGTTGGCCATGGTGGTTCTCTGCGGTTAATCAGCTTTTGATGATGTCGAGCGTGCGCATCATGAGCTGGCGGGTGGTATTGACGACCTCAACGTTGTTTTGGTACGAGCGGGCGGCGGCCATCATTTCGACCATTTCCGACATCTCATTGACGTTGGACAGGTAGACATAGCCGTCCTTGTCGGCTGCGGGGTTGCCGGGGTCGGACATGCGTGAAATGGATTTGGGGTCGTCCGAAATTGCCGACACCTTGACCCCGCCCTTGTTGGACAGGTCACTTCCATTGGTTTGGGCTTCCATGATGGTTTTGAAGGTGACACGTTTTCCCCGGAAGGCGTCCTTGTCAGAGCTGGCCACCGTGCTGGCATTGGCCAAATTCGAGGCGGTGGCGTTCATGCGCACCGTTTGCGCATTCAGAGCCGAGCCGGCGATGCCGAAAATATTGTCGAGTGCCATGGTTTAGTCTCCGCGCAGGGCTTTGCGAATCCCGCTAATGCGGTTTTCCAGGATGCTCAAGGTGGTTTGGTAGTCGGCGGCGTATTGACCGAACTTGGCTTGTTCCACGGGCAGTTCCACCGTGTTGCCGTCGAAGGCCACGTTGAATGGCGTGCGGTATTTCAGGCCATTGCCGTTGTCAATTTCACCGATGGGGATGTGGACCGCGTTCGTCGTGCGCAAGGCGGTGTCTTGCGTATCTTTTAGGACCTGGCGGAAATCGATGTCCTGGGCTTTGAAGTTAGGCGTGTCCGCATTGGCAATGTTGCGCGACAGCACTTCCATGCGCTGGCTGCGCATTCCGAGCGCCTTTTCGTGCAGGCTAAAGGTGTTGTCAATGATGTTCATACGCTCTCCATTGCGATGGGTTGGACCGCCGGTTTGCCGACACAAATGCCGGAAAAACCTCGGATGAATGCCTTCGTTGCAACTTGCGTGCCATATTGAAATTGCCGGGCTTTGCCCATGCCATCGCCAGCGGGCCGAGGCCGTCACTGGGCGGCGTGGTCAATGGTCGACGCACCGCTCCCCTGCGCCTGGGCGATGGCGGCAAACTGTTGCCGCTGTCGGAAACCAAGATTGCCGGCTGCGCTGCCGCTCAGCGTCTGCGGATTGAATTCGCCTGAGCGGCCCCGGGGTTCAGGGCAGGTTGTTTTCGACGTACTGTTGCGCCCGTTGCGCTTGAACGCGCAGCGTTGGCGGCAGCATCTGACCCAGCCGAGCGGCTGCGTTTTGCAGCAGACCCTGACGGATGGACTGCCGCGTAATGGGCGCCGTGGAGTCACTGCCGACATGCAGCGCGCGTGCCTGCGGACCCTGGATGTTCAGGGGTACATTGCTTTGAGATTCCGCACGTGACGCGGGATTGAGCACCGAGAGATACAAATCTTCCAAGCCCGCAGGCCCCTGGCTCTTGAGTCCGACATCGTCAAAGTATTTGTCCACCAGGCTGAGTTGCTTGTGCACGCTCAAGTCCAGGATGGCACGCGGGTTGGCTGCGTAGCCGGCGGAGGCCGCACCCCGCGCGGGACCATCGCAAAATTGAATGATGCCGTGGCAACGCTGGTTGCTGGCGCGCGGGTTCATTCCGTCGCTTTCCATCAGGGTCATGCGAGCAAAGTCGTCGGGAGCGAAGCGGTGGGTGTCCGCCATTTGCAGAATCTTGTCGTATACCGCTGTTTTTTCGGCGGGGGGAATGAACCCCTTCGCGACCGCCCGATCCAAGGTTTGCTGCAATACAGGATGGGCGACACCAGCGGTGGCTTCGGGCGCGCTGATTTTGGCCATCGCAGCGCTGGCCGGGGTAAATTGGGGCGACCGGACGTCGTAACCCAAAGGTGCGGTGCGGAGTGCCGCAATACTGGTGTTGGCCTGCGGGCGGACGGCGCTCGTCGCAGCGACTGCGACCGACGGGGTGGCGTCCCGACGGCGTACGGCCGTCATTTGCAGGCTTTTCAGGTCATCGTAGATCGAGGTGAGTTTGATGTTTTGGCCCGGGTAGACCAGGTCAGGATTGTCAATGCCATTGGCGCTGGCCAGTTGTTGTGCCAAACGCAATTCCTGGCTACCGCTGAGCTGCACGCCGCGGGCTTGGGCTTGGTCCCGAACCAGGCCAATGAGCGTTTCACCATTGCCGATGGTGCGGACGTCAGATTTGCCGGCCGCGGTCGTGGCCACGGATGGTTTGCTCTGCGCCTGCTGAAGTATTTGGGCAAAAGGCTTGGCGCTGCTGTTGACACCGGAGGCGGCCGGTGCGGCGGTCACCGGCACCGGAAGTACCGGAGTGGTGGCGTTGGCCTGGGCTAGGTTGCGGGTCCACATAAGTAGTAAGCTTGCCTGGGTTAGTCAAATGCCGGCTAAAAGATGGGCCTGGAGTGGCCCCCCGCATTGCATGGCACTGTTCTTGCGCTGCAGGGTCAGGGCGCTAAGCCCTGTCATTTTTTCAACATACCAGACCGTTCATGCAATTGCTGTGCCATTTACTTTTCACTTCTGCCCGGACCGGGCTGGAGTGTGGCGCGCGGCGATTAGGGGCTTTATTGCTGTGGGCGTGCTGCCTGGCTTGGGCTGGCAGTTTGCTGGCACAAGGACCTGCTGCTTCTGAAAAGCTGCTCAGCGAAGTGGGTCAGTGGGTGCAGCAAACCCAGCAGCTGGAGGCCAACCAGTTCAGTTTTGCGCCCTTAGACGGTCGGGTCCAGCTTCAATCCTGTGACCGCCCCTTGCTGATGGACACGCCTTTTGCGTCTCGAGAGACCGTGCGGGTGCGCTGCTTGGGCAGCCCGAATTGGCAGCTCTACCTTCGGGTCGTGCTGAAGCCGGGCGTCGCGCCGGGCTTGGCATCTCAAAATGCACCAGCGGCCAGTAATGCCTCGCCCGCGGCAGCCTCTGCGACTGCCGCTAGCCGGCGGGTGGTGGTGGCCAGTCAGCCATTGCGGGCCGGTAGCCTGGCCAGTCGCGATCTTTTGCGGGAAATTGACGTGCCGACGCAAGGCTTAGATCCCCAGGCCCTGGCCTCCCTAAAAGACGTAGAAAATAGTGAAATGGTGCGCGACGTGGCACCAGGCGTCCCGATCCGCAGCTACGATATACGGCGTGCGGTGGTGGTCAAGCAAGGCCAATCCGTGATGCTCACCGTAGGGCAGGGCAACGGGTTTAGCATTACCGCCCGGGTGGAAGCGATGCAAGACGGCAAAATAGGTGACCAAATTCGCTTAAAAAATCCGGACTCGGGCCGATTACTAACGGGGATCGTGACGGGACCGAACGCGGCACGAGGCCTTTGAACAAATTTTTTGACTTTTTTGCAATTTGCCCTCAAGTTTTGTCTGGTTGATCCGATTCTGTGAGTAATAAACCCTTTTGACAGACTGAAGTTACCAAAGTGAGCCCATCATGACCGACGCCATCAACCCCCTTTCCCGGCAGGCACCGTCAGACGCACTGGCGCGCAAGACCCTGGAAAAGTCCGCGAAGTCGGCCGCCTTGGCGGCGACCTCCGTAGGCGCTGCGGCGGTTCCGGAGACGGAAATCGCAGCGAACAAGTCCGTTGCTGCCGCCAAGGGCGCAGAGGTGGCAGGTTTTAGCGCGATCAAGGCACGCCTGAAGCAGGAGCCCGACTTTGACCGCGTCAAAGTCGATGCCATCAAGCACGCCATTGAAAATGGGCAGTACCCCTTGAACCCTCGCCGGATTGCAGAAAGCTTTGTCGCACTGGAACAAATGATCAGCAATTGAGCGCTGCCAACGAGACCGCCTTTTGACCGACTCGATTCCTTACGCCACGAAACTCGCCGATCAGCTTGCCCAGATGCTGGAGCAGGAGTTTGAGGCATTACGCACCCAGCAAATTGACCAGTTTGAACAGCTCCAGCCGGTGAAAGCCGAGCTGCTGGCTGAAATTACGCGTCTGGCCCCCCCCGCGGCCGACATCCAGGCGCTGCCCGAGTGGCAAGAATTCAGAGACACCATGATTCAATGCCGGGATCTCCACCGGCGCAACGCGGTTTTGATGGAGCGCAAGCTCGAAGCCATTCGTGGTACCTTGCAGAGTCTGCGCGTTGACGATGAAGCCAGCTCCGTGGAGGTCTATGACCGATTGGGGCACGTCTCCCGTTTTGGCCGCAACTCCGGTTACAGCGACGCCTGAAGTTCTTCGGTGGCGTCCGGGGTCGATTTTTCGTCTCCGGGGCGCATGCCCTTGAGCCAATACACCCATGACAGGATGACCGCCACGGCGGTATACAGCTCCGGTGGAACTTCTTGGTCTACATCCAGCCGACTGAGCAGGGCCAGCAGCGCCGGGTCTTCCGTGATGTAGACGCCATTTAAGCGCGCCTCCGCAATCATCTCCAGCGCCAACTCGTCCTCCGCCTTGGCGGTGACCACCGGTGCGGCATAGTTGCCGTACTCCAGGGCAATGGCCTGACGACGCCGGCTCATACCCGAAAGTCCAGCACGGTGCCGGGCATCGCCTGCGGCTGCACGGCCGCCGGCGCCATCGGACGGGCGCCTTGGTGGGCCTGAAAGGTCCGCATGGACAGGCCTGCCTCGCGCAGGTTCTGCCGCAATGCCTCGGCACCGTCCCGCGCCAGCCCCACCACGGATTCACGCAGGGCCCACATCGTCAGGTCCAGGTCGGTGTCCCCGTGCAAGTCTGCTTTTAGCCAGAGCTCCCCATAGTCTTGGCTGTGGGAGTGAGCGCTCACGGTGTAGACCGATTCCCGGTCGGCCTCGTTCGGTTGGCGCTCAAAACGCAGTTCGACGGGCGCTTGGTTGGCGAAGGGCAACACCACGGACAGGGACATCGCGCCATTGCCCTGGGCTTGGACCGCCCCCACTTGGGCGGCATCCAGGTCTCCCAGCGCACGCTTGATTTGTTGGACGTCCACGCTGTCATCGTCGGACGCCTCCTTGATGGCTTTGAGTAACTGGTGAAGCAGTTGCTTGGGGTCCAGTGGCGCTGGATTGCGGATCCGACTGATGCTGGTCTCCGATCCCATCGCGCTGGACAAGGCCATCTTGATCGCCTCAGGCGTCAGGCGTTCAGCCGACAGGCGCAGCGCTTGCCATTGGGCCTGGATCTGGACTTGCATTTGCGGCGACGTGGAAATCTTGGCCAAAAGCGCGTCCAGGCCCTCTCCGGGTTCAAAAAGTTGGCGCAGGTCGGGCATCCCGGGCTCGCGGTACAACAAGCTGCCTAGGCGCGAGAACACGCCCGCAAAACCTGCAAAGGGTGCGCTGGCCAAGGCGTTGACGCCTCCCAAGCTTGCCAAGGCGACTGCCGTAATCGCAGTGGCCGCCTGGGGTGCGGGGGCCGGTACCGCAGCCTCGGTCGGGGATTTCGGAGTAATTTCGGGCGCGTACGGCGTGGCGGTCTGCGCCGTGGGAGGGCCGAGCGTCGGGGACGCCAGTGGGAAAGCCGTCTTGGCTGAAGGCCCCAGCAGTTGCAAGGTGACGCTGCCATCGTTGTTCGACTGGACCTTAAAACTCAGACGCTGGCCGACCTCCCAGCCCGTGGCGCGCGGCACGCCGATTTGCCTTCCCCGCAATAGGAGCGCCAGCTGCTCCCCCTGCGGTTGGACGGTGGCTTGGACGATCTGGCCATCTTTGAGCTCAAGCGCTCGGGCGGTCACAGCCTCCACCAAAGGTGCAGAGGCTTGGCCTTGTAAAAAGAGCGGACTCGGCCGGACCGGCGCGGTGCTCTCGGCGACGGCAATCACGGGAACTGGACCCAGCGCTTGCGTTCTTCGATGGTTGAAGGGACAACCCTGGGGGGGGCGGGTGCCACTTCAACCGGCGCAACACGGCTGCCCAAATGCCTGCGCAGCAATTCGTCATGGTCTGGCACGGTCAGCGGCGCACCTTTGCGGAGTTTGGGAACCTTACCCGGGACGATGGCCTGCGGGTTTTGCGTAATAAAAGCTTGGCGAAGCAGTTCAATGCGCAGTGGACTGTCCGGCAGCGTGCGGGCAATCACCTGGTCCAGCGTCTCTGAGGGTTTGGGAAGGTAGGTGCTTGCCATCGGAGCGACGGCCGGTGCCGGCGGCTCCACCGCAACTGCGGTATTTTGAGCGGCATGGCCGGGTGTGGGTGCGGCGATACAAACAGTGGCCAGCATCAGCATCGCGCCAAAAAACCGGAGTTCCACACCGAGACGGGCAACCGAAGCGGCAACGGGACGCGGGGTCGTGTATTGGGAGGCACGCATGGCAAATTCCTGAAAATGAAGGGTGCTCGGGGCCTGCGGCCCTAATGCGCGGCCTCGGCGGACCACGCGGTCCAGCTTGTTTTGACGTTTTGCGTGTTGCCGGACACGGGCCGCAATTGGGCGTAGTACTCGCCCACAGACTGCACCTTGGCCAGCACCGTCTGTGCTGGAGCGCCGGGCTCGAGCGCCCGCTGGACCCCATTCATGTCATGCGCGAGCACCCAGTCGTCACCGACCCGAACGCCCGCCGTGCTGCCCACATTGATGCGCACCTGGGCTCCGTTGGCCTGGGTCACGTCGGCCAACACCGCTTGGCAACCCAAATGGTTTTGCAAGGCCTGGCCCCAAGCCCGAACCTGTTCAGTCACCGCCTCTCGGGCGGCGGCGTTGAGGCTGGGGGCACCCCAGTTGTCGTCGCCGCTCGTCAATTTCAGGCTGACTTCTGACTGCAGTGCCGGTCGGCTTTGGTTGCGCGCCGTCAGCGTCATACGCAACTGAACCGCGACTGCGGGGGGTTCGGTCTGCAATCCGGGCACGGTGGGGAGGTCCGACCGACCTGGAGCAGTGGCCACTGCGGGCGCAGGGGCCGCAGAAGCAACCGTTGCAGTCGGCGCCAATTTGGGCGCCGCACTGACCCACTGAAAGTGAAGTTGCCAAGGCAGGTCGTCCTGACTCGAGCCCAGCAACGCCTGCTGGTAGCTGGATCGGCCTTCGGATCGTGGGCGCTCGACCAGGCGCCAGTGCGCCTTGGCCGCACCGGCCTGTTGCAGCTGCCCGAGCACCTGGGACTGCAGCGCGTCCATCAATGGAGCGCTGTCGGCGTTCAAAGGGGTGCTGCTCAGCCAACTCCAGCCCACGATATGTTGCAGGCGTCCGTTCAGAGGAGTCTTGCACTGGGCGCGGCTTTTGCCGGTAGCGCCCGCCTCGGAAGGATCGGCCTCCTGCCATTGCAGTTTGGCCGTGGGTTCGCCTTGTGCATCGGCGGTATAGGCCAGCACCCGTACGCCGCGCACTTTCATGCCCGAGCGAAAAGCGCTGAGCTCTTGCAGGGAACCATTGCCGTCAATCCATTGTGTCGTGGACACCTGGGTCGGTCCGTCCAAGGCGGCTTGCACCAGGCCCTTGCGGATAGCGGTCAGCTTTTCCTCGGCGGACAGCGTGTCGGCCCACAAGGCGCCAGCACCCAGCGCCAGCGCGGCTGCGGCGGCAATGCGTATCCCGGCGGTCAATGCGCAGCGCTTCATGGTGGATTATTTGTTTTTGCTGGCCAGTTGTCCCAGGTACAGCATGCGCAAATCTTGCACCGTGGCTTTGTCCAGCGACAGGGTGGTTTCATAGGTGTCGTCCCCCGTCGGTGTGATGCTGACCAGGGTGGCACCGTAAATTACGCCCTCGACGCGGCTTCGGAAGGTGTCGTTCTGCACCACCATATCGGCGACCGTGGCGGTGGCGTCCATGCGCAGTCCGTAGACCTGCTCGGTCAGTGAACGGTAGGCGTCGAGTTTGGCGGCCCGAATCGCCATGAGCCGCTGTTGTGCGGGAAGGCGGTGGTTTTGTACGCTAATCACGGCATAGCCGGTGGCAGTCAGCGACTCGCGCTTTTCCACCAGCGGCAAATTGGCCATGGGGATGTCCACATTGGCAGCGGTCGCAGTCACGGCCGGGGCCGTTTGGAAGACCGACACCGTAGGAAGCGCTTGGCAGGCGCTCAGCAGCGCAACAGACAGGGGAAGAGCCAGTTTCAGGGGGTTCAAGCGGTGCATAGCGGTGTCCTTAGAGATAGTCCATAGCAGTATCGGCAGCACTGTCCAAAGCTTGAGCGCGTGACCGCGCCGCGACGGGCGCGCCCGCTTGGGGGCCTCAGGCCGCCCGGCGTAGGTCTGCGGTATCTGCGCTTTCGTCGGCGGCGTGCGCCTCTGGTTCAGGCGCTGCGGACGGTTCGGGCACCGCCCTGGGCGCCTGCCCGGCCGCAGCCTGGTACCAGCGCAATGCCAAGGTGAAGTCTTGCGCGGTACCCTGCCCATTCGCGTACATGGAGCCCAGATTGAACTGGGCTGCGCTGTCACCCAGCTCCGCCGCCTGTTGGTAACAGTGCAGCGCTTGGCGCTCGTCGTGAGAAACGCCATCGCCCAGGAAATACTTTCGGCCGAGTTGCGTCCAGGCGCCTGCTTCTCCTAAGGCGCTTGCGCGTTCGAGCAGTCCCAGAGCCTGCGCCGGATCGGCCTCGCAGCCTTCGCCGGTACTGAGCAGTGCGGCCAATTGCAGCATTGCGGGCGCGTAGCCAAGCTCGACAGCCCGTTGGAAATGCGCGTAGGCCTCTTGCGGCGCGGCGGCAATCCCTTGGCCTGTCAGACGCAATTGGCCCCAATTGAAATGGGCCAGCGCATCGTCTTGGTCGGCGGCAGCCTGTAGATGTTCCAGCGCGTGCCGGATGGCGGCGCCATCGGTGGCGCTCCCCGGGTTTTGCAGAGTGAGCACTGCGAGATTGTTGTGTGCTTGGGCAATACCTGCGTCCGCAGCCCGCTGGTAGCACTGGGTCGCCCGTGTCAGGTCGCGCACGGTGCCTAAGCCCTGTGCATGCAGCAGGCCCAGATTAAAGGCTGCGCTGGCGTCACCCTGGTCGGCGGCCTGTTGGTAGACCTGCAGTTGGCGACCATAGTCGGGCGCAGTTTGCAGCCCTTGGGCTTGCAGCAACCGCAGCTGATACAGCGCGGCCGGGTGGTCCTGCTCGGCTGACTTTTGGAGCCAGCGCAGGGCGCCGATTTCGTCGGCCGGAACCTCGCCACCCACATGCTGCAGCATGCCGGCGGCATATTGCGCCAAGGCGTCGCCTTGCTCCGCCGCCTGCAGGTAATAGGCCAGTGCCCAGGGCAGGTCTTGGCTGACGCCCACGCCCTGGGCGTACATCACGCCGAGGTTGTGTTGAGCCCATGCGTTGCCCAACTCAGCGCTGGCCTGGTAGTAGCTCAGGGCGCTGTCCCGCGCCGAAACTTCCTCATCGGCCCGATAAGCCAGGCGGGGCGCGGTTTGCGTTTGCAGCAGGGGGTCTTGTAAGCAGCCCAGATTGAAGAGCGCGTCACTGTGGCCTTGCTCTGCGGCGCTGTGCAACCAGGCCAGCGACTGGGCCGTGTCCGTGGCGCCGTAGGTGTGCCATTTGTCGGCCATGGCGGCGTTGAACTGGGCCAGCAGGTTGCCCTGCCGGGCCGCCTGCTCAAAATAGTGTCGGGCCTGGGCGGGATCCGGGCTGGCGCCGTGGCCTTGCAGGTGCATTAATCCCAGGTTGTATTGGGCCAGCGCATCGCCTTGGTCGGCGGCGAGCTGGTACCACTGGCGTGCCAGGGTGTAGTCTTTGGTGACGCCGATGCCCCCGTGGTACATCACGCCCAGGTTGCACTGGGCACGCGCATCACCTTGGTCGGCGGCATGGTGGAACCATTGGCGCGCCTGGGCGTTGTTTTGTGCCACACCCTGGCCTGCGCTGTACATGGCGCCCAGCTGAAACTGGGCGCTTGCCAGGCCCCGGTCGGCGGCCATCTGGTACCACTGCAGAGCCTCTGCGTAGTCCTGGGCCACGCCAAAGCCGTTGGCGCTCAGGGTTCCGAGGTTGTACTGGGCGGGCGCATGGCCTAACGCGGCCGCCGAGCGGTAGTGGACCAGTGCCCGGTCAAAGTCAGGCCCGCCGCCATGGTCGTTGGCATACCAGACGCCCAGGTTGTAATGCGCGTCGCCGTGGCCTTGGGCGGCCGCGAGGTCAAAGTAATGCAGGGCGGCATCCATGTCGGTGATTCCGCCCTGGCCCTGGCTGAGCATCAGTCCCAGGTTGTACTGGGCTGGGGCATCGCCCTGCTCAGCGGCCAGTTGGTACCACTTTCGGGCGAGTGCGGGGTCCGGCTCGGCACTCGCCGGGTCCGAGAGTAGCCGACCGAGATTGAACTGGGCATAGGTGTGGCCTTGGGCTGCGGCCGATTCAAACCACTTGCGGGCGGATGCACTGTCCTGGGCCACGCCTTCACCCGCCGCAAACATGCACGCTAAATTGAATTGGGCCGTGGCATGGCCTTGAACGGCGGCGCGTTCAAACCAAACGGCGGCCTGGGCCTGGTCTTGGGTGACCCCCTGGCCATTCGCGAACATAAAGGCCAGATTGGTCTGCACGTCAGGCAGTCCTTGGGCCGCGGCGAGCTGGTACCACTCCAGCGCCTGGGAGTAGTCTTGGGCCACGCCCTGGCCATTGGCGTACATAAAGCCGAGGTTGTACTGGGCCGCCGCGTAGCCCTGGGCGGCGGCAAGCCGGTACCACTTCAGGGCTTCGGCATAGTCTTGCGCCACACCTTGGCCGTTGGCATACATGAAGCCGAGGTTGTTTTGAGCCGCCGCATAGTCCAGCGAGGCCAGTGGCCTGGAAATGCGCAAGGCATTGGCGTAATCGCCGCGGCGGTAGGCGGCGTCGGCGTCGGCCAGCAGGTTATTCAAGGCAGTCCTGGGCGTTCAACAGTTCAGGCGCCCGCATCATTGTTGGGGCTCGCTCAGCTGGGCCAGTGCGTGGTGCTGAACCGGGTGGGCCTGGTGCTCGACCGCATAAAGCTTTTGGCCATGCGGCACATGGGCTTGCTGGGCAACGATGGGCGCCGTGTGGGACATCAGCCCCACCAAGGCCGGGCGCGCACCATGGGCTGCGGCTTCGAGGTGCTGCGCGCCGCTGGGTCGGTGTTTCACATCAGTCATAGGGGGTTCCCGGTGCAATCAGTGCAAAGTCTCGATGGTCTGATTTCTGACGATTTTCGTAGTATTTTCATATTACGCAAAGTATGTGCCAATTTATTTTCGTCGGCAGGCACCATTAGCCGGCTGCGGCCCGTTGAAGCAGGCCCCGCACCTCAGTGGCCGACAAGCGGCTCACCCCAAAGTCTTGGTGCTCGGCCAGCAAGGGAACAAACCAATGTTCGGCAAAAGCCTGAAAAAGCGCTGGGTCCCAGGGGATTTGGGCTTGGCTGCTCAAGGTGGCCCAGTTCCAGTGCCTGGTTTGCAGCCCGATCCAAGATTCGCTCCACGGCAGGTGAGCGTTGGCGCTCAGACGCTCCCAATCCCAAAAAAAATCAGGGCGTTGGAGAAGGGTGGCGTTCCAGGGGATGTGCGCACTGCTGCTCAGACCGGCCCAATCCCATTCGGCGGCAAATTGGGCAATCAGTGCCTCATCCCATGGCAGGCCGGGGTTCCAACTCAGTGCGTCCCAGTCCCAGCGGTCTTGGTAGCGCTCGATCAAGGCCACTGACCAAGGCAATGCCGGGTTGGCACTCAGGGCATCCCAGTCCAGTGCGCGCTCAGATTGCACAGCCAGCAGGGCTTCGGTCCAGGGCATCGCGGTGTTCTTGCACAAGCCACCCCAGTCCCAGCGGTCTTCCCAGGCCTGCAGTAGTTCAGGGGTCAGGGGCAGGTGGGCGTTGGCACTCAGGGTGGGCCAATCCCAGTGGTCTGCATAGCGCGCAATCAGGCTCTCACTCCAGGGGAAGTGGGTCGCGTTACTCAGCGCCTTCCAATTCCAGCGTGGCAGGTGGGTATCGAGCAACACCTCGCTGCAGCGCAGGCTGGCGTTGCCACTCAGCCACGGCCAGTTCCAAAGCGCCGCGAAGCGGGTGACCAAGGGGGCGTCCAGAGGCAGGGAGACATTGGCGCTGAGGCCGGTCCAGTCCCAACGGTCGACGTGGCTGTCCAACACCTCGGCGGTCCAAGGCACACCGGTGTTCCAGCTCAGGCCGGTCCAGTCCCAGCGGTGGGCGTTGCGGTGAATGAACTCGGCGGTCCAGGGGAGATCCGCATTGCCGCTCAAGACCGCCCAATCCCAGCGGTAGGCGTTGGCCTCCAACAAGGCGCTGCTCCAGGGCAGCGCCGGGTTGGCGCTCAGTGCGCGCCAGTTCCAGCGCTCCGCATACTGTTCCAGCAGCTCGGCGCTCCAGGGCAAGCTGGGGTTTTTGCTCAGAGTATCCCAATCCCAAGCGGCCGCGTGTTGGGCAATCAGTGCAGGGGTCCAGGCCAGCGCGCGGCTGGCACTCAGCCGTTTCCAGTCCCAAAGTTTCGGAAACAGCTCCAGCTCGGCGCCGGACAGGGGGTAATGGTGGTGCAGGCAACCCAAGAAAAGGGGGATATTGCGCTGGAAAAATGCCTGGGTGTGGGCCTCCTGGATCAAGGCCAGTGCGCCCGAGGCGGCATCCAATCGTTGCAGGGTCGACCGCGCCAGGGCGTGGGCTGCGGGCGCCTGGGTGACGAGTTCGTTCATGGCGGGCTGGCGGCGCTGAGCGCGTGCGCATAGCGTTGCAATTCGGCTTGCAAGTAGCTCGCCTGTTGCGAGAACCACACCGTCCAGTTGCTCTGGGTGCTGAGTGTCTGCCAGGTGGCGCTGCGCAAGATCCCTTCGCGGTCGCGCTGGTATTGGGCTAACCGGTCTTTCAGCACCATCGCTTGCGGCACCGACCTGCGTTTGCTTGGCGATTCCCCCGCGGCTCCGGTCGGTGCCGCGCCGGTTTGGGGTGGGCGCAGGACCTGTTGCTCCAGCGCTTGCAGCGTTGCCAGGTCATTGTTTTCGTACCCCGCCTGCAAACGCTGAAAAAGGGCCTGGGCCTCGGTTTTTTCGTCTTCTTCTACCCGGTCTGGGTGCAGGCGCATGGCCAGCTTGCGGTACAGCTGCTTCATTTGGACTTGTGCGGCCGGGTCTAGCGTGGGCGCGGGTGCGGGTTTGGCGTCCTGAGCCTGGGTGTAGCGGTCAAAGTTTTCTTGCGCCTCCTGGGCCTCGGCCTGCGTTTCCTGCGTGCCAGACTGTGCATGCAATGCGTGAAGGTGCTGGCGCTTGGCGTCCAGGCATTCGCGCAACAAGGGCCCGATGGCGGCATCTTGCGCCTGGTCAAAGGCGTTGAGGGTGCGGTGCATTTCCGCCAAATCGGCCTGCAGCGCCAAGGCATGCGCCTGCAGCAAGGCAGTTTGCCAGCCAGGTGCCCATTGCGAGGGGTCGTCAAACGCCGTCAGGTCGGTGCTTGCTGCGGGCAAGTCAGGGCTTGCGTCATGACGCGTTACCGGTGCTTGCGCCACGGCGTGTGCTGCCGCCCACTGACTCAGACCGCGGGCACAGTCTTGGGCGAGGTGGGTGTCGGCTTGCAGCAGGACCCCGATGGATTTGGCGTCGGGCAGCACCTGCAGGCGTTCCAGTTCGCCGCTCATCACCCGCGCACCGTCGACGACGCAGACCGAGGTGTGCGGGCGTGGCGCTCCAGAGCGCAAGCGGTGCAGCTGGGCCCCCAAGGCCGTCAGCCGTTCCCAGGCAATGCCAGGCGCCTGGTCCTGAAATTCACCGGGCACCACCAAGCTCAGCAGCACGCCTTTGCGACTGCAGGCTAACAAAAGGTCGAACAGCGGCCTGGCGCAGGGTCCCGCCAGACCACAGACCACCTGTTGCTTCGCCTTGCCAATTTCTTGGGCAACCACGGCGTAGGCATCAGAAAAATGGAGCGAATCGGAAACGTCGGTCATGGCAGGTCGATGAGGGGCAAGAGCACGGGGTTCTGGGCATTGGTCCGGAGCATGCCGGGCCTTGCCCCGGGACGGCCGCCGGCGTTGAAAACCACTCGCCTAATCAGGATCCTTGAAATGATTTTTTTGGCACGCGCGGGCCATGTCCTGGGCCTGGGCGATTTGGGCGGGGGTCATTTGTTGGGCCACAAAGTCTCGTCCGCTGGCAGCCGCGGCGTGGCCACTGACCGCGCCCAGGTTGAACCACATGTGGGCGCGGACATAGTCCTGCAGCACCCCTGCGCCATTGGCGTACAGCCAACCCAGCGCGGCTTGGCCATCGGCGTGCCCTTGTGCGGCGGCGAGGCGGTAGCAGGCCAGCGCCTGTGCATAGTTGGGTACGCTGGCCGACTGGTGTAACGCGCCCAAATCAAACTGCGCCTGAGCGTCGCCCTGGTCGGCTGCCAGCTGCAGCCACTGCATCGCCACTTCGGTGCTCGCAATCGTGCCCTGGCCGTTGGCAATCATGACACCCAGGTTGTATTGCGCCAGCGCATCGCCTTGATCGGCGGCCAGTTGGTACCACGCCAGGGCCACGGTTTCGTCTTGCTCAATGCCCTGGCCTGTGGCGTACATGAGGCCCAGGTTGTATTGGGCCGCGGCATCGCCTTGTTCTGCGGCGGCCAGGTACCACTGCAGCGCCTTTTTCGGATCTTTGGGCGTCCCTTGGCCCAGGCTGTGCATCACCCCCAGGTTGTACTGGGCGGCGGCGTCTCCTGCCTCGGCCGCCTGGCTGTACCAGTGCACTGCACGCGCGGGTTCTGCAGGGCGGTCTTGGCCACTGGAGTACATGAAGCCCAGGTTGAACTGGGCGTGTACGTGGCCCCGCTCGGCCGCGAGGGTGTACCAGTGCTCGGCCTTTTCGATATCGCGGGGGACGCCGTGCCCATTGGCATACATCACGCCCAGTCCATATTGCGCGGCCGGGTCGCCGTTGGCCGCTCCCGTCTCGTAGCAGTCCAGCGCCTTGCTGAAATCTTGAGCGACACCTTGGCCGTTGGCATACATCACCCCCAAATTACGCTGCGCAGCCGTGTCGCCCTGGGCCGCGGCGGCGTTGTACCACTGCAACGCTTTGGCAAAGTCAACCTCTCCGCCCTGGCCATTGGCGTACAGGCTTGCCAGGTTGGATTGGGCGTAGGCCAAGCCCTGTTCGGCCGCTGCCGCATACCACTTGCGTGCCTGGACAAAGTCGGCTTCCACGCCCTGCCCGTGGGCGTACATGACCGCCAGGTTGGACTGCGCCTGGGCCGCACCGCGCTCGGCCGCTTGCTGGTAGCACTGCAACGCCTGCGCAAAATCTTGGGGAACGCCCTGACCATTGGCATACATCAGGCCCAAATTGGTGAGCGCTGCGAGTTGAAGATCAGGGGCGTTGTCAGTCACGGGCTCGGAATGGAATTCGGCGGGGTGTCGTTGCAGCACACACGCGCCAGCATGACGGAAACCCTCTGGCTATTATGCCGCCGACCCCTTCGGGCTTGGGCAGCAGCGGCGTAATTAACCAAATTACACACCTGTATCTTTTTGCACAAAAAAATTGAAAACATCAGTGTACTGTCCGAAAAACGACACTTTTTGTGATCATAATGGGCCCGCTAGGAATCTCACACCCGCAGATTCCTGTTGCCCAACCCTAAATTGCATTGAACCAAGCTTCGTCCATGTCCAGAGTCCCACTGAGATTTATCGGTGAAAGCGATGCCATCCGGGCCATTCGGGATCTGCTGCCGGTGGTCGCGGCATCTAGCTCGACGGTCTTGATTACGGGAGAGAGTGGTACGGGCAAGGAAATTGTGGCGCGCTCCTTGCACGACTTGTCGCACCGTGCGGGCGCGAACTTTGTCCCCATCAACTGTGCAGCCATTCCTAAAGACCTGATTGAGAGTGAACTGTTTGGCCACCGCAAGGGTGCCTTTACCGGCGCGGTGACCGACCGGGTAGGGCGCTTTGAGTTGGCGCAGAACGGCTCGATTTTTTTGGACGAAATTGGCGACCTGCCGCTCGAGTTGCAGGTCAAGTTACTGCGGGTGCTGCAGGAGCGGGTCGTGGACCCGGTCGGTAGCACCAAACCGGTCCCGGTGGATGTGCGCGTGATTGCTGCGACCCACCGCGATCTAGAAGCGGAAATTGCCGCCGGACGTTTTCGTGAAGACTTGTACTACCGCCTGAACGTGCTGCCTTTAAACACCCCGCCACTGAGGGAGCGTGCCTCGGATGTGCCACTGTTATTGAACTTTTTTGCCAAGCAGCACGCTGCGACGGGTGAAAAGCCGATTAGCTTTGCTCCCGACTTCGCTTACGCCTTGCAGGCCTACCCTTGGCCGGGCAATGTGCGAGAACTCTCGAACCTGATCGACCGGTTCAGCACGCTGTTTGCAGGCCAGTGCTTGCAGCTCAAGACTTTTTCGTCATCCTTGTTGCCCAAAGGCCTGGCGGCATTCAAGGCCCAGGCGGAGGCGGGCGAATTGCCGGTCGTTGATCCTTCCATGCAGGGTACGGCTAGCGCCTGGGTGGAGTCTCCGGGGACCGGGGGCATGTTTGACGAGGCAGGTGACGAAGAGGCAGGCGCCGAAACGCCCAATGCGGTAGAGCAAATGACCTTTATGTCGCAAGGTCTGCCCGTGTTGCCCCCCGAGGGGCTGTCGCTGAAGCACCGCCTTGCCGAAATTGAGCGTGATCTGATCTCACAGGCGCTCAGCCGTACCAACGGCAACGTCTCGCAGACCGCTCGAATCTTGAACGTCCAGCGCACCACCCTAATCGAAAAGATCCAGAAGTTTGGCCTGCGCGAGGGCTAAGCCGTCGTTTTTCGAGGCCGCGCCGGCATCAACGAACCCGTTCAGGGCGCTTTTTCGGGCTGTGCCTGAACGCGGGGGTATTGCACCAACGTCTCCTTCGGTTTGGGCGCAGGGGCTGGCGCTGGCGCTGGCGCCGGGGGGGGCGGAGTCACCACGACTGGCTTGCTCGCCGCTTCGGCCGCCTTTTGTTGGCGCAACGCCGTTTCCACTTCACGCTTTACCACGGCTGGATCCGGACGCGGCGCAGGGACGGTGCGAACCTGGGAAGACAGGGCATTGAGGGCCGTGGCCTGATTCTGAATCTTGGTGTCGAGAGCCTGGATCAGCTTGGCGATGTCCGGGCCCTTGGTTTCGACCGGTTTGGAGGCGGCTTGCGCTGCCGCGTGGGCGGTCGCAGTGATGATTTCGTCCAGCCGAGCGTCAAGCTTCATTTGGCCGCCAACGATGGTGTCCTGGCGCGATGAAATGTCGCGCAAGGTTTCCCCTGCGCCGGTAATCAGTTCCATCGACTCGTTCATGGAAACAATGCGCTTGCCCACGGCCAGCAGCATGGCATCGGCCTGGGTAATGCGCGATTGCAGTCGATACGACATCATTCCAAACAGCACCATCGAGCACAGCATCAAGGCGCCAAAGGTCGCCAGCACCACAATGCCATTGATGCGTTGCTTGTTGTGCGACTCCACCAAGGCCGCTGCGGCCGCGTGCATTTCACCGGTCTGGTGGTGCATGTCGGCGGCGGCTTTCGCGGCCATGCCGGCGGCGCGATTTGCCAGTTCCGCCGAGTCCAGCATCGCTGAGCGCATGGCAACCATGTCGGCATCGTCGCTTTGTAAGTCTTCGTGCGGGGCATGCTCGTCGTGCGCGCCTTCGGTGGCATCGGCCGCACCGATGTAGCCCGGCGAACCAGGGCCTTCGACCGGAACGTCAAAATTCGGTTCGACCGGGTGATCCGGGTCTGCGGGGGCGGCGTCCTGCGGGGCGGAGCCGGCGGGAGTCGCGGCTTGGGCCGGCGACGCGGCGCCCGATATGGCGTCAATCGCCATCGCCTCTTCGGCAGACAGTTTTGGGGTGGATTCAGTCATGGCAGGTACCCGGTTGGCGGTGGTCTAAGGCTAAGTTTCGTCTTTTTGCAGCAGGGACTGCAGCGATTCAAGTTGCTCGCGAACGGCGTCGTTCTCTAATTTCAGGTGGATGAGACGCGCGGGAAAATTCATTTCGGGCATCTCCGTTTCATAGACCGGACGCTCGTTTCCTTCGCCGTTGTCGGCGGGCGCGGTTTTTTTGCGCGCCGCCGACCCGGAAGGAGATGAGGGCTGCAGGGGCTTGGACGCCCGTTCGATGTTGTCTCGTGGGGGCAGTTTGACCTTGTTTTCACTGGCCGCCGCGGTGGTCGCCATGAGGACCTGGTGCGCCTCGACCTCGATTTCCTGGTCTTGGGCAAAGTGGTCTTGCTCGGTTCTGCGCACTTCGGTGCCGGCCTGGCCCGATTTGCTTTTCGCCACATGACTGCCTTCCGGCATTTCAACCGAATGCGGAATGCTGCTGGGGATAAATTGGGGTTCACTCATAGTCTTAGGGTGCGCGGCGGGGTAACTCCTGCGCTCCCGTATCGGGTGCGAAGTGGTCTTTCATGGAGCGCGCGGAACGAATTTGGGGGTCTTTCGGGATGCCACTGCCCGACGCAAAGGTATTGGCCTCTGCCAGGGACGTAAACGGACCCGACACCACGGTATATTGCGGCGCGTTCTGGCCGCTCAGGTACGTGGCCACGATGCGGGCTCGGCGCAGATTGGCGTGGGCCTGCAGCCAGAGCGTGGCTTCGTTGTAGCTCGGCACAATGGTGTGCTGGACCATAAAGGTTCCCGGGGGCATTTGCCGAACCCAGGACTGTCCTACTTGCGCTTGGGCGGGACTGGTAATGATTTCTTCGACTTCGGTCGGCGGGCTCCGGGGTGCCGCTGCCGGAGGGACGCTGGGCTCGGCCGTCTTGACGGGTCCAGCGGCGGGGGCGACCTGGCCGGTCCCTAGCGCATTGCTCGGACCCGCGGGCGCCACGGGCGCCGCCATGCTCGCCGCCGGAACCGCAGCGCTGGCCGCTTGTGATGCCGGTGCAGCCGCACCGGCCGCGCTGGCCGTCGCCGCCGCTTCTGGCGCCTTGCGAGCGCCAATGCCTAACAACGTGGCGGTCTGCTGCGTGCCGTAAAGCCCCAAGACCGTCAGGACACACCCGCCAAACAAGGCCGTAATGCCGATCAGCCAGAGCAAGGTTTTTCGCAGCCCACCCTTGGCGTTCTGAGGCGGAGCTGCGGCTTCGGTTGCAGCGGGGGCCGGTGGCGCGGCGGGCGCTGGCGGCTCCGCAGGGCTTGGCTTCACCGTTGACGGGGGCGGGGCGGCCGCAGCGGTCGCCAATGGCACGGCTGACGCGTGCCACGGCGTGATTTTTTTCAACAAGGCGCTCACGGCGCCCTCGCGACCTTGGGCTCGCGCCTGTTCAAGGAGCGCCTGCGCTTGTTCCTCGCTGGGGGGCTCGATTTCCCAATTCAGGATGCGCCGGCCAAACGAGGCCAACAGATTTTGTTTTTTGCTGGCCGTTGTGAGCAGCATGATGACGCGAATATTGGCCGCAGGAAAGTGCTGCACCAAGCGTGCGAGTAACTGGATCTCGTGGTCGGGCAGGGCCGAGGCATCGTGCACGATCCAGATCTTGGGCGGCGCCACCGGTACCTTGGACCCCATGGCGTCTTCGATCGAGTAGGCTTGCAGGACCTCATTAAAGCGGGTGATCAGCGCTTCAGCGCTGGCCGGAAAATAGACCTCGAGCCCCATGTGAGGCGCGGCCTCGCGCAGCCGGGCTACCAGCAGCTTTCCGTAGTGGTCCAGAATAGCGTCGTGGCTGCTCACCAGCGACAAACTCATGTTGTCGTCAATCAGGGCAGTGACGTAGCCTTCCAGGCGCATCCGGTCGGCTACCCGGAAGAACAGGGGCTGCACTCCGGCGATTGAATCGTCGCCATAGCTGTTGAAGTCGTTCATGCGGCGGCCTGCGGCGAGAGCTGTTTGCCATCGGCATCAAACAGCATGTTTTCCGGAATTTTCGGGTTGGGTCGAGCCATCGGCTCTACGCCGGGTTGCACTTGCGCCAAGCTAAACACGTAGGCTATCACCTGGGCTACGGCAAAGTACAGGGCCTCGGGGATTGGCTGGTCGAGTTCGGTGGTGAAGTACAGCGCACGCGCCAGTTGGGGGGCCTGGAATATCTCTATGTGGTTGTTCTTGGCCTCTTCTCGAATGCGGGCGGCCACATGGTCGGCACCCTTGGCGAGCAGGATCGGCGCGCCATCTGCCGTTGGGTCGTAGGACAGCGCAATGGCAAAGTGCTCAGGGTTGGTGATGATGACATCGGCGTCCTTGACCTTTTGCATCATGCGCACCGTGGCCACTTCACGCTGGCGCCGACGGATCTGGGCCTTGACTTCAGGGCGGCCTTCCATGTCTTTGTGTTCGTCTCGGATCTCTTGCTTGGACATGCGCATGCGCTTCATGAAGGAATAGCGCTGATACGGCGCATCGATCATGGCAATCAGCACCAGGCTCAAGGTCAGCCACAGGACTGACTCTGAAATCAAGGATCCGGCCTTGGCCAGCGCCGGCTCCAGGGCCATCCCGCCAAGGGAAATCAAGGTCGCAAAATGCCGGTCCATCAACACCAGCAGGACGACCGCAATCAGGGTAAATTTCAGAATCGACTTCAGCAACTCCACCACTGCGTGGCCGCCAAACATGCGCTTGAATCCGGCCACCGGGCTGAGTTTGGACATTTTCGGCAGGACTGCATCCCACGAAAAGAGGAAACCGCCGGTAGCGCCTGAAGCCAAAATTGCGACCACCATGGTCACCAGCATGAGCGGGAGCACCAGCAAAAAGCCGTGGCTCGCCTGGCTGGCAAAGGCCTGGGGCAACAAGGCTGGTGTATCCAGGTATTTCCGGTCCAGGGTAAAGCCGGCCGCAAAATACACCGAGAGCTGGTGAAACCAGAGCCCCCCCAGCGACATCAGCATCAGCACGGCGCCAATCATCACACCGGCGGCAGGCAGTTCGTTGGAGCGCG
>Ga0214921_10004018_pt1 | contig 22046 bp, 20 predicted proteins | sample LL1505_MetaG_FD_177992 | JGI IMG/M metagenome (GOLD analysis project Ga0214921, IMG submission 177992) | Freshwater microbial communities from Lake Lanier, Atlanta, Georgia, United States - LL-1505 | ecosystem: Environmental > Aquatic > Freshwater > Lake | place: USA: Georgia | collected... | reverse complement strand
TCCCTTTACGATCAAATAGCACCTAAACCCGCACGCTCTTCGCAAAGTCATCACAGAGATTCCTAAAGGTCGCAGCGCAATATGTGCCTATAAGCAAAGGCATCCAGCCAGCGCACATAGAAAGGCTCACCATGAAAAACTCTCGCACCGCAGTAGCCGCCCTACTTATCGCCGGCTTCGCACTAACTTCAACGACTGCCTCATTTGCCGCAGAGACAGCAGCCACAAAGGCTGAGCGCGTTGCAGCCCGCACCGCATTCCAAGCCCAGATGGACACCTTCAAAGCTGCCGCAGAAGCCCGCCACACGGCAGCCGATGCCGCACATGCCACCATCGATGCTGCTCGCGCCACCGCTAAGGCTGCCAAAGCTGCTGCAACCACAGCTGATCAGAAAGCTGCCGCAAAGGCTGCCTTCGAAGCTGCCAAAGCTGCAGCCAAGGCAACAGTTCCAGCCAAGCCAGTTAAGCCGGTAAAGCCAGCCATCTTGGTTAAGGCAAAGCCTGCTGTAAAGCCAGCTTCATAACGCAACACCAAAGGGCGTAACTGCGCCAATCAAGTTTGGAATCCTCCTCTAGGGATGCAAAAAACAAAACACCAACCGTGGATTATCGGTGGGTGTTTTGTTTTACGGTTGAGAATGAGCTATTTCTGAACGATGACCAGGTGGTACGGCATTATGGATAGCAGAGGACCATTCACGATGCGAAGCAATAATTTTTGCAAGAATGGCACTTCTAGGCATTTTTGAATTGCTCTCCGCAGCCCAGTCGATCTTGCCAGAGACGTCAGCCGTGGTGGCAAAAAGACCACTGTCATCTCTATTTTAAGATCTGCAAAGTATGTGCGGATTTCCCTTAAGGATCGCGGTTCTGTACCGACCTCACTTTTTACCCCTCGCGTCAAAGTAATTAAACGACGACGTATAACTTTTGGGATTGCTCGAAAAAAAGGAATTCCAAAGTGAGGCTCTGGTGTGATTGGAAATGCATTCGGAGAAAGGACCACATGCACACCTTTAGGCGCAAGAACACGCCAAGCCTCCTTTAACATCACCTTCGGGTCATGAACGTGTTCGATGACATTGTTCTCATGTATAAACGCAAAGGACCCATCTTTAAATGGTAGCGAGGTAATGTCAGCCCTCACAAAAACTATATTTTCGAGGTTCGCTTCTTCTGCAAGCGCTCTCGCCATTATCAAGTTAACAAGCGAACAATCTACGAAAACGACGCCGCTAAAGTGGTTTCGAAACCCCTCGATAAATCGCCCATGCCCACCTGCAGCTTCTAGTGCTATGCCATCAATGGGTAGATTACGTCCAGTTGTAGCTAATTGTGCACTTACTTTTTCTAGCATCGCAGTTCCATGCCGATTCCCTGCTTCAAATTCAATCTTGGCATATTGAGCATGAAACCTTTTAATGAAAAAGGAACTTAACGTGGGCTTTTGCATCTCGCCAAGTGGTTCAACATTTCGATAGGCATCAAAGCTTGCGTCGGGTTTGCGGCGGAGCAAATCTTCGCAAACTCGTTCGTCTTCAAGCAAATCCACTTTTCCACCACCTGCGGTTGGTAACGGTAGTGGATGTCGAGTGAAGTCTGGAAACCCAAGTCGTTCTTGCCCTACTTCGCCATGAGTGGCACAAACATAGATTTTGTTTTGAAAAGTCAGATCCCCGTGGCAATAGGGACAAACGAACTCACCTAACATTGGGTGATCCTTTCAAATCAATTCAGCGAAAAGTTTTCTACAAGTTGCCAAAGTACTCCGATTATACTTACAAATCGATGACTCGCCTGAATCCTTAATGCTTTTTAGACTTTATTAAAAATGTCTTAGGAACACTCTGTCTAACCTAAATATATATTCGCTTCGATTGCACACACTTTAAGTTTGTATTCAATTATCGAATGCAGTTAGCTTGTGCTCAATTATAGATAGCAGGGTTTCTTCGCCTGCGCGACGAGGAGTCCAATTCAAAAAAAGTTGTGCCTCGAGAGCGTTTATCCGTATTGAATCAAAATCAGTTTTCCTGACAGACGAATCGGCTATTTGTGTGACTTCTGGAGAGATATTGAGTTTGAAAGAACATTTATCCACCAACTCCTTCAAGGACAAACTCAAGCCGGTTCCCAATGTGAAATCATCAGGTTCTGGATTTTGCATCATTTTCCAGGCTGCTTCCATAATGTCTTCTGCGTGCGCCCAGTCTCTGGTAACCAAAGGATTCTGCAGTTCAACTTGCTCACGTTTGCCATTCAGTACTTCGATTATCTGGTTGGCAATTTTGGGAATTACGAAACCGTCCTGCCGATGCTCGCTGTCATGATTCGTTAAAATCGCGTTCACGGCCCATAAATCTCCATTGGTGCGTGCTTTAACAACCGCTTGTCTAGCAATCTCCTTTGATTTCCCGTAAGGAGACCATGGACTGAATTCAGATTCACGCGATTCAACTAACTTCTTGCCCACCATGTCCGTGCTGCCTGGTTGGAAGAACTTGATTACTTGCTTATTTGAAGGTCTAAGTTTCGACATGAGTCTCTCAACTGCCAGTCCGTTTACTTCATTAACAAGAGCTGGGTTTATCCAGCTATAAGCGACGGAGCTCACTGCGGCGAGATTATAAATCTCGCTTGGTTGGAAGTCCTCAATCAACTGAACAAGTTGATCTGTTTTCGTAAGATCCAAGTCAACAAAATTGTCAAAATGCCCAAAATTCATTGGCGCGCTATTTCTATGATTTAGAACTAGGACTTTATATCCTTTGCTTCTTAGAAGCCGACCAAGAAAAATTGAATCTTGCCCATACGCCGTTGTAATCAGCGCTTTGGACATTGTTTTCACACCTAATCCTACTGAAACTTTTCGATTTTTAGGTATCAGGGCAGGAGGTTCGGTTAAGGATAAGATTGAGCCATGGGAAAGATCAAGGTGTTGAGAGTGATTGCTCGCATGAATGTTGGAGGTCCGGCATTTCTCATCAAAGAACTGATGACTGGCATAGATCAGGAGCAATTCGATCAAATCCTTGTTTATGGTGTCTGCGAGGGTGATGAAGTTGAAATCGAAGGTGTCAAAAATCTCGGTCGAACTGTCAAGATCAAAGATTTACGTCGGAGCCTGAGCATTCAAGCGGATTTAAAGGCGCTACAAGCAATCAAGAATGTAATTAGATCCGAAAAGCCAGATGTTATTGACACTCACACCTTTAAAGCCGGCTTTTTGGTTAGATTCATTTACCTTTTCTCATTCAAGCGAAATACAAAAATTGTCCATCATTACCATGGTCATTTGCTCAGTGGATATTTTCGACCTCGTACCCTAACTATTTATAAAATAATCGAGCGAATTCTTGCGGTTAAAGCAAACGTACTTGTGACAGATGGACTGTCAATCACAAATGAATTGGTTACCAATGGGATTGCCCCTCTTGGTAAATTTCGGCACCTCACTCCGGGCGTTGCAGTCCCCTCTGGAGTAATCGTTTTGTCAAAGTTTTCTGATGCAGAGTCCTTGAACCGCAAGATTGTAATCGCGTTCATAGGAAGGTTAGTTCCAATTAAGCGACCTGATCGGTTTTTGGATTTAGTCAAAGAGTTAAGTGAAAAAAGGAAAGACTGTGAATTTTATATGTATGGCGAGGGTGAGCTCAGAAACTTCATCGAGGAGAGAATCTCGCATGAAGATTTACCAGTAAAGCTGATGCCATTTGAAAAGAGTATTTTTCAGATTCTCAAAAATGTTGATCTCCTCGTTATGACTAGCGATAATGAGGGAACTCCATTGACGGTTATGGAAGCTTCGTACGCAGGTGTCCCATGCTTTGGAACTAACGTTGGATCGATGGGAGATATTGTAGAAAATGGAGTAAACGGGTATCTAGTTAATCCAGATATTTCATCTCTCATAACGGGTTTAAATAAATTATTGGATGACAGATTAACCCTAGCGCAGCTTCAATTAACCGCTTCAGAATATGCTGAAAAAAATTTCAATGTCCACCGGTATGTAGAGGCACATGAAGAACTTTACAAAGGTTTGGTTAGCTCTGGGAACTGACTCACTATGTATTTTGTAAGCCCTTCTTCTAGAGTGTCGGAAACCCAAGAGATCCTCTCATTAAGTTTTGAGTTATCCAATAAAGAGTTTTGCACAACGCCGGAGGGCTTCGAAACTTCCAATTGCTTTATTTCTATTGACAGAATGTGACTAATTTTAGTTATTACCTCCGCAATTGAAACTCTCTTTCCACTACTGATATTCAAATACTCCAGTTCCGAATTTGAATTTGTGTCTAATAACTCTCCAATAATCTGAATAAGGTTATCTACAAAAAGAAAATCACGATGTAAAGTTCCATTAGAAAAAACTTCTAGTGAATTTCTTTTCACAGCAGATTCAATACAGCGGTTTATAAAGTCTTGAAACGCGCTATCGCCATAAACGTTCGATATTCTCAATCCCAGAACTGGAGACTTCCCGTCAAAGACTTTTCGGATACTTTCTTCTTCTAACAGCTTCTGTCTTCCGTATGAATTAACAGGCCGAAGATCCGAATTTTCTTTAGAGAAGCCACTAGATTCACCATAGACGGACCCTGACGATAGCTGAATTACTCTGTTGACCTGGCACTCAAGTGCTCTGCGAAGTATTAAATCAAAATCAAGATCGTTAGGCCAGAGATGCGTTTTTGCAGATACGATGAGCGTTCCAACTGAGATTCCTGATTTTAATTCAACAAAATGCTTTCTAGATAATACCAAGGTGTTTTTAGATATTCCGCGGAGATCAGACTGAGTGGACATTTGATCAGATATGATCAATATTCTTGATTGCGAAAATTGATCAACACGAAGCAGACGGTTGACTATTACACCTGAACCGATAATACAAAAATCAAAGTGCTCTACTTTAAACATGAATTATGAAGGAATCAGGCGAGGTGGTGATCGATGAATTGAAGTGCCGAAGTGTTATCGTCAATTTGCCAACTATCGTCAATTTTGATTCCCGCTTGATTAGAGCTCAGAACTCTAATTTTAGGGTCTGAGGTTATCGATGAATTTTCAAATATATTGACCAAATCCTCATTTAATTTCTCGCCTTGCCTAGAACCCGTGATTACGATTTCGACATTCGATTTTAATGTGGACTTAATTCGGTCAATTACGTCCGTCAAAAGCACTGGTTGACCCATATCCAATATGTGTATTGGGCCAGCATTAATAATTGATGACTTAATTGCAAGAGCAGCGGCCTCATCAATGTGCATGAAATACCTTCTCATACTTCTATCGGTCAACGTAATTGGGACATTGTTTTGTATTTGATGAGAAAAAGTCTCAATAACAGATCCTTTAGAATTAAAAACATTGCCAAAGCGAACATTTGTAAAACCATTGGCGCCTTCATTTCTAGCTTGGATGACAAGCAATTCTGCGATTCTCTTGGTTTTTCCTAATACACTTGTAGGTTCAACTGCCTTATCTGTCGAAACATTCAAGAATTCTGTTACGCCATAATTAATGGCGTTATCAAGTAAGTTCTTGGTGCCAAAGACATTGGTCATTACAGCTTCACGGGGAAATCGTTCCAATACAGAAAGGTGCTTTAGAGCAGCGCAATGAATTACAAGAGATGGGCGAGACTCTTCGAATATACGCTTCACCCCAATTTTGTCACGAATGTCTAACAAAACGTATGATGCCTCTTGGAATAAAGCTGTGTTTGAAATGGTAAGGCTCAAAGAGTGTAAAGCGTTCTCATCTCTATCGACTGCTAGAAGTTTAATATTGGGCACTTTTGCAAGATGATTAGCAATTCGGGAACCAATACTGCCTCCGGCACCCGTGATCAAGATGGTCTTGTCGCGAAAAAACGAATAGTCCTTGGGATCCAGATCAATAATTGGTGAAGGATTGCCAGTGATTTCTTCATATTGGAGCAAATCTTTCATCTTTTACGCCTACCTTCACCTCGAAATATGGACACGCTGACTACAATCCTATTACCTTCTTGGCGAACCTTATTGGTTTGCCTTGAGAGAAAATCTATGAATCTTGAGAGGAATCTGAACCCTTCCTTAGGTGTTGATTTAATTGGAGAGACTGCATTGAGTACCGATAAGACTTCGTGGGAAATCTCGTTTTCTCCTCTTGTTACGGTGTTGATTCCCTGCAATGACGTTGAGTTTCTTCGAGATTGTTTGACTTCGATAGAAAAACAAGACTATCAAAATTTGAAAATTGTAGTCGTCCTAAATGGACCAGCCGCAGAGATGATCGATGAGTTAAGTATTGAATTCGCATCAATAAACCGTCCATTGAAGTTTTTTACAACTCGATTAGCAGGAATAGTGAATGCTTTGAATTATGGAGTTGAATTTTGCGAGAGTGAGTTTATTGCACGAATAGATGCTGACGATCTAATGCCGCCAACGAGAATTCGACTCCAAGTTTCTGAATTTCAAAAAGATTCGGAGTTGGTCTGCGTCGGAGGACAGTTAGAGTATTTAACTTCCATAGATCACCGTTCACACTCTGGCTATCCAGAAAGTTACAAGGAGATTTGTCATGCACTTCATCGCTTTAGTTCCTTGCCACATCCCGGCGTAATGTTAAAGAAAAGTGCATTGATAGAAGTAGGACTTTACAGTCAGAAGTTTCCCCATATAGAAGATTGGGATTTATGGGCGCGACTTTCCGAAGTTGGAAAAATCGTTAATCTTCCAGTTACGACTGTGCTTTACAGGGTCCATCCCAATCAGATAACCCAAACTCACTCATCTGAACAACGGGAGAGCGTAATGGCATTTTCCTTGAGTAGACTACAGGCATGTTTGAAATACCCCCAGAAAAAGAATGAGGTGATTGATGGCATTAGTAGAAAAATCTTGATTCGCGAAATCATTCCTTACTTATTCTTTGCAAGAAAGCCAACCTGCATTAGTGGGGCATTTGCTCGCAAAGAATTCAGACGTCGTTTGGCTGGCTATCTTTACTCTAAAATTGGATACATAAATTCGAAAAGGTTTTCAGACAGGCTGCAAATAGTGTTTTTACGCTTAGCGATAGTAATAGTAGATCCGCTGATTCTTTATGTAAAAACTATAAATCAAATTCGCCGAATTTCTTGATCGCTATTACCAAAATCGAGCGGGTCACTTTTTGGTCCTGAGGCAATAAACTTAATGCGTAATGGTTGGCGTTGGTGTTGGCATTATAAAGTTTTCTGTTTTAAACCATTCCTGTATAAGCTGGTAACCGCTGTATTGATCAAAAATTTCCGATACAAATGAGTCTTTCAAGGGATTACGGATTTGTTCTCTAATTTTCCGTGCCCACTCATCCAAGTCGTCAAATTCGTTAATTAAATCGCCACCGCCATGCTTTGTGATCAATTCCTTAGGACCATTTGCGCCCGACCAGGCAAGGACCGGCAGTCCATGTAGCCAAGCTTCAAGTATTACTATTCCAAAAGACTCAACCTTGGAAGGTAGCACTAGCATTGAAGAATTGGGTAAGCAGTTTGCCGGCTCTAACCAACCAGTTAATTCGACATTGGATAAACCTAAAGTCGAAATTTCTGCTTCCAGGAAACTTTTTTCAGGACCATCTCCTGATATTCTAAAATATAAATCCTTGTTTGCTTCTGCAATCTTTAGTACAAGTCTTGCGTCTTTCTCCGGCGACAATCTACCTAAAAATTGAATGACATTTTTATTCGAATTCTGTGGATTTGGCCAGTTACAAGTAAGCGCCTTTGAGGTATATGGGTTTGGTATGACCATGGGTTCCACCTTGTTATTAATCACTTTGATCTCGGAACAAGATCCGGTGGAAGGTGCAACTACACGATCAGCGTGACTATAAAGGAATTTGATGATAGCTCTGTCGGACTTTTCAAGCAGGGGCAGCGGGGTGTAACAAGAAGTGACCAACTTGAATTTCAACCCAAGGTAACGACACATGAAACAGACGAAAGCTGATGATGGATCTAAGCAAATCACAAAGTCCGGCCTTAGCCGTGCGAGTCTCATGTATGCCCGCAGGGTGCGAAGTATTGCCGTTAGCGGTTTGAAGAACGAATGCCTTGGAGATGAAATGCTTAGGTTCTCAACCCTTAGAGCGGGTGGCGGTTTCATGCGACTCGAATACAAAGTGACAAGCATGACATCGTGTCCATGTAAGGTCGCAGCTGTACCCAACTCATTGGCAAGGCTAGACAGTCCACCTGTATCTAAACTAGGTACAAAGATAGCCAATTTCACAAACAAAACACTACCAGTGCTGCGTAGGAGATAAGATGACATGGTGCCGGTTACTATTCAAATTTGTTCGCCATTTCACGTCATCAATCAAATTTGGGAATCTAAACGATGATAAATAATCGTTGGCTAAAAGTCATCGGTCCGCGAATGATAAACCTTCCTTTTTTTGGTTTATATCTAGAAAGAATTCTTAGTCCCGTTCTAATCGCTCTGAAATGGTTATCACCTAAAAGCGACTTTTCTTTGAGTGCCGAAATTCTTGAACTGACGAGACACGCTCGAAAATTTGCGGGAACTGCCGCGGTATCTTCTAAAGAAATTATCTTTGTAAACCGGAACTTTATGCAAGGTCAGATAGGTGGGGTAAATTTCCTAATCGCTCTTCTTGCGTTTGGATTAAGGGAGCGCGGTCACCAAGTGACTATTTTGTGTGAATCTCCTAGACCTTGGCGAGTTTCAAGAAACGTAAACGGAGTAGACATAGTCGGAATTAGACCAAAATTATTATTCCTTAAGCACACGTCACCCGCGTTCTATGCCGGATGGAGTCGATCTGTTGAATGCTACATAGATGGCTTGCAGGGTCAAAGTAAGACTCAAAATGTATTTGCCACTATTGCTGGACTTGAAACTTTTCGAACAAAGAAGCTACCAGCCAATATCAATTCAATCTGTTACTTGGTAACAGACCACATTATCCACAAATTTGGGACAGACCAAGCTCCAATAAAATCTGGGCGGATCTCAAAGTTTATTTCTACCGAGCGCGCCTTTCTAACTTCGAAAAATCTCCATATCGTTGGCGATTCTAAAGCTATCGTTGAAGATATTTCACGAGTCCTGGAACTGCCTGATCTAGTTTTGAACACATCAATAATTCATATTGGATGGCCAAAAAATGACCGTTCTGAGGAAATCGACTTACCAAAAGGAAAACTAATTACCTGCATAGGTGCGGTTTCCTCGCGGAAAGGAACGCGTACCCTAATTGATGCGTGGAAATTAATTTGCAACGATCCACTTTTGTCGGACTGCTTTCTCGCAATCTGTGGTCCAACCAGTGATGATTCTGAATCTGAAGCGATTATTGCAAATTCACCGATAAGTGATCGAATCCTACGAATTGACAATATGAGCGAAGGGCAAAAATCGGTTATCTTAAGTAAAAGTAACCTGGTTGTTATTCCTTCAAATTATGAGTCCTTTGGGATTGTTGGTGTTGAAGCGATGCAGCGAGGCTGTCAAATTATTGCAAGCCGTGTAGGAGGGTTGCCAGAAGTTTTAGGCGATTGTGCCCATTTCTTTACCCCGGGCAATAGTGAGGAACTCGCAGAAAAAATCACGAGTGTGATCAGCGGAACTTTACACATTCCTAGTGAAGCGATATACGAACGGTCGAATGCCTTTGATTTCGAAGGGATGCTGGCTAGATTTGAAGATATCTTCAAATGATGTATAGCAGCGAGGACATGTGTTTGATTAGATTAATTGTTCAGAAAGGGTCATCTTGGAGATAGAGATAAAGAATGAGTTCACTGTCAGCGTTATCTGCTGTTCTTACAATCTCTCTCGGTTCGTGAACGAGACTGTGACATCAATTCTGAACCAAAATGAAGAGGATAAGCAGATCGTAGTGTCCGATGGAGGAAGTGACGACGGAAGCTTAACTATTTTGGAGAGCTTCCCTGAATTGAAGTTGCTAAAAGGACCAGACGGCGGCTACTTAGGCGGATTTTGGCGAGCATTTAACAATTCAAATAGTAAATATGTCACTCAATGCTGCATTTCAGATGGGTATCTTGATAAGTCTTGGTTGAAGGTGGCACGTGATTTTCTGGATGCGCACCCATCTATCGCATTAGTTTGGGGTATACCGCGGAATGCGGACGAAGAAGGGGTGTTACTTCAATTTCCCTACCCTCAATTTGATTATGCTCCGCAACCGTCAGAGGAGGAAATGTATAAGTATTGGCTCTTAACTGGTTTTCACTTCCCAGAAGGAAATTTCGTAGCACGCCGATCAGTGATTGAAAAGTGCATTCCGTCTTTAGATGAGTGGCGAAATGAAGATCTAGAACCATTTTTAGAATTTAGTTATCGTTTTCATGAAGCAGGATATCTGTCGGTCGGGCTACCAAATATTGCTAATTTTGGGCGGATCCACGCAGATCAGCTGACCGAGAGGGAGATTCACGCAGGCTTGCCTAGAAAGTTCCAAGAGAGGTACCAGAAGCAGGTCTTGAAGGAAATCTTCAAATCATGGAAGGAGGGCTCTAAAACATTTCATGATAGTAATCAAGGAAGTCTCCGAGAAAGTCACATTTCCAAATGCTTTCTACTCGGAGCGCTCATCCATTGGAAGATTAGAAGGACAAGAGTTAACAGAATCCTTGGTCGACCAAACGGAGTGAGGGTTTTTCTTTGGCGAGTCTCGCTCAGAATCGTCATCTATTCTTCAAGTTTCTTATTGGGTAAGGAAATTGCCCCATTGACCCGAAGGACTCGTGGCTAGAGATTCAATTCCGAGGAAAATACTGAACATTTCTTAAAGACTATGGAAATAACCTGCCACAAGGTCACTTTTCTTGAAAGTCTTCAACTACGTGTAATACGGTGTGCCAATGGCCGCCAATCCAGATCGTGAAGTAATGAACAGATTACGCAGTCAAGTACTTCTAATGTCGGCTCGCTCTGGTGAAGGTCATGTTCCGAGTGCTCTTTCAATTCTAGATTTACTTTATGTCATTTATGACAAATTGATTCAGACTCCTGCAACAAACCTTGAAACGTCTAACAAATTCATACTCTCAAAAGGCCATGCTTCTTTGGGTTTGTATGTAATTTTGGCCGAAACTGGGCATTTTCCAACGGAATGGTTGGAAACATTTGGAGAGTTTAATAGCAATTTAGGTGGTCATCCAGATACAAACAAAATTCCCGGAGTCCATGCTTCTACGGGATCTTTAGGACATGGTTTGCCAATTGCCTTAGGGATGGCGCTCGCTAATAAGATAAAAGGTAAAAATTCAAGAGTGATCGTCCTTGTGGGAGACGGAGAAATGAATGAGGGAAGCGTCTGGGAAAGTCTGTTGCTTGCCTCGCATCATCAACTTGGGAATTTAACGATGGTAATTGATGCGAATAACTCAACAAATCGAGCTTTGAGCCTAGGCGATCTTAAGGGAAAACTGGAAGCTTTTGGTTGGCAAGCATCGGAGATTGACGGGCATGGGCATGGTGAAATTTTGGAAGCGCTGCTTTCCTACACGACCAAGGTGCCCACTGTGATAATTGCGAAAACGGTTAAGGGTTTCGGAATAAAGGAAATGGAAAATAATCCCGCTTGGCATCATGCATCGCCAAATGCCGACCAACTTGCTGGTTTTCTGAAAGGACTTAAATGAGAAAGGCATTCGTTGAAGTCGTTGAAGAAGTAATGGATAGCGATGAAAATTTAGTATTACTGCTTGGCGATATAGGCGTCCACGGATTTCGCAAGTCATTCGAAAAGCACCCTGCCCGAACAATAAATATTGGGATTCTGGAGCAATCAATGGTCAGCGTCGCTGCTGGACTTGCAAAAGAAGGAATGATTCCCGTGTTACATACAATCGCTCCATTCATGGTGGAACGAGCACTTGAACAAATCAAAGTTGATTTCGCTTACCAAAAAATGCGTGGGAATCTCGTAAGCGTTGGCGCATCATTTGACTATGCCGCACTCGGTTCTACTCATCATTGTCCTGGGGATGTCGGTATTCTTATAAATGTTCCTAGTGTTCAAATCATAACCCCTGGTACGGCTGAGGAATTTAAGGATCTCTTTCTACAGGCTTACAAAAATTCAGAGGTTACGTACTTTCGATTATCAGAAAGTCAAAACTCGATTTCCCAAAAAGTTGAGATTGGGAAAGGCGTTTGTATACAGGAGGGGCATAGAGCTACCGTAATTTCAATTGGACCCACTTTAGATATCGTGCAGCAAGCATGTGTTGGGCAAGATGTGGAGATTCTCTATCTAACATCAATAAGGCCGCTAGATATAAATCTAATAAGGGCTAAATGTAAAAGCGGAAAAATCCTATTGGTAGAACCTTATTACTCTGGGGCAATTTTGCCTCACCTGGTAGCCGCGCTAACGGGTCGGTCAGTACGTTTTGAATTGATTGGCGTTCCTCACGAGTTTTTAAGGGAATATGGATCGCCGCATGAACATGCTGAGTCCATTGGTCTTACTCCTAACAACATTCGCGAACGTTTAGAGAAATTAATTCATGACTGACATCATTCGCGAAGATATCCAAAATATTTTACGTAAAGTAGACATCTCAGGTATATCCGGACAGACCGTTCTTTTAACTGGCGCAAGCGGAATAATCGGTACCTATTTTCTAGCTCTTTTTAACGAAGCTAGCATGAATGGCGAGGGGCCTTCACGAATATTTGCTGTAACTAAATCTGGAAGCTTTCCTTCTCAACTCGAAGCAGGAAAAGTAACGATTGAAACTATAAAAGGCGATTTAGGAAGTAGAAGTTTCTGTGAGTCACTTCCTACGGCCAATATTGTTATCCATGCTGCGGGATACGGTCAACCAGGCAAGTTTCTAGCTGATCCACTTTTGACAATCGAGTTGAATACTGCCGTTACATCATCATTAGTGCGCAAAGTGAAAAAGAATGGCAGGTTTCTATTCTTTAGCAGCTCAGAAGTTTATTCTGGACTCTCTAAACCGCCATTTTCGGAAGTACAAATTGGAACAACTAATACAAACCATCCACGAGCTTCATACATTGAGGGGAAGAGATGTGGTGAAGCTATTGTTAATAGTGCAAGAGAAAATTTAGGCCTGAATGCCTCGTCTATTAGACTTGCATTAGCTTATGGACCTGGAACGAAAAATAATGATGCACGTGCATTGAATTCCTTTATTGACCAAGCAATCAACTTAGGAGAAATTAGACTGCAGGATTCTGGAAGTGCTTGGCGGACTTATTGTTATATTAGTGATGCGATTGAAATGTCAACTCAAATCCTTTTGAGAGGCGAGGAAGACATTTACAACGTTGGAGGGTTATCACGCACTTCAATTTTGGATTTAGCACAATTGATAGCAGATTTTAGTGGGGCAAAACTTCTAACTCCAAGACAAGTTGACGTACCTGAATCCGGCGCACCTGATGATGTATGGATGAACATAGAGCGCGCCAGGGCCTTAGCTGGCAAGAACGATTTTGTGTCATTGAATGACGGGCTTAAAAAGACGATAGCCTGGCGAAAAGAAAGTACCTCCAACAATACGAAGTAATTTTCTTAATCCATGTATGATTTCGGACATGACGACCCTGGTAACTGGATCTAATGGTTTACTTGGGAGCGCCCTACGTAAAACAGCGGCGAGTGACACTTTTTTTGCGACGCGAGAAGACGGTGATTTAACGGACTTCCTGCAGACGCGCGAGTTAATTGAATCAGTCAAACCAACCAGAATAATCCATCTTGCTGCGTTAGTTGGCGGCATTGGTGGCAATCTGATTCATTCAGGTGACTATTTTCGAAATAATCTGCTTATAAATGCAAACGTAATTGAGGCAGCACGTCTTGCCAAGGTCGACCGATTGATTTCCTTTATGTCCACGTGCGTATTTCCCAATGAAGGGCCGTACCCACTTAATCCAGCAAATCTACATTCAGGGCCTCCCCATCCTTCCAATTTTGGGTATGCCTACGCAAAAAGAATGTTAGAAGTGCAGAGTCGTGCTTATAGAGAGCAGTGGGGGTTAGATTATTCAGTAGCGATTCCCACCAATATTTATGGACCGCACGACAATTGGGACTTAACAGAGGGACATGTTGTCCCTGCTTTGATTCATAAATGCTTTCTTGCAAAACAAAGTAATACTCCTTTGCATATTTGGGGAACCGGTAAACCTCTTCGAGAGTTTATCTTTGCCGATGATGTCGCAAAGTTGATAATCTGGATGTTAGAAAGTTATTGGGAACCTACACCTTTAATTTTGTCACCAGGGATTGAAACATCCATATCTTCATTGGTTCACACTGTAGTTGAAGCTATGGGGTTTGAGGGCGAAGTTATATTTGATATCACCAAACCTGATGGACAATTCAGAAAGCCTTCCGATACAACCGCTTTAAAAGCGCTCGTAAAAGATTTTGAGTTCACCCCCGTATCGAAGGGCATAGAGAGCACAGTGGCTTGGTTCCTTGAAAATTACCCTAATATTCGTCTGTAGTTTGGAGTCGCAATGAGAACTGAAAATAGTAAAGTGATCACATTCCAGGAGATAGAAGCAACGTGGAAGATTGTTGGGAGTAAGTGGTTAGAGTCTCGTTACGAAAAACTTAATCTTACGTACCTTGAACTTTCATCTGACGAGCGAGATCAAGAAATAATAAAGGTTTTGGACACGCTAGAAGGACCTTTGGTTGAGGTGGGGCCACACAGGAACCTTGATTGGGAACGTGGTTGGAATGAAAACCTAGAACAATATTCTCAAGGGCCGTCTGCAGAGTCAATTATCCCAAGATACTTTAATAAAATCTCTTTGATTCGATGGCAACAAAGATGGATCAACCCACTTAATCCTAAAATGGAATATGAAATACTTGGATTACTTTTAGATTGGCTATTTGAGCTGCATCTAGTGGATCAAAAGTCTTTCTATGAATTTGGTTGCGGAACAGGGCATAACCTAATAAGAGCCAGAGAGCAATACCCAGAGTTGGAATTGTGGGGTCTTGATTGGGCTAGGAGTTCACAAGAGTTAATCAACAAGATCGCCCTGGATAATGGAGATGAGAAACTACATTCGCATCACTTTGATTACTTCAACCCAGACTCAGAGATTCGTTTAGATAGTAACGCTGCCGTTTTCACGATTGCCTCATTGGAACAAACTGGTGAAGACTTTGTAAAGTTTATTGACTATCTACTTGCCAATGATCCGCAAATAGTAGTTCACGTTGAACCCATCGGAGAAATGCTCAATCCTCGCAACCTGCTCGACAATCTTTCGGTGCGCTATTTCCGGAAAAGACGGTATCTCAATGGGCTAGCCACTCACTTGGAAGATTTGGCGAGTCAAGGAAAGATAGAAATAGTACAAAAACAGCGCTCTTTTGTCGGATCCTTCTATATTGACGGATATTCAATTATTGCTTGGCGACCAATTTGAATTCGATCACTGCCCATCAACAGCGACTTAGGGCATATTACAAAGTGTTTGAGGTGCTCAAAAAATTATGAATCATCTCGTCATCAAATTACGAAAGTACGCAATTGCCAGAATGTTGTTTAAGATCATCCGTAATTCACAGCGATTTGCTTCCATGGTGCGAGGCCGGATTCTAATTAGAGCAGATCGTCAAGAGTGGGAACGACAACGTTTAAAAAGTAATTCCTCTATGGACTTTCCCATGGGTATCCCATACCCAATTACGGTTGATCGTTTTGCCTCAGCCGGCGAAGCTTCAGGGCACTATTTCCATCAAGACTTACTAGTCGCACAAGAAATATTTAAGAGAAATCCTCGACGACACATAGATGTGGGTTCAAGTGTTTACGGTTTTGTTTCTCATGTTGCTTCATTTAGAGAAATTGAAGTGATGGATATTCGACCGTTGGATAACGAGATTCCAGCCATACAATTTGTTCAACAAGATCTTATGGTTTTGAATGAAAGTTGGACGGGTGTTGCAGATTCTCTTTCATGTCTGCATGCTCTCGAGCACTTTGGTCTAGGAAGATATGGAGATCCAATCGATTATGAAGGCTGGCAAAAAGGATTACATAATCTTTCAGTCATGCTCGAACCAGCGGGATTGCTTTATTTCAGCGTACCAACTGGCATGGAGCAAAGGGTAGAGTTCAACGCTCATAGAGTCTTTTCGTTACCGTATCTGCGCAGAAAATTACTGCAATATTTCCAAATAGAAGGATTGTCATTCGTAGACGATAAGGGGAAGTTATTGCGCGATGTTGATCCTTACGGACCAGAGGCAGAAGTCAGTTTTAATGCAAATTATGGCTGTAGCATATGGATTCTCCGTAAACTATGACTATTCATAAGGCCTTAGGTCATTCGTTATTGAATATCAGGACTTAACGCACTACTAATTATGTGGAGATTTAGGAGAGATATCTGTGGCTTTTAAACAAATTAGCGGTGCCGAGAATGAGAATTTCAGAAATCTTTGGGTAGCTGAGACACTCGGCAAACTAAAGGGATCTGCCCAAAAGTCGACCTTGCTGGATGTAGGTGCGGGACTTTCTCCATACAGGAAAATTTCTGAGGAATTAGGTTGGCAGTATCTTTCCCATGATTTTTCAGCCTATACCCCTGGGGTCGAAAATTCTGGCTTGCAGAATGCGTCTTGGATATATGTGGATCATGACTTTGTATGCGATATTCTGGAAATTCCGAGTTCTGCAAAAGCAGATTTAGTTCTTTGTACTGAAGTTTTTGAGCACATCCCAGATCCTGTTCGCTCGTTTGAACGAATATGTAATATTTTAAATAGAGATGGTTACGTAGTGATCACCGTTCCATTTCTCTCGCTCATGCATCAGGCACCCTTTTGGTTTCAGTCGGGATTGTCGCCGTATTGGTTTGAACATTGGGCAAAAGAAAACGGGATCAAAGTGCTTGAATTAACGGTCTACGGCGACTATGTGGACTTGATGTCTCAGGAAGTTTCTCGTTTGGTCACTTCACAATTCAAGTTTCGAGGATTAGCAAGGGTGATGTCCTGGGTGGTAAACAGGTCTCGCTCTAAGTTGAGTGCCGAGATTTTGTCTTCGGGTGGATTTGGTGTCGCATTTATTGGACAAAAACTTTAGATAAATTTAGGGGTACCTCCATTGGAGGAATTGAGTCTTTAATTGATTGGAGCACATGGCAATGAAGAAAGTTGTTGCTTACGTGCAAGGAGGCACGGGAAATCAACTTTTTATTTTCTTTGCTGGTTTATCAATTGCGTCCAGAAGTCACGCTAAACTTGTAATTGATACGTCGTTGCTCGGAGTGGCGAACATTCGCCATCAGGGTGGATTACAAGATTTTGAAATTCGCATTAACGGTAAGTTAATTGACTTCAAGCTCAGAAGAGTAGTCAAGCCAATATTCGTAATTAATGCCGAACGGATAGCCTACAGGTTGCTTAATCTCGCGCCTTTCACGAGAAGGTTTCTAAGGCAATACCGTTCGAGAGTAACCGGTTATGATCCAATGATCGATCGAGTCTCCCCTTCAATCGGGATAATTGGGTATTTTCAGTCCTACAAGCACATCAGTAAAGTTGATTCATACGGCCGATCAATTGATATAACTTTAAAGAGTCCCTCGATGTGGTTTAGGGAAACCAGTGATCAGATTATTAAGAGTGGCATTTCGGTTGCTATTCATATGCGTCGAGGAGATTACCTACTGAATACCCAGAATCTCGGATTGCTCACTGATGAGTATTTTCTTAACGTGTTGTCAGGAATCTTCGAGTCTCACAAAATAAGCAAAGTTTTCATATTCTCTGACTCTCTAGAAAGCGCCAGAGATTTGCAGGCAAAGATTTTGATTTGCCCGAGTGAAGTAATCATGCCACCAGATAATCAGCACCCAATTGAATCCCTACTTCTTCAGAGTTTGTGCAATTTTAAAATTATTTCAAATTCGACATTTTCATGGTGGAGCGCGTATTTGAGCGCGTATCCCGAAAATGTCTTTGCCCCAACGCCTTGGTACCGAAATCAGGCTGAGCCAGATTTTCTAATTCCTGACAAATGGCAAAGAAGAAATGCCATTTGGAGCTACTGATTTGGCTTCAGAATGAATAGTGAGAGTTACTGTGACAATTAATTGCGAACTACCTTGCTTCTAATGTGAAATGTGCAATTTGTACGGCCATTTGGGCAATAACACGCGTTAGAACTTCGATAAGATAACAACGGTGCAGACGGATAAGTCCGTAAGTGGGAGTTGGGTGAAGACTATTCAAGAGAAATGGCGGAAAAGCGCATTAGGTCGTTCTGCCCAAATCTTATCCAAGCGCGACCAAAGCAAAATTATCGCGATAACTTTGATTCAGATTTGTCTGGGTATCTTGGATCTTGCGGGTGTTCTGCTAATTGGATTTATCTCAGCTTTGTCAGTCAGTGGGCTTCAGTCACAGTCCCCGGGTGATCGGGTCAGTTCCGTATTGCGTTTGCTGAATATCTCGGAGACAACTTTTCAAACGCAGATCTCAATTTTAGGTGCTTGCGCAGTTATTTTGCTAGTTGGACGGACTCTTCTATCTATTTTTTTCACTCGCCGTATTCTATTTTTCTTGAGTCGCCGCGGGGCGGCGATATCTGCCAATCTGATTTCCAGGTTACTGTCGCAACCTCTCCTAGTTGTACAAGAAAGAACAACTCAAGAGACTCTATTCGCAGTAACCCGTGGAGTTGAGTTTATTACTCTTCAAGTCTTAGCTATGTCAGTCGTCTTGGTGTCAGACATTTCACTCTTAATCGTAATGGGTTTAGGGCTCTTCATAGTTGATCCGAGCACTGCGCTAGGTACATTTGTTATTTTCGGTCTCATTGGATTCTACTTGTATTTATTAATGCATGTGCGTGCTCGGATGCTGGGCGTTAAGACTTCCCAGTTAAATATTCAGAGCAGTGAGAAGATTGTGGAAGTGTTTAGTTCATATCGGGAATCAGTAGTTCGAAATCGTAGAGATTACTATGCTCGAGCCATCGGGAAAATGCGATATGAATTGGCTGACATCACAGCGGAAATAAATTTTATGCCGTTTATTAGTAAGTATGTGATTGAAACAACGATCGTTCTAGGGGCTTTACTTATTGGAACCGTACAATTCCTTCTGCAGGATGCGACTCATGCGGTGGCCACTTTGGCTATCTTCTTAGCAGCCGGTACGCGAATTGCCCCTGCGGTTCTAAGAATTCAACAAGGCTCAATTCAAATTCGCGGAAGTGTTGGAATGGCGGGTCCAACTTTAGATCTGATAGAGGCGCTGGGCAATTCTGATCAAGTGGAAAATGTGGATGACACTGTAGACATCTTGCACGAAGGTTTTAACGCTGAAATTGAAGTCCGAGGTGCATCTTTAACGTATCCCAATAACCCAGCACCCGCCATTTCAGATATTGCATTTAGGATTCCGGCTGGTTCTTCCGCGGCTTTTGTTGGACCATCAGGAGCTGGCAAAACGACCATCATTGATGTTTTATTGGGTGTTCTAAATCCCGATAATGGAGAGGTTCTAATTTCTGGACTGCCCCCATCCTTGGCGGTAGCAAAATGGCCCGGAGCCATCTCATATGTACCCCAAGATGTTGTGATATCAAACGGTACGATTCGAGAGAATGTTGCGCTTGGCTATCCACTCGAAGTGGCTACTGATGAATTAGTCATGAGCGCATTAAAAGTAGCTCGCCTAGATGGTTTTGTTGCTGACTTGCCACAAGGTCTTGATACGCAGGTAGGCGAACGAGGTGCCAAGATTAGTGGTGGACAACGTCAGCGTTTAGGTATCGCTCGCGCAATGTTTACCCGACCACACCTACTAGTGCTGGATGAAGCGACTAGCTCTCTTGACGGTGAAACGGAAGCCAGTATTTCTGCTGCGATTCATGCACTTCATGGTTCAACAACTGTTGTGATGATTGCCCACCGTTTATCAACGGTGAGAAATGCGGACATCGTCGTTTACCTTTCCCAAGGAAGGATTATCGCTACTGGCACCTTTGATGAAGTGCGTGAAGTAGTGCCTGATTTTGATCATCAAGCCAAGTTGATGGGGTTGTAATTCCACAACATTGTTTGATTGCTAAAACAAGTAAGCCCAAAACTCACTTTGAGCACACTAGAGATGATCTCCCACTCTCTGGAAACTAGTTACTAATTTTCTCGAGGTCGCTATTGGCCATGATTTTTGCCAGCTCTTTCCAATGTGTGGTTGCTTTCCAGCCAAGAGTTTTCTGTGCTTTTGAAGCATCTCCAATTAGAGCATCGACTTCGGTTGGTCTCAAGTATCTTTCTTCTGTGTTCACATAGTTTCGGTAATCTAAATCCAATGATGAAAATGCAGCATCGCAAAATTCGCGGACTGTAGCGCCTACACCAGTGGCTACTACGTAGTCATCGGGAGTTTGTTGTTGGAGCATCATCCACATACTCTGAACATATTCTGGGGCATAACCCCAGTCTCGCACTGCGTCCAAATTGCCTAAATATAATTTTGATTGAAGACCTAATTTTATCCGAGCAGCTGCCATAGTTATTTTGCGAGTGACAAAAGTTTCACCTCGGCGAGGAGATTCGTGATTGAATAAAATACCATTTGTTGCGTGAAGGCCGTAGGCATCTCGATAATTACGCACAACCCAGTAAGAGTAAAGTTTTGCAGCGGCATAGGGACTCTGAGGGGAAAAAGGAGATTTCTCTGATTGAGGCGGGGGGGTGCTTCCAAACAGTTCAGAAGTGGATGCCTGGTAGAACTTTGTATCGATTTTGGCAGCGCGAATCGCTTCGAGAATACGAATAGTGCCTACAGCATCTACCTGTGCAGTGAAGTCGGGCATTTCAAAAGAGACTTTTACATGACTTTGTGCGGCCAGGTTATAGATCTCATGTGGCTCGAGTTCGCGGATGAGATTAGATAGTCCAACTCCATCCGTGATATCTCCATAATGGAGGAAGAATTTACTATCTTTTTCGTGTGGATCTTTGTATAGATGTTCGATACGTGAAGTATTGAAAGTGGAACTACGACGGATTAGGCCGTGCACTTCGTAGCCTTTTTCTAAGAGAAATTCGGCAAGGTAGGAACCGTCTTGCCCGGTGATTCCTGTAATTAATGCACGTTTCATTTCAGCCTCTCTTCCTCATGATGAGCTAGAAACCAATCATAGGTTGAGCTTATGCCTACTTCGAGACTGACTCGCGGTTTCCAACCGAGTCGCGTCATTCGTGAACTATCAATTAGTTTTCGTGGAGTGCCATTGGGTCGAGTGGTATCAGAAATAATCTCGCCGGTGAAATCAACAACTTTTGCAATAAGGGTCGCCAGGTTTATTATTGAAATTTCTTGACCACTCCCGATATTAACTATTCCGGTTTCATTATAATTTTTAATTAGTAGTAGACAAGCAATGGCTAAATCTTCGACAAAGAGAAACTCTCGTAGCGGGGTGCCATCGCCCCAAATAGCCACACTCGCTTTACCTTGGACTTTAGCATCGTGAAATCGATGGATTAGTGCTGGAAGCACATGGGCAGTTTCTAAATCAAAGTTATCTCTTGGGCCATAGAGGCTTGTTGGCATAGCTGAGATCCACTCGTGACCAAATTGGCGGCGGTAGCCTTCAACAAGTTTTAGGCCTGCAATCTTGGCGATGGCGTAGGACTCATTCGTTGGTTCCAGCGTGCCGGTAAGTAGCGCTGATTCGGAGATTGGCTGCGCGGCAAACTTTGGATAGATGCATGAAGACCCGAGAAAAAGAACCCTTGAAATATCTGCAGCGTGAGCTGCATCCAAGAGGTTGGTCTGGATCTGGAGATTCATTGAGAGAAAATCAACTGGAAGAGCAGAGTTTGCTCCGATGCCACCAACTTTTGCTGCGGCAATCACAAGAGCATCGGGGCTGGCATTTTCTAATTCGGCAAATACTTCCTTGCGATTCGTAAGATCCAAATCTTGGGATGACTTTCCCAAAACTTCGTAACCTTGCGACTCGGCCTCTCTGGCAA
>Ga0214921_10004017_pt1 | contig 22051 bp, 16 predicted proteins | sample LL1505_MetaG_FD_177992 | JGI IMG/M metagenome (GOLD analysis project Ga0214921, IMG submission 177992) | Freshwater microbial communities from Lake Lanier, Atlanta, Georgia, United States - LL-1505 | ecosystem: Environmental > Aquatic > Freshwater > Lake | place: USA: Georgia | collected... | reverse complement strand
TGGTAAAGTGGTATTTTCACAGCCTTATACTCTTAAGGAAAGAATAATAAATTCTGCCGAACGTGTTGGATTTACATCAGCCGATGTACTTTATTTGATTACACCTGATCGTTTTGCCAACGGTGACCCAGGAAATGATAATCATCCTGAAATGAGAGAAAAATCGAATAGGTCTTTCAAAGGTGGTCGTCATGGGGGGGATATTGCAGGAATTATCAAAAATTTAGATTATATCAAAAACACTGGATTTTCAGCTATTTGGTTAAATCCTGTACTTGAAAATAATCAACAAGAATATTCCTACCATGGGTACTCTATTACCGATTTTTATAAGGTTGACCCCCGTTTTGGTTCCAACGACTCTTATCTTGATCTTGTTCAAAATTGCCATAACAAAGGGTTAAAAGTAATTATGGACATGATTGTAAATCATTGTGGTTCTTTTCATTGGTGGATGTACGACTTACCAGATACCGACTGGATTAATTTTGATAATAAATTTGTTAATACTTCTCATCAAAGAGCTGTTATTCAAGATATTCATGCCAGTGAATACGATAAAAAACTTTTTGCCGATGGTTGGTTTGTTGAAACGATGCCAGATCTAAACCAAAAAAATGCTTTATTGGCTACTTATTTAATTCAAAATGCCATCTGGTGGATAGAATACGCTGGTATTGATGGCATTAGAATGGACACATATCCTTATCCGGATAAAGATTTTATGAGTGACTGGACTTGTGCGGTAATGAACGAATATCCCAATTTTAATATTGTTGGGGAAGAATGGTCTGAGAATCCTGCAATCATTGCTCATTGGTTAAAAAACAAGGTAAATCCAAGTGGTTATACTTCTTGTTTGCCAGGAGCCATGGATTTTCCATTGCAAGGAGCTTTGGGTAAATCTTTGAGAAATAATAACTGGTATCCACTATATGAAACCTTATCGCTTGATTTTTTATACCCAGATGCTTCCAGCTTAGTAATTTTTCCCGATAATCATGATATGAGCCGGTTTTTTACTCAGGTAAATGAAAATTTAGATTTATTCAATCTTGGGCTTACTTATATGTTGACCACCAGAGGTACACCTCAAATATATTATGGGACAGAAATTCTTATGTCCAATCCTGGGACTGATGATCATGGGATTATAAGAAGTGATTTTCCAGGTGGTTGGCCTGGTGATACCAAAAACGCTTTTTCAAATATTGGTTTAACTTCTAATCAGATAGAGGCTAAAAATTTAATTCAGAAATTACTTAAATGGCGGGATAAAAAACCCGTAATACATCATGGAAAAATGATGCATTTTGTGCCTAAAGAAAATATTTATGTATACTTTAGATATGATAACAAGGAAAAAATAATGATTATCCTAAGTTTAAATAAAAATGATCAAACTATTGATTTAAGCAGATTTAAAGAAATATTACCTGAATCATTTAATGCTTTAGATATCATTTCTGGTAATAAAATGGAAGTTGGAAACTCCATACTGGTTTCCGCAAATAAATCTATGATTTTGGAAATAAAATAATTTACCGTCAAGGGGTACTTACTTCAACTGCATCTCTAAGAATGTAAATGAAATGCATGGCGTCTTTAGCGTTTAAAGTGAGTATCCCTTGAAATGTTTTAATATCGTCAGTACTATATCTTTTTGAAAATCCCTTTTTCATTTCTAATTCAACAATCGTCTCTGAACCAGACCCTCCACAAAAAAAACACATAGCCATTGGCACCTTTGATATTACGTATAGATTTTTTGTGGCATCAATAGGAATGATATATCCCGTTATTTTAACCTTTTTATTCTTGAATGAATTAGGAATGGAACCAAATTTTGGGACCATAAACTTAGATTGATGTTCTTCAAACCAAACTAAATCAAAACTTACATCAGCTAATTTTTCCCAAGACAGTAAAGGTTGTGCCTTTATTTCTGCACTGGATATGGATATAACATTGGCGAAAATAATTAATAGATTGAACGTCCATCCTTTCATTTCTTTTTTATTCAAAGATAATATATATTTAATTTTGTTTATGAAACATTGTTGCATTTAAGTAAATAAAGTATCTTTGATTTAATTAATTGTTTAAATTAACTTATAAAATGGGACTTAAAAAAAAATTACCTGTTACGGTCTTAAGTGGTTTTCTTGGATCAGGAAAAACAACGCTACTCAATCATATCCTTAATAATAGAGAAGGACTAAAAGTAGCAGTTATTGTTAACGATATGAGCGAAGTGAATGTTGATGCGAGATTGATAGCAGAAGGCACAACACTATCCAGAACTGATGAAAAATTAGTAGAGATGAGCAATGGTTGTATATGTTGTACCTTGAGAGAAGATTTAATTGAGGAAGTTGCCAGGTTAGCCAATGAAAATAGATTTGATTATTTACTCATTGAAAGTACTGGTATATCAGAACCGTTACCTGTGGCTCAGACTTTCTTTTTCGACAGTGATGAACTTCCTGTAAATCTTTCAGATGTTAGTACTTTAGATACCTTAGTTACAGTGGTGGATGCATATAATTTTGGTAATGATTACCTTAGTTTTGATACATTAGCTGATAGAAAATTAAATGAAGTTAATGAGGACAATAGAACAATTGTGGATTTATTAACTGATCAAATTGAATTTGCCAATGTCATTTTGTTAAATAAAATTGATTTAGTCGACAATAAAAAGGCAGAAGAACTTGAATCTATCATAAAAAATCTCAATCCTGGAGCCCGCATATTTAAAACAAAGGATAGTCAGATCGCTTTAAGTGAGGTGTTAAATACAGGTTTGTTTGATTTTGAGAAAACAAGTAAATCAGCAGAATGGCAATACGAACTAAATGCGGACCATGTACCAGAGACAGAGGAATATGGGATAAAATCTTTTGTTTTTAGAGATAAAAGACCATTTCATCCAAATCGTTTATTTGATTATTTAAATAATTCATGGGATTCTCGTATTTTTCGCTCAAAGGGCTTATTTTGGCTGGCATCTAACAAAAATGACGCAATAAACTGGAATCAGGCTGGTGCTTCTATGAAAGTTGAAAAAGCAGGTTTGTGGTGGGACAGTATGCATTACCACGAAAGAATAAAGTACGTGGAATTTGTCGAAAACCAAAAATTTTTGGAATCTAACTGGAATGCTCAATGGGGTGACAGAAAAAATGAAATTGTTATTATTGGTCAAAATATTGATGTAACAAAGATAACAGAGGAGTTAAATAAATGTCTTTTAAATCCTCATGAAATTGAAATGTATAAAAATGGATATGTATTCACCAATGCGTTTAATATTTAAATCTTTTGTTTTTTTTCTTTTTATCCTTTTTAATTCAACATTAAATGGGCAAAATAGTAAACTAACAGGTCGGGTTTTATCACTCAATGAGCCTTTAGCAGGTGCTTCGGTTTCTTTGGAAAACAGTACCATTGGAACTGTTACTGATTTACAAGGAAATTTCATTTTATCAGATATTCCCGAAGGTGAACAGACCATAAATGTTTCTTATGTTGGTTTTAAAACGATCACATCCAAAATTATTTTTCAAAAGAACGAAGTTAAAATTCTTGATTTTAATTTGGTGGAGGATGTTTTAGGTTTGGAAGCAGTTGTCGTTACAGCTACCAGAAACTCAATTCCTGCATTTTTGTCTCCTGTAATTGTTAACCGATTAGATGATCGAATTTTTAAGAGAACCCAATCTATTAGCTTATCAGAAGGTCTTCATTTTTCTCCGGGTTTACGCATAGAAAATAATTGTCAGAATTGTGGTTTTACTCAATTAAGGATGAATGGTTTGGAGGGACCTTACACTCAAATTTTAATAAATAGCAGGCCTGTTTTTTCAGCCTTAGCAGGGGTTTATGGACTTGAAATGATACCAACCAACATGGTTGAAAGAGTTGAAATAGTCAGGGGAGGAGGCTCTGCCTTATACGGCGGTAATGCAATAGCCGGAACAGTAAATATTATAACAAAAGATCCCTTGTTTAACCAATTTGAATATAATAGTAATCTCGCTCTTACTAATTTAGAAAAGGCCGATAAATCAATATCGGTTAATGGTTCATTAGTTTCAGATGAATTAGATCGAGGAATTACCTTTTTTGGTTTCAACAGATCAAGAAATCCATGGGATGCAAATGGAGATGGTTTATCAGAAATGACAAAGTTAAATAATTTAACTCTTGGTGCTGATGCATATTGGAAACCTTCTGAAAATAGCAGATTAAGCTGGAATTTACTTTTTATGAAAGAATTTAGAAGAGGGGGTGCTGATTTTGATGTTCAACCGCACCAGGCTTCTTTAGCTGAACAGCTTAATCACGATATAAATGGTGGGGGTGTTTCTTATGAATATTATTCTAAGGATAAAGCAAGAAAAATTTCTGTGTATAGTTCATTACAACAAACGAACAGAGGCAGTTATTATGGTTCTGGAGGAAGTATTCTGACGACTGGAAGTAATATAGGTTTGACTCAGTTACAGGCTATTAACGCTTATGGGATTTCTAATGATATTGCTCTGGCTACTGGATGGCAGTATTCAGGAGACCTAAAAGGTGGTTTTTCATTAACAGCTGGGAATGAATGGGTTTATAATAATGTTACTGATAAAATGCCCGGTTATAAAAGAAGCATTAATCAAACGGTAAATACTTTTGGTACCTATGCCCAGTTACAATGGAAACCGACAGATGCCTGGACTTTTCTGGCAGGCGGTCGTTTAGATCCCTTAACTATCGATGGTGACTACCTTTTAGAAAATTATACCTTTACACAGATTAAAAAATTGGCGCCTTTTGTTCCAAGAATTAGTATATTAAAAAATATAAACACTAATTTAAAAGGAAGAATTTCATATTCAGAAGGGTATCGTGCACCCCAAGCATTTAATGAGGATTTACACATTGAAACGGTAGGTGGAGCTGCATTATTTACGCAGTTAGATAAAGATTTAAAAACTGAAAGATCTCGTTCCTGGAACGCTTCATTAGATTTTAATTGGAGAAAAGGGGCTGGGGAAGGTAATTTTATTATTGATGGATTTTATATCATTCTGTCTGATCCATTTATTTTAAGTGATCAAATAGAATTGCCGAATGGTGTAGGTGTAGTTACAAAAAGAAATGGTTCGGGAGCCAGTGTTTTTGGGTTGAATTTTGAATCTAATGTAGCTATTACAAGAAAATGGATCATTCAAGCCGGAGCTACGGTTCAAAGGGCTTTGTATGATGAAAGGGAAATTATCTGGTCACCTCTGCTTGTTACTGAAAGTAATAAAGATAGTATAGTGTCAACGAACAGACTATTAAGAACACCTAATGTTTATGGTTTCTTAAGTATGGACTGGCGTCCTGTTCATGAATGGAGCTTATCCCTATCAAGTGTTTATACAGGTTCTATGCAGGTAAAACACATTATTGATGTAGATAATGAGTTTCCTGTATGGGTAAATACCAGGTCATTTTTAGAGGTTAACTTTAAAATGAGCAAAGAATGGCACCTGCATAAGACCATGCCTTTGACCGTTTCCATGGGCATCCAAAATATCTTTAATGCTTACCAAGATGATTTTGATACAGGGGTCCAAAGAGATGCTGGATATATTTATGGACCATCGAGGCCTAGAACCGTATTTTTTGGTGTTTCTTTCGCTCCATTTAAGCCGGAATAGGATTTAAACAGACAGGCATTTTTGAAAAAAATGGTGCATATTGTCTTTATTGATGTTTTTTCCAATGACAACTATTTTACTTATTCGAGGCTCATCAATAGCCCAAAGTTGACCGTCATTATAGTTTACTTGTGTTTTTACTGTTTGAAATATTAATTTTACCGGATAGTTTTCGACAGCAATGATTCCTTTAATCCTATAAATTTGATGGTAGCTTAGAAATAGTAATCTGTTTATTTCAAAATTCAACTTTGCTAAGACGAAAGGATTACTGAAAGTGAAGGAAAAAGTGGTTATTTTTTCGTGTATATTATTCAAAGATCCTGAAACACTATTTAATTTCATTTCAGGAAGTTGCACATGTTGTCTTTCTAGTATCTCTGTTAAAGGAAAAGTTCCAAATGAACCCCACAAAATGGTTGCTAAAGGGTTTATTTTGGATAATAAAACAGTTAAATCCATTTTCTTTCCTTCATCTGATAATTGATCACTTTTATTTAGCAACAAAATATCAGAGGCTGCTATTTGCCTTATAGCCTCCTCCGTTTCAATAAGCCAACTTTCAATAAAAAGAACATCTATAACACCTATCACATTTATCAGTTCAAAATCTTTTATAACCGCTGGATGATTAAGAAAAGTTGCTGCTATGGCACCTGGATCTGCAATGCCAGTGGTTTCAATTAATATTCTGTCTATTTCGTCTTTTTTCACATAAAGCTCTTCAAGCACCTCAAATAGCTCATCATTTAAAGAACAACAAATGCAACCAGCTGTTAATTCTATGATATCGTTTGTGTTTGTTACTAAAGTAGCTCCGTCAATATTTATTTTTCCAATTTCATTCTCTATAACAACGATTCGTTCATTATTTTTACTTTTCAAGAAGTGATTTAAGAAGGTGGTTTTTCCAGATCCTAAAAAACCTGTAATTATATGCACGGGAATTTTCTTTTTCATAGTAAGATTTAGGACATTTCATCAAGTAAGATTTGTAACTTGTGGAACAAATTATTTTGTCATTTTGATTTAAATTTATTAATAATTATGAGTACCGCACTGAAAGAAAAACCCAGGATGCATTTCTGGCAAATATTTTCCATGAGTTTTGGATTTTTAGGCATTCAATTTGGATTTGCCTTGCAAAACGGGAATGCTTCAAGAATTTTACAAAATTTTGGAGCAGATGTGCATGAATTACCCTGGTTTTGGTTAGTGGCTCCCTTAACTGGCATGCTAGTTCAGCCTTTGGTTGGCTATTACAGTGACAGAACATGGAATAGATTGGGTCGAAGAAAACCATTTTTTTTAGTAGGTACCATTTTATCTTGTATGGCGCTTATTTTATTACCTAATGCTGATATATTTTTAACTATTAAATCAGCTTTACTCATTGGTGCTGGCATTTTAATGATAATGGATGCCAGTATTAATGTGGCGATGGAGCCATTCAGAGCGTTGGTCGCAGATAATTTAAGAATAGATCAGAATACTTTTGGTTTTAGCATTCAGACCTTTTTAATAGGAGTAGGAGCCGTTGCCGGATCCTATCTACCTTCTATATTAGCTGATTATTTTGGATTTAGCCGAGAAGGGGTAAATGGGGGAGTAGCACCTAATGTTATCTGGTCTTTTTATATCGGTGCTATGGTGTTTTTTGGTGCTATTTTAGTTACCTTAATTTTCGCAAAGGAATATCCACCAGAGGAATATAAAAGTTATCATGGCGAAGTAAAAGAAGATAAACAGGGGTTAATTAATATTTTCCATGATTTCAAAGGTATGCCTTCAACAATGAAGCAATTAGGATTAGTTCAGTTTTTCAGTTGGTTTGCCTTATTTAGTATGTGGGTGTTTACTACCCCAGCAGTAGCTCATCATATTTATGGCCTAGCTATTACGGATACAAATAGCGTTGCTTTTAATCAGGCTGGTGATCAGGTAGGAAAAGCTTTTGGCATGTATAATCTAGTTGCAACTTTTTATGCTTTATTACTGCCCTTTATTGCACTAAAAATAGGAAAACAATGGACACATGCCTTCTCACTCATTGCAGGAGGGTTAGGTCTTATAGGTATTTACTTTTGTACTTCACCTGATCAGCTTACTTACTGCATGATTGGCGTTGGTTTTGCTTGGGCTTCCATTTTAGCAATGCCTTATGCCCTTTTGGCAGGTTCTATCCCTGCTGGCAAAATGGGGATTTATATGGGTATCTTTAATTTTTTTATTACATTACCTCAAATAGTTAATGGTGTGATAGGAGGACTCATTGTAAAATATGCTTATCAGAATAATGCCATTTACGCTCTTTTATTTGCAGGTGCTTTTATGATTTTAGGTGCATTTACTGTGTTAAAAGTAAAGTCGGTTTAATTTTAACCACAAATCAATTTATATGAAGCAATTATTATTGGTTCTGACTGTTTTATTTTCTATTAGTTTTGTTTGGGCTCAAAAGAAAGATAAAACGGCGATGGACTTTTCAACCATTATTTCAGCAGCGGAATTAAAAAAACAACTTTATGTTATTGCAGGTCCAGAAATGGAAGGTAGGAATACCCCTTCTGCAGGTTTGAAAAAAGCAGCGGCCTATCTGGAATCTGAGTTTATTGCTATGGGCTTACAACCCATTGCCAATGGTAATTACCAAATGCCTTATGCACTTTACCTTGACTCAATTTTAGTAGCCTCTTTCTCTGTAAATGGTCAAAATTATGTCTCAGGTGAGGATTTTCAAATGAATCCCAATAATTTTTCAGCCCAGATACATGCCGCAGATGTTGTCTTTGTAGGTTATGGAATGTCTGATTCAACGCGTAATGACTATAAAGGTCTCGATGTAAAGGGAAAAATAGTAATGGTGATGGCAGGAACGCCCAATCCAGGGTCAGGTCGTGGAAATTTTGTTAATAAACAGGCTATTGCCGCTCAATATGGCGCTATTGCCGTTTTACAGGTCCAACAAAATTTATCCATCCAGATGCGAGGAGGTGGACCAAGACATTACCTAAACCTTTATAAAAAAGTCAATCTTCCTAATTTAATTACTATTAAAGGAAATGTAGCAAAAGAAATTACAGGTAAATCGTACGAAGAACTTTTGGCAGAAGCGAAAAGTGGTGTGCTTAAACACTCATTTTCTGCAAAAATTTCTTTTAATCTATTAAAACAAACCAATACAGAAGAGACAACTAATGTAATTGGTTTTATTGAAGGGTCCGATTTAAAAGATGAAGTCGTAATGTTAAGCGCTCATTATGATCATGTTGGTAAATCTGCCGATAAAATTTTCTACGGTGCTGATGATGACGGTTCTGGAACGGTTAGTATTTTGACGCTGGCCAGAGCTTTTTCTGAAGCGAAAAAGGCGGGTAAGGGACCCAGAAGAAGTATGGTTTTTATGCTTGTTTCAGGAGAAGAAAAAGGTCTGTGGGGATCGGCATATTACGCAGATAATCCAATTATTCCATTAGAAAAAACAGTATGTGATTTAAATATTGATATGATTGGAAGAATTGGAGATTCCTATTTAAAGGATGTTGATTCAAGTAACTATGTTTATATTATCGGTGACGATAAATTAAGCTCGGCGTTAAGACCAATAAGTGAAAGTGCAAATAAAAAATATACAAATCTAAAGTTAGATTACACATATAATGATCCAAATGATCCGAATCGTTTTTATTATCGTTCAGATCATTACAATTTTGCTGAAAAAGGAGTGCCTATTATTTTTTATTTCAATGGTGTGCACCCTGATTATCATCAGGCCACAGATACTCCTGATAAAATAAACTACCCATTAATGGCAAAAAGAGCTCAATTAGTTTATTATACCGCATGGGAGATAGCGAATAGAACTGAATCTATACCAAGAGATCAAAATAAACTATAGTTAATGAAGTAAAGAGGGTTAAAATTTAATCCTCTTTACTTTTCTTTAGAAATATCATGTAATCCTTTACCGTTTCTATTGGATTTTCTTCCATGGGTACATGCCCGCTATCATATATTTTTAAATCAGACTTAGGGATTAATTTTTTAAACTTATAGCCATTAGCTAATGGTATCCAACGATCATCTTTCCCCCATTGAATAAGAACGGGTGTGGCTATATTATTCAAATCACTAATGACTAATTTTTCATTTAATTGGCTCATTCTTTTTACAAAAGCTGTTCTATTTCCTTCTCTAAGAGATAATTCAAAATATCTGTCAATTAATTTTTCAGTAACTAATTTGTCATTTTTATATACCTCCAGGAGAGATTTTTTGATAATGAATTTAGGTGTTACCTTTTGTAATAGCGTAGAAAGAACTGGAAATTTTGCCAGTTGAAAAATAAAAGGAGGTTTTTTCCCAGCTTGTGGCAGACCTGCAGCATCTAATAGATTTAGGGTTAAAATCTTTTGAGGAAACTGTGTGGTATAACGCCAGGCAACCAGCCCACCCAGAGAATTTCCGGCAATATGAAATGAATCAATTTTCAGTTTTACCATCAGACTATCTAAAATGGCTGTATATCTGGAAATTTGATAGTTATGATCTGGATCGGGTCCGGTAAGTCCAAAACCTGGTAAATCAAATGAAACAACCCGATAGTCAGGGGATAAAATGTCGATCCATTTTTCCCAGGTATGCAGAGATGACCCCGTTCCATGTATCAAAAGGATAGTTTCCCCTTTTCCCACATCCCGATAATGAATATTTAAACCATCTAAAAAATAAAAGGAAGAGGAAGGGTAAGCATATTTATTTTTCAGTTCTTCAATATCGATATCATTTTTCCAATAAAAAGAAATGACAATTAAAAACAGGGTAATAATAGCGATAAAGGTAAAAGTTACAATTTTTTTCATATCGTTAAATGGTATATCCACCATCGGCTGTAAAAACCGCTCCTGTTGAGTAGGCAGATGCTGGCGAAGATAAATACAAAGCCAACGCTGCAATTTCTTCAGGGGAACCTATACGCGCAAGTGGTAATTGGCTCATCATCATTTTCATGATATTGTCATTTGTCCATAATGCTTCACTAAATTTGGTTTGTATTAAACCAGGGCAAATGGTATTAACTCTCACATTATATGGTCCCCATTCTTTTGCCATAACTTTAGATAATGAAATCAAAGCGGCTTTACTTACACTGTAAATTCCAAGACCTGGTTCAGGTCTTAATCCACCTATACTACTTATATTTATAATTACACCCCCACCTCTTTCTTTAAAGCTGGGTAAAACCATTTTTGACAAATCAAAAGGACCTCGAAGATTTACAGCAATAATTTTATCAAAAGCCCAGGTTTCAGTATTTTCTACAGGTCCAAAAACAGGATTTGATGCTGAGTTATTCACCAGGATGTCTACTCCTCCGAAGGTTTTTAGTGTAAAGTGAACCAAAGCCTGATTATCTGATTCAATACCATTATTACTTGCTAAATACTGGCATTCAATGCCAAGAGAGATTAATTTACTTGTAGTTTTGATTAATGCATCTTCCTTTCTACCTGAAATGATAATTTTAGCTCCAGAAAGTCCAAGTTGAGTTGCTATAGCTTCACCTATTCCCCGGCTGGCTCCAGTAATTATGGCTACTTTTCCTTTAAGATTAAATAATGATTCAGACATTTTTAATCCTAAAGATACATTTTGAGTAGAAAGAAAAGATTATAAATGCAATTTTTCTTTGCGCGCTAATAATATTTCTTCAGTTTCTACATGTTCAGGATCTGGAACACAGCAATCTACAGGGCATACTGCAGCACATTGTGGTTCTTCATGGAAGCCCACACACTCGGTGCATTTATCAGAAACGATATAATAATAGTCGTCTGAAACAGGCGAATTTTTCTCGGTTGCTAAAATAACATGTCCATTTTCTAAAATAAATTGTCCTGATAAAGTGGTACCATCAGAAATAGCCCATTCCATTCCACCTTCATAAATTGCATTATTTGGGCACTCTGGTTCACATGCTCCACAATTAATGCATTCATCCGTTATCATAATCGCCATAAAAGCATAATTAATATATACAAAAAATAATTCGTGCAAATATACTTTACATTGTCATATTTACAAACGTCTTAACATAAATTGGGTTTTGTCAATTCCTAAAGATATTTTTGTTATTTGAAAAATATTTATTTTATGGCGAAAACAGCAAATTCAAAGGAAACTCCTTTAATGGCTCAGTACTTTAAGGTGAAAGCCAGACATCCTGATGCTATTTTACTTTTTCGCGTGGGAGATTTTTATGAGACTTTTGGTGATGATGCGGTCAAAACTGCCTCCATTTTGGGAATTGTTTTAACCAATAGGAATAATGGGGGAAGTGATGTTCCATTAGCTGGATTCCCTTTTCATTCTCTTGATACTTATCTTCCCAGATTGGTTAAAGGTGGTTTTCGAGTTGCCATTTGTGAACAACTCGAAAAACCTGATCCTCAAAAGAAAATTGTCAAAAGAGGGGTCACAGAAATTATTACACCTGGGGTGACTTTTGAGCATTCTCTTCTGGACACCAAAAAAAATAATTTTCTAGCGGCAATTCATTATTCTAAGAAGGATGAGATTGGAATTGCATTTTTAGATATTTCTACAGGTGAATTTCTCCTATCCGAAGGTGATTTTCCCAATGCTGATAAATTAATCAGAAGCCTAAATCCGTCTGAAATAATAATTGGTAAGGACAAAAAAATATTTTGCGAAAAAGAGTGGGGCACCTCTTTTTATCTTACCTGGCTTGATGAATGGGTATGTACGCTTGATTATTGCAGAGATAAATTGCTTAATCATTTCGAAGTTCTGAATTTAAAAGGATTTGGTGTGGATGATCTTTTATTAGGTCAGGTGGCTGCTGGGGCGATTCTTCATTATCTTGAAACAAATGAGAATAAAAATTTAAAACATATTTCGACTTTAAATAGAATTCAACCCGATAATTATGTTTGGTTGGATCGATTTACAGTCAGAAATCTTGAATTAATTTATTCTCCGCATGAATCTGGTACATCTCTGCTTGATGTTTTAGACAATACCGTTTCTCCTATGGGTTCAAGATTATTAAAAAAATGGGTAATTCTGCCTTTGAGACATCAATCTGAAATTGAAGCAAGATTAAATGCTGTTACCTGGTTTTTTGAAAATGTAGAGCAGGGCAATGAAATTTCTAAATTACTAATTAAACTTGGCGATTTAGAAAGACTGATTTCCAGAGTCCCTATGTGTAAGATAAATCCCAGAGAGGTTAACCAATTGAAAAAATCCCTTTCGGTTATTAATCCTTTAAAAAATTTACTTTTCTCTTCTAATCTAGGAACGCTTAAACAATTTGCAGAATCTTTAAATCCATGTGATTCTCTTTCGGAAAGAATTAGTAAACAATTAGTGGATGATCCTCCGGTTAATCTTTTCAAAGGTGGGGTTATTTCCGATGGTTTTTCCTCAGAATTGGATCAATGGCGTTTCATCATTAATAACAGCAAAGAACTTTTGATAAACCTCCAACAGAAGGAGATTGAAAAAAGTGGTATTCAAAACCTTAAAATTGGTTATAATTCTGTTTTTGGATATTATCTGGAAGTTACCAATAAACATAAAGATGTTACTCCTTCAGACTGGATTAGAAAACAAACCCTTTCTAATGGAGAACGTTTCGTTACTGAAGAATTAAAAGTACTTGAGGCAAAAATTTTACAAGCTGAGGAAAAATGTATAGAAATTGAAAATCAATTATTTAACCAGCTGGTTTTTGATTTACAAACTTACATCTTACCCATACAAATTAATGCACAGGTAGCAGCACAAGTAGATTGTTTGCTTTCCTTTGCTACAAATGCCAAAAAATATAATTATACCAGACCCATTGTAAATCAGACCTATAGCATTGATATTAAGCAAGGCAGACATCCTGTCATAGAACAAAAATCGCCCATTGGTGAGTATTATGTCCCCAATGATACTTTTTTAGATAATGAGCAGCAACAGATTCTTATGATAACCGGACCTAATATGGCGGGTAAGTCTGCTATCTTGAGGCAAACTGCTTTGATATGTTTGATGGCCCAGATGGGTTCTTTTGTTCCCGCTCAATCAGCAGAAATTGGTATTTTGGATAAAGTATTTACAAGAGTGGGTGCAAGCGATAATATTTCTTCGGGCGAATCCACCTTTATGGTGGAAATGAATGAGACAGCCAGTATTTTAAATAATATTTCTTCCAGAAGTTTAGTTTTGCTTGACGAAATAGGAAGAGGAACCAGTACCTATGACGGCATTTCCATTGCTTGGTCTATTGCAGAATTTTTGCATGAAAATAAATTATGCATAGCAAAAACCCTTTTTGCCACCCATTATCATGAATTAAATGCCTTAGAAGAACGTTTTCCTAGGATTCATAATTTTCATATTTCAACAAGAGAAATAGATAAAAAAATTATTTTTCTCAGAAAACTTACTTTGGGAGGTAGTGAACATTCTTTTGGAATACATGTAGCCAAAATGTCAGGTATGCCAAAATCAATTATTGAGAGAGCAGTTGAAATATTGACCGAACTTGAAAATAAAAGATTGGAAGGCAACCCTGATTTAAAAAATAAAGTATCTTCAATTTCAAAAAGGATGCCGGAAGCAGTTCAATTAAGTATATTTGAAACCGTAGATCCTGTAGCAGGTCAAATTAAAGAAACACTTATTAATCTTGATATTAATACAATGACTCCTATTGATTGTATGCTTAAAATCAGAGAATTAAAAATTCTCTTGGAATCTTAAATCTGAAAAATGAAAATTGTACTCATTGGTTACGGAAAAATGGGTAAAACCATTGAAGCGCTGGCAAAGCAACAAAACCACGATATTATTTTGACTATTGATGCGGATAATTTGGCTGATCTAGGATCTGATTTATTTAAATCGGCTGATGTGGCCATTGAGTTTACTCAACCCGATCAAGCTATTAAAAATATTATGGCCTGTTTTAATGCTGGAATACCCGTTGTTTGTGGAACTACAGGCTGGTATGATTCCCTTCCTAAATTAACTGAAGTTTGTCAGGAAAAAAATGGCAGTTTATTGTATGCTTCAAATTTTTCGATTGGTGTAAATATTTTGTTTGTTTTGAATAAATTTTTAGGAAAACAGATGGGTGTTTATTCTGAATATAAAGTTTCAATGATTGAGACACACCATACAGCAAAACTTGATTCGCCCAGTGGAACAGCCATTACTCTTGCTGAAGACTTGATTAGAAATCACCCTAAATATGAATCATGGTCAAACGGAGAAGTTAATCTTGATAATGTGCTGCCTATTTTATCTGTTAGAGAAAATCCAGCACCAGGAAAACATGAAATTATTTATACTTCTGATATTGACGAAATTAAAATAAGTCATGAAGCCTTTAACAGAAATGGATTTGCCCATGGCGCCATCTATGCGGCTAATTTATTAAAAGATAAAAAGGGGGTATTTAATTTTTCAGATTTACTGGCTCTACAATTCAGCTAATTTTTCAAGTAACCAATTTTTAGATGCAACGTTGCTTGTTTGTTGTAATTCTGTTATTAATTTAGTTTTTGATTTTTCATCTTTAGGGGTTAGTTTAGCCAGTTTTTTAGTGAAAGAAATAAATGCCCGATAAAGATTTTTTCTATCTTCAGGAATATTTTTGTTCCTGTTCAGAAAGGCTCTAAAACTTTCCAGGAGGAAAAATAAGGCATCAATCTCTCCTGTATCATAATAAGTACATATTAACATATTTTTAGAATTCAAATTATATGTATAGTCATCATATTCAACTGATTGAAGTGTTTTTATAACTAAATCGTATTTTTTTTGATAAAAATACAACTGTGCTAAATTAAAAGTCAGAGCATTTTCTCTTTGATTTTCAGGGAGTAGGTGAGCGAATTCATTTATAAATTTTTCTGTCCATGTAAACTCACTTAATCTCAATCCAATAACTACAATATTTCTAAAATGCCATGGAGAGAAAGACTTATCTTCGAGTAAAATATTCTGTGAAATCACTTCTTTATAAAAATTAAACAGATCGGACATGAATTTACTCTTGCCTGTATTTATTTGAATTGTTGCGTAATTAATTATGATGGAATAGATTTCAGTTAATTCGTTTTTTGGAAATAAAAGGCTGTTTTCAGAAACCGTTTGTCTTAATGAAAAATAATTTTCTTCATCAGATGGATGGGTAAACAACCGAAGTAATTTAGCATAAACCATCACACTAGGCACTTTATCAAATCCTTTTTTTTCTATGATTTCTAAAATTTCCTCTTTGTATGTTATGTCATAATTGTGTGCAGAGACCGTTTGTAAGGCTAAAGCGGTACAAAATATTCTCAGTTTTTCTGAAAAATAGAAAATATCCAGATTAGCATTAATATCGTCGAGGTTTGAACGTATTTTTCTATTATCTTCAATATTTAATACTTCGTAATAATTTCGTTCTAATTGATATCGCTGAAGAAAGGTTTGAGCATTTTGTATGGGTTTTTCGGCTAAATGAGTTCTTGCATTTTTCATGCTATTATTAGCTAATCCATTTAACTTTCTATTATTGATAGATTCTAACAAAAATAAATCCTGGGTAATAGGGTCATTTTGATAGAAGTCGAAAGAAAGAAATTGATTTAGTAATTTTAAAATATCCGAAAAGTATTTCCTACAACGGATATCATCAAATGGAATTCCCTTAAATAATTTTCCCCATAGTATTTTTTTTTCAGGTAATTCGTCTGGCTTTTTGATCAGAAACCCATCAATAAAATCATAGATGGCAATTAAATTTGGATCACTGTTGAAAAATGGAGACATTAAAAATTTTTTAAATCTGTTTCTCTCAGCTTTTTCGAGTTGTAAAAGCGTCTGAACCAATTTGGAGTCTCGCATTTTATGATTTTCTAAAAAGTTAAATTTATATTAAGGTAAACGATTTTTCGAATTTTATTGTATCTTTACAGTATAAAAAAACGGTTGACCTAATCTCAAATAGCATGAATTTTAGAATACTTTATTTAGCATTCACCTCTGTTTTCTGGGTATTAAGTTCCAGTGTTTTTGCACAGATCTCCATTGATGTTGTAAAAAATAAAACGGGGGAGGCTCTTTTAACTGTAAATTCGAACAGTGTTCCGACTTTTACAATACCAGCATACGGTAGTATATCTTTTACTTCTTTGGGTAATACATATAAAATTGTTTATACACCTAAAAAAGATTTTTTAGGATTAGATACCTTTTCAGCTTCTTTTTTTCTCAATGAAGAGTTAAAATCAACACTTTTCAGAGTTACCGTAAGACAAGCTAAAGTTATTGCAATTCCTGATTTATATGCATATGATTTTGTAAAAAAGGGGGAACAATTAATGTCTGTAACGGAAAATGATGTAGATGAGGAAAATGGACTAAAACCAACTATTTTAGAAATAACCTCAAAGAATAATGGTCTTTTTAAAATTTCCGATGATAGAAAAGATATACTTTTTACTCCGGTATCTGGTTTTTCAGGGGTTGCCAACATAACCTATCTGGTGTGTAACAGCACAAATGAAATATGTTCTCAGACTACAGCTTCAATCATTGTGCCTAATCCCAGAGATACTTTTGAGGTATTTACTCCCAAATTTACTCCCATTAATTTACCTATACCTAAAGATTTTTCTTTAATCAGTTCATTAAGCAACGGAACATTAAAATTATCAGGACATTTTCAAGAATTTACCCCAAATTCAAGTTTTGTAGGAAGAGAAAGTTTATTATTTCAAAACAATCTAACAAATCAGCAAATTGCCGTAAATGTTAACGTTTTAGGAAAAAGAAAAAATTTATATGCTTTTGATGATTATGCTTCCTTAACTCCTGGGTCTAGTATCCAAAACTGGAATCTTTTATCGAATGATAATGTAAACGGATCCCCTTCTTTCAAAATTCTAACGAGACCCAAATTTGGTAAAATCTCTGAAGAAGGTTCAAGAATTACCTATGAAGCACCAAACAGTTCTTCCTTTTCGGGGGTTGATCAATTTACCTATGAGCTTAGTCAGGATGGTCTTGATAAGGAAATAGCAACGGTTTACATACGGGTAAGCAGATTTGAACCAAATACCTCAAATTATTATTTTTATACCCCAAAAGGTTCTCCGCTTAAGGTAATTCACAATCTTCCTTCTACTTTAAATAATGTTAAGTTTGAAGTAGCTAAAAAAGGTCAAGGTAACCTGGTTGTTAACAATGACAATACGCTAACCTATACTCCTTCAAATACAGCAGGAACAGATGCAGACTGGGAAGTGGATTATTTAGTTTCAGATAATCAAGGTAGTTGGAAAAAAGTATCAACGATAAAATTAATATTTAATGTACTCGATGTAAATGTTTCTGACCCATGCTTTGGTGATAATTGTGTATGGAGTGGCGATACCGATAATGATGGTATTGTCTCTTTAGCTGACTTACTTCCAATTGGGCAGTATATTGGAAATTTAAATCAATCTGAAGGAAACCCTGTAACATCTTTGTGGTATGGAAAAAAAGCTACTGAATGGACAGGGAATACTTTATTAAAATACGTTAATACAAACGCGGATAAAGTTATTTCTGATGCAGATACTTTAGCTGTTAGAAATAATTTAGGTAAAACACATGGTATTATTTCAAAAGAAGTTCCCATTCAAACCTTCGCAGTAAAGTTAAAAGGAAATACCTCTGTTAAACCTGGCGAAGCATTTAATCTGGAGGTTTATATTGGCGATAAAAGTAAACCAGCTATTGATTTATATGGTTTTACTCTGGCATTACCTTTTAATCAACAATTATTTGACTTGTCTAAATCATCACTAACTTTTGATTCAAGAAGCTGGATAGCCTATAATTCTCCTGTCTTCAGTATGACGAGCAGCAATAAAGAAAGGGGTGTACTGGAAGCTGCCTATACAAGGACAAGTGGTAAAGCAGCAGATGGGTTTGGTAAAGTTGGAACGGCAAGAATTATCGTGACGGATATAGCAGGCATAAAGCCCTCAGATGGTTCAAAAGAAATTCAGGTTAAGATAGGAGGTCAAGCTACAGCCAGTGATGTAAATGGAAATGCTTACAGTTTATATGTAGAACCATTTATCCTTACGATCGATTTAAGTGAGAATAAAGATGAATCATTTCCAGTACCTGTTTTTCCCGTGCTATCACCAAAATTTAACCAACCAGAACTTGATGTTTATCCTAACCCTGCATTTGATTTTGTAAAAATTAAAAGTTCCCAGAAAGAATTAATTCGTTCTATTCAACTTGTGAATATGGCGGGTCAGGTATTATTTGAATCGAATAATATTTATGCGATTGAAACAGAAGTACCTACGAATAGCAGACAAACAGGGATTTATTTTTTGAAGATTTTAACAGAAAATAGTTCAATTACTCGTAAAATTCAAATCCTGCAAAGGTGATCCCATAACATAAACTTTTTTAATAAATCGCCTGTATCTTTTAGTTACAGGCGATTTTTATTTATAATATCCAATAATTCATCTCTATAGTTTTTACCTACAGGCAACAATTTAGGTACATTTTTTTCGTGGACTTCCACCATATTTCCCAGTATAGCATTAATTCTGTCAATGTTCACAATATATGAGCGATGGATTCTTTTAAATTTTGAAAGGGGTAATTTTTCTTCGAGACTTTTCATTGTTTGTAAGGTAATTACCCGTTGATTTTCCATTCGGATAATGACATAATCTTTAAGTCCCTCAATGTAAATTATTTCATGGTGATTAATTTTAATAAGCTTTTTGTCTGCTTTCACAAAAAAGTAATCTTCTGGTTCCTTTTCTATATTTAATTTTTCAGTGGCTTGATTTTTTTGTAATTGTTGTAATTCAATGGCTTTATTTATTGCTTTTATAAAGCGTTCCATAGAAATAGGTTTTAATAAATAATCCAATACATTTAATTCAAATCCTTCTAGCGCATGATTTGGGTATGCCGTTGTGATAATCACCAAGGGAGGATTTTTTAAAGTTTTTAAAAAATCGATACCACTTATCATGGGCATTTGAATATCCAAAAAAATTAAATCTATGGTATGTGATTTCAACCATTCATTTGCTTCAATGGCATTCAAGCATTTCGCAACCAAATTTATTTGTGGAAACTTAGAAATAAAGGTTTCTAAAACATCTTGAGCTAAAGGCTCATCATCAATAATTAAGGAGTTTAACATAAATAATTTATTTTTCTAATTGGAGGATGAGATTTACGATATATTCTTGTTGTAAATTCAAAATATTTAGTTCAAATCTATTTGGATAGATTAATTGTAGTCTTCTGTTTACATTTTCTAACCCAATGCCGCCCACAAGGGTTAAATTTTCATTATTTGCAGCTTGTTGAGATTTATTATTTACGATGTTAAAATTTAAGTTAAGTTCATTAACATCTAATTTTATATGTACATATCGCTTTATCTCCTGGCTTGTATTTAAGCTATGTTTAAATGCATTTTCCAAAAAATTAATTAACAAAAGTGGAGCAATATACTTTTCTTCTGTATCTCCTTTAATTTCAAATTTTATATCTATAGAATTACCTTGTCTTAGTTTTTCTAGATCTATATAATTTTGTAGGTAGAGAATTTCTTTAGAGAGGTAAACCTTTTTTTCATTACACTCATAGAGCATATAACGCATCATATCAGACAATTTGATGACAATTTCAGGAGCAAGGTCTGATTTCTTTAAGGTTAAGGAATAAAGACTATTCAACGTGTTAAAGAAAAAATGAGGGTTAATCTGAGATTTTAGAAATTGTAATTCAGACTGCATATTTTTATTTTCCAGTTGCTGTCGCAGTGTTATCTGTGCAAACCAGTCGACTACTATATTTCCAATAGTTGTAAATCCAGAAATAATTACAAACACAAAAAAATAGCCCGTTTGTTTTTGAAATAATTTACTCTGGTAACTTGGAAAATCAGATAATTTTATATGAAGGGCCATTGTTTTTATCGGAGTTAATAAAATACAAGCTAACAGCAAAAGAAATATATAGGTTAATATGTTTTTCTTTTTAAGATAGACAGGAATCAAATAACCTAAGTTTAAATACACTATTATCATATAAAAACTTAAATTAATCAGTTCGTTACTAAGCGTAAAAAAAGTATTTTCATTCGTTTGCTCCAAAAGAATGAGAATAGAAAATAATAAAATCCAAAATATGATATGGATAATCCAATTTAATTTAGAAGACAAGAAGAGTTTATTCAACTTTATTTTTTTATAATATTAGTTGATTTTGATTTAATTTACAAAAATTTAAGATGAATGGAATGGCATAGTAGACAAAACCCATGAAAGATTATGATATAGAATAAATGGTTTATTTGTATTTTTATCCTCTAACTTTAAAATAAAAAATGATGAAAGCTTTTGTTTTTCCAGGTCAGGGCGCTCAGTATGTAGGCATGGGTAAAGACATGTACGAATCTAATTTATTTGCTAAAGAATTATTTGAAAAAGCAAACGATATTCTAGGATTTAAGATTACAGAAATAATGTTTAATGGAACGGCAGAGGATCTTGTACAGACCAGAGTGACACAACCTGCTCTTTTTATACATTCAGTTATCAAAATTTCTTTGTTAGGTTCTGATTTCAGGCCAGATGTTGTAGCAGGACATTCATTAGGGGAATACTCAGCTTTAGTAGCTTGTGGTTGCTTAACCTTTGAAGATGGTTTAAATTTAGTCTATCAGCGTGCTTTGGCCATGCAAAAATCATGTGAAGAAATACCGGGTACAATGGCTGCCATTATTGGTTTAACGGATGAAGCGGTAGAGTTAGTTTGCAGTCAGGTTACAAACGATATTGTGGTACCAGCTAATTATAATTGCCCAGGTCAACTTGTTATATCTGGTTCTTTAGAAGCTGTAAATGAAGCGATGATAAAATGCAAGGAATTAGAAGGTGGGAAAGCTATACCTTTATCCGTTGGAGGTGCTTTTCATTCACCATTAATGGCATCCGCAGCAACATTATTAGCTCAGGCAATTTTGAATACAACTTTTAAAACACCTGCTTGCCCTATTTACCAGAATGTAACTGGACTATCCGAAACAGATGCAGATATCATCAAAGTTAATTTAAATAATCAATTAACTTCTCCTGTGAGATGGACACAAACAATGCAAAACATGATTTCTGATGGAATCAGTAGTTTTACAGAAGTTGGTGGAAATGGAAAAGTACTTCAAGGTTTAGTAAAAAAAGTTAACAGACAAATGGAAACGAGTGCTATTTAACATGATTAAGCAACATTTACAAATTTCAGCA
>Ga0214921_10004016_pt1 | contig 22056 bp, 19 predicted proteins | sample LL1505_MetaG_FD_177992 | JGI IMG/M metagenome (GOLD analysis project Ga0214921, IMG submission 177992) | Freshwater microbial communities from Lake Lanier, Atlanta, Georgia, United States - LL-1505 | ecosystem: Environmental > Aquatic > Freshwater > Lake | place: USA: Georgia | collected... | reverse complement strand
TAGCTAATTTCGCAAAGCCTTTTCGACGCTTCCAAATAATTTGATACTTGCTACGCGAGGGTCTAAGAGCTTCCCGCATCCCTCCGGGCGCCACCACAAGAATTTCGCCTTCCGAAAGCATTTTAACTGCATTTTCTCTTGTACCTTCACGGCTTCCAAAAGCTTCCATGAGTTGCCCTAATCCGGGAACCTTGAAAAATAATCGGTCAATTAAGGCGCGAGGAATGCGGTTTGAATGTTCATAAATCGACGCCATCAGTAAGGCAATATCGTAACTGGCCAGACTGTGATTGGCGGCTATAATCACGCCAGCCTGAGGAATGCGATCTAATCCCACGGTCGAGTGCTGGTGATAGACACGTATACTGCTGATTACAGGAGCTAATTTAAGTAGATAGTCCCGGTTCAGGGGGATATCCTTCAATGTCGGATTTGACATAATTTTATACCGCAAAATAACAGTTGAACGAGTGGATCAGTGTATCCTAAAACAAGCAGCTCGGTAAACTCGATTGATGCACTGTCGGCACCAAGAAGCGTGATCAGACTCCGGAGAGTCCTTATTAACGATTTTATGAGTTTTTAGACGCTATGAAGGAATCAAACTGGCAAGAAGAGACGCGCCGCCTCGGCCTACCCGTCACGGATTTAAACGTCGGCATGCGCCTTGATGAGTATCTAGCCGGTAAATTCCCCTTTTTTAGCCGCTCAGGATGGCAAAAGGAAATTGCCAATGGAGTCGTACTGGTCAATGGACACCAAGCTAGAAAGTCATCTCAGCGACTTCAGCTTGGCGATGAACTGCGAAGACTTCACCCCTTCGATGAGGAGCCTGAAGTCGACACCAATATGAAAGTTTTGTGGGGCGACGGAGAGCTGGCTGCCGTTTTAAAACCTGCCGGCCTACCGATGCATGAGGCCGGATACTACAGGCGCCGTACGGTCGCCGGCGTATTACCCGAATTATTGGGGCAAGGCTGGACTCCAGTCCATAGGCTTGACCGCGAAACCAGTGGTTTACTTTTATGCGCACGCGATCCCGCTATCAGAGCTCGCCTCACGTGCCAATGGACCAACAAGCAGGTTCGAAAATCTTATCTGGCGATCACTAATGGAATTCCAAGAGATAGCTTTTGGACGGTTGATCTTCCCATCAAAGCAGAGAGATTTTTACGTACTAATCGCGCCGAAATATCCAGTGATGGAACCACTGCCGTCACGAATTTTCGGGTCCTTTCTCGGGGCCACGAATCGGCATTGGTCGAAGCACGCCCCATTACAGGGAAAACTAATCAAATCAGACTTCATGCCGCCGCTTGTGGCCTACCACTGATTGGCGACAAGGTTTACGGTGCAAATACCGATATTTTGGAACTATACAGAACAGAGGGGAATTCAAAACGAGTGCAAGGCTTAGCAGGCTTCCCAAGGCATGCTCTGCATGCTTGGAAGCTTCATCTTGAGCACCCAGTCACACATCGGGAGCTTGAGCTCGAGTGTCCGATGCCCAAAGATCTCTTAGAACTATGCGATAAAAATAAAATTAAATATCCCTAGCTAAAACTTTAGACTGATAGGGTTTTATGCGTCGCAAATTGGCAGCTAAGATAAGAAAACCAGCCATGGAAAATCCACCAGAAACAAGCAGCGCATAAGAAAGACTATACTTAGACGCCAGCCAGCCTGTCATCAAGTTCGCTGGAATCGCGACAATTGCAAGTGTCATTTGAAACGCGCCGTAGCCAAGTCCTCGTTTTTTGATAGGCAATAAATCCGCAAGAAGTGCCTTCTCCACACCCTCAGTTAGACCATAAAAGGCGCCATAAACTGCAAAACCAAAGGCAAATTCTTGACGGGTCATAGCAAGACCCATAGCAAGATAACAAATAAAATAAACAAACCAACCGACGAGCAGAAACCTCCTGCGACCATAACGATCTGACCACTGCCCCACAAGCCAACCCACAACCGATGCTAGAACGTTGTAGACAATGAAAAGACTTAAAATAGCCTCAAAGCTAAAGCCTATTTCCCTTGCGCGGAGCACGAGAAACGCGTCAGAAGAATTACCCAGCGCGAAAATTGCAATCGCCATAAGTAGCGGTCTAATCTCCACAGGAATATGCCATGCCAAGTAAGTCCTTGTATGTGTCGCCCTCGGTAGACGAGGAACCCACAAATGAAGAACCACTACGGCCGCCCACGCAAATGGAACCGACGTGAGCAGCATCCGTTGAAAAAGTTCTGTCGTCATCGCAGTCGAGCCGACGCCCATCGTGATCGCTATCGCAAGCCCCGTCACAGCGCCGATGGTATCAAGACTTCGCGCGACACCAAACGCTCTTCCAACGTTTCCACGATGAGAATCATCTGCGATTAATGCATCTCGTGGAGCCGTCCGTACGCCTTTGCCAAATCTGTCAAAAACTCGCGCCACCGCAATCAAAGGAGCCGCGCCCACAAAAAACATCAAAGTCCGACCAAGCGCGGAAATTCCGTAGCCTAGGGTGACCAGAGGCTTGCGCGACGGTAGTCGATCACTGATCCACCCAGACAGAGCCGTCACCACGATCGTGGTTGTTTCCGCCACGCCTTCAATGATCCCAAGAACGACTGGGCTTAATCCAAGTCCAGCCGTGAGATAAAGTGGTAACGTTCGCGTTAAAATCTCACTAGAGCAATCATTAAGAAATGAGACAATCCCAAGTCGCACGGGTAGCGACGGAGCTGTTGACGCATTTAGCAACGAACTCCGTACTTGCGACGACGTCAACTCGGACTTTCTCATTTTTGCCCTCGCATTTGTAAAACCACGCATGCTAGGCCACACGCGGTACCTCCAGCATAGTACCCCATTCAAAGAAATAATCTTCCCATAAGTCCAGATCTTCCCGTGAAGGACAAGTCTCTCTAATCATGGGAAATTCGGGAGATTATATGATAAGATCTTCCATTGTTTTATTGCTGCAAGGCACTAACCCAGCACTCAAGGATGGACCGTAAAAGATGTGGGACATAAAAATAGAATATGTGGCGACGTTTTGTTTTGCTGCCGCCGTTTTTCACACATTTCTGACCAGATACTTTGCTGCGTTAGCTAGCAATTTTCCGGAAGGCTCACTGGCAGAAAATATGCTTCATTACCTTGCAGAAGTTGAAGTCATTTTTGGACTTTGGTCTATTCCGTTTTTAGGGTATCTCACAATCACTCACAGCCTTGACCATGCCGTCCAATATCTCGAGCAAGTCAATTTCACGGAGCCAGTTTTTGTATTTGTCATCATGGCCATGGCAGCAACTCGGCCGATTATGTCGATTTGTGAAGGTGTGGTCACTCAACTCGCGGCCATTGCACCGCAAAGTTTACAGACTTCTGCCTACTTCCTCTTGGCCTTGATTCTCGCGCCACTTCTCGGCTCTTTTATCACGGAACCGGCGGCTATGGTCGTAGCAGCCTTGTTGTTAAAGCCACTAGCTTTTGAACGGCAAAGCTCTGCTTTCCTTCGCTACGGGACCCTAGCGGTGCTTCTAGTCAATGTCAGCGTCGGTGGAACGTTGACCCACTTTGCAGCTCCGCCCGTGATCATGGTGGCAGCCAAGTGGAATTGGGATTTTAGCTTTATGTTTGAAAATTTCGGATGGAAGAGCATGATCGTTGTTGTAATCAATAGCTTAGTACTATTTTTATTAAATTACGGAGAGCTCAGGTCCAAGAAACTTCAGCGCTCTAAAAGCAGTCATGCCATGCCACTCTGGATGTTTATAAGTCACGCTGTATTTATTGCGCTTGTCGTAAAATACCACGCGAGCATCGCATTTTTCATGCCGCTATTTTTACTTTTTGTTGGCTGGACCGACGTCACCAAAGAATACCAAGATGCCCTAAAACTACGAGAGGCATTACTGGTCGGGTTTTTTCTTGGAGGACTTGTCGTTCTTGGTCAACTCCAAAGGTGGTGGATTGAGCCACTGCTCACGAGTCTAGGGCCATTGCCACTTTACCTAGGCGCAACAGCTCTAACGGCAGTCACTGATAACGCAGCTTTAACCTACTTGGGAACCCTGGTCCCGAACCTGGGGGATGTGTCCAAATATGTGCTTGTGGCTGGCGCTGTGGCTGGCGGTGGACTCACTGTTATTGCCAATGCGCCAAACCCTATTGCAGTTGGACTGCTGAAGACAGGATTTCAAGATAACAGCATAAATCCTGTAAAACTTCTTTTGGCAGCCATTCTACCGACCATTGTAGCTTGTCTGGCTTATTGGTACCTTTAGACAAATAAATATCGATAAGCCATAAAATTATGGATAACCAAAAGGGCTTAAAACCATGGACTTAATGCTGAAAGGTAAAAAAGCACTCGTTTGCGCCTCGAGTAAAGGTCTAGGCCTTGCCATCGCAGGCCAGCTTTATGCTGAAGGATGTGACGTACTTATTTGCTCACGCAAGGAAGAAGACCTGCTGCGCGCAGCAAACATCATAGCGAGCGAGGCCGCACGGACTGACCTTCCAAAAACCATGATGATGGATCTAGCTGACTCGAGCAAAATCTCGAACTTCGCCGAAGCCGCCGGTAAAAAGCTAGGTGGCATTGATATTTTGGTCAATAACGTCGGTGGACCAGCGCCGTCTTCTGCTGAATCAACTTCTGTCGAACAGTGGCGCCAAGGATTTGAGCAGATTTTTTTGAGTGCTGTGTTGCTCACGCAAGCCATCATTCCTGCGATGAAACAGCAAAAATTTGGGCGCATCATCACCGTAACATCGTTGTCCGTGGTAGAACCTATAGATCACCTTGTGGTATCCACTGCGATGCGCACTGCTGTGACGACTTTTATGAAAACACTAAGCAAAGAAATAGCTCCTTACGGAATCACGGCTAATACGGTGCTACCAGGAGTGATTCACACGGAGCGTATTGTAAACCTACGCAAAGCAAAAGCCGAGCGCGAAGGCTCAACGCTTGAGCTTGAAATTAATAAAACCGCCAAAGCCATTCCCATGGGCCGCCTAGGAAAACCGGACGAACTCGCGCATTTAGTAGCATTTCTAGCAAGCCCAAAGGCAAGCTACATTACAGGATCCAATATTCCCGTTGATGGTGGCATGCGTCACTCGTGGGCTTAAATAAAAAATCTAAGTGGACTCATTCACCCATCATGACGCCAGCACCGGTGCCATAAATTGCACCGTACGCAAGAGTGTTGAGACGTTTACCACTCTCACACGCTCCGGCACCTTCAAGAAACGCTAAAGCTTTAAACCCCATATCAACTTTGGCATCGGCCGCATATTGATCGCGGAGTTCATTGACTGTAAGCCAGTCACCTGCTGCCATGAGCGCGAGTATTTTTTTATTCCATTGATCGTCTACTGGATTTCTAACATGGTCTTCTCGGTAATCAATATCCGTCGTAAAAAAACGACCTGACAATCCAGACACGGCAACAATTGCTGTTTTACCATCAAGATTTTCGGCTGATTTTCGAGCAATGGCCCCGAGCTTGACGGTTTGCTGATAGTCCGAGTAAACACAGCAGCTGTACATACTGGTTTTGATATTGGTTTTATTCACGAGCTGATTAGCAACAATGGACCCAGTATCCACGGGAAAACCCTCGTAATCTACCCCTCGAACCTGAAATCCCTCGGCCGCAGTACCTTCGATTAACGCATTTGCAAATTGTTGATCGATACTAAAATCAAACCTTAGCGACGCAATGTCATACCAATTTTCATCTACGTGAAGGCCCCTTAGGCGAGACTTTAGTTGCACCGACTGCCCAAGGACCGACAACCACTGAGTGGAGTAGTATAATATCCTTTTGACATTATTCTTTGCAAACTCCTCGCCAATCATTTCGCAGGCACTAGCTAGCTGTGAATACTGCTCGCTTAAATCAGGCCGCAAAAGATGCGGTAAGCCAGGGACCCAAGCATACAAGATCTTATCACTCATGGCTTCACACCCCGACCACTCAAATCCCACTCGAGTACAGCATTGCCCGTGCCGATAACGGAACCGTACCCGTGAAATTTTGCCGGAATTGTCGGCATACCCATCGCAGACAGCATCCACGTGAGACTACCAGACTTCACTTCAGCAAACGTTTCACGCATAAAATCAGGCAAGCACTTAAAATAGGCCCCGAGATCGCCGCGACAAAGCATATCAATGACCCGCATGTCCCACTCATATTGCGACTGGGAAAACACGTGTTCTTTTGACATGTCTTCTGGAAGCTTTGGATTTGGCTCCTCGGCAAAGTGAAGGTGTGACAGTGTATTACTTGCAGCTAACACCGAACGCCGACCTGTCTTACGAATAGCATGCTTGGTGGCTTCACCCAGCTTGAGCATTTGATCCTGAGCCACATCATCGTCATAAAAATACGGACTATTGTTTGCCGAAATAGCCACGACCGGGATATCCCAATCAGGATTCATCATGTGCAAGGTTACGATGGTACCGTAGTCGACTCGAAAATCAGGATTTTCCATCTTGCGCATCGTGAGTCCTAGGCTTCGTCCCTCTTCATAAATGGCTCGGGCCAGCTCGCAGTCAACGTCCATTTCAAAATTATAACGAAACAGATGCGGGAAAATCGGATCCACCGATAAACCTTTCAATTTTGGGACACATAGAACGTGATGCCCAACGACCGTCTGCCAGTGCGGAGAGTGCACAACGATAACATCAGGCTTTTTGACTTTAATGTGCTGACGACAAGCATCGTAGGCATGCCGCAAGGTTTCCCAGCCCCCTCGGGATTTAGGTTCATTTTGTGGTGGGTTTTCGCCATAAACAAGATGAGGTGGGTGTGGCGCAAGCCAGCCGCTCAAAATAGCTTTTTTGTCGAGAGATTTACTCATGATGATGCCTTTCCGCCCTAAACGGCACGGAAAGTAAGTATAGTAGCCAAGGTCAGGCCTTAGCAATTAGAAATGCTCAAAAATTAGGGACAGGTGATGGTCAGAGTAGGCTTTTTTGTAGGATCCATACCCTCTGTAATCGTCGAATAACTGGCACATAGATTGGTTTTTTGCTCAGCGTTACACCCAGGACCACCAGAGCCGCAGGTAGAATTAATCTTTTGAGCCAGTGACTTTGCATAGGCTTCATTGATTTGCCCAGATAGGGCCTTGGACTGCTTCGTACTATCAGTATCACCGCCAGGAATAGCAGAAGCTGTCTGCTTAAGCTTAGTCAGCTGACTCGTAATAACCGACGTCACCGAAGACGGCACACCAGCCACTTCAAACGATTGGCTCACCATAATTAGGCCGTTCAAGGCTAAAGTAATCTGTGATTTCGTATTGTCAGTATCGAAAACCTTGCCGAGCACTGTGGCAAAATCGACTGAGGCAGCTGCGAGTTTAGTGATATCCGCAGCGCTCGTCGTACTCACCGCGGACATTTTAGAGGAAATACCAGAAACACCCGTGCGTGATGACGTTGCAGTGCTAACGCCGTCGACGAGAACTCCCTGCTGAAATACCAATGCTTCCACCAAATGAAGCAATGCAAAAGAAATATGGGCCCTGGGGCTATTAAATGCTGTGGATGTGTGATCTGGACAAATAGTTGCACTGGTGTGGCGCTCATCTACAGATTGCGACAGCACGCTGGCACGATTGATAAATGGACAGAGCTTCCGGATTCCCTTATCGAGCGCAGATAGAACAGATACTTTCGCACGCAAGGTGTCAGTGACTTCATTTGGGATATAGACCGACGGCACTCCAATCGCAGTCAACCCTGAAAACGTCTGGTTTGCGCCCAAAGCATCTTTATCTGCCTCGCTGAGGCTTAAAAGCTTGCAACTAAGCTCGCTCAATAGGTTCCCAGCACTTTGATTTGTCGATGAAGACTTACAGGTGTCAGACGATGAAGAGCCAGAAGACGAGCTCGATGACAGTGCCGAAAGTTTACCGACCAGTTGAAAGATGTCAATACCAGCCTGACTCAGATAGATACTTCCCAGCAAAACTCCGGCGTCACCATTATTTTCGGAGCGGCTATATGCTTTGTTCGCCAACTCTTCGGCGAGAGAAAAATCTCCACTATCGTAAGCAAATTGAGCCTGCTGCAAAAGACTGGCGTAGGATTCGTCCTTAGTGCCAAATAGTTTATTAACGTTTGCTGTACCGCACGAAACCACGGTCATCATAACAATAGAAAAAATGGCTAGTATCCACTTAGATGTCATGGCTCTTCCTTTCAAATCTACTAATCAGCGTAGTAAACAATTTTTTCGTCATCGTCAGTAACGTGATACTTGTCTCTTAAGACCTTGCGCGCATAAGACTTACTTTCCTTGATGCGCTCGATTTCGACGGCAAGATTTGCGTTTTCCGCCTCAAGCTCCGTCACGGCTTCTTGCAGAATAGTCTTTGATTTCGCGAGAGAAAAATACCGGCCGATAGACGTTTCGCCGCGCAAGATCCCGATTGTAATGACGGCTGTGGCAAATAGATAAAGAAATCCAGCGCCACGATCCAATAGAATCGCAGCGATACTGGTTTTTTTAGTCTGCCGTCTGGCGACCACAAAACACCTCAAAAAAAACTAAATGGACGAAATCGTGAATGCTTTAATTATAGCATCCGATGGTTACAAGTCGTCAGAAGTACCAGATAAATGGTGAGCTTCCACGCGCCGAAGTCCGATGTCTTCAAAACGCACCAGAATTTTGGGCCGTCCAAAATTAGTCTGTATTTCTTCAACTGTTCCAGCACCGTAGGTCGGATGCGTCACACGCGCACCAAGCGCAATTAGGTTTTGTTGATTATCAGAAGAATCACTAATTTCATCTGTGTATTCATAGTAATGTGTTTCGTCTTCTTGAGATTTTTTGGACGGCGACACCTCGCCAAACGCCGGCGCTTCACCACCGGGCGGCGTCAAAACATTGACATATTTTGCCGGTATTTCTTTAAGAAATCTCGACACGTCATTGGCTTGGGTCTGCCCCCAAGTCCTGCGCATGTAGGCGGCTGTCAGTGAGAGTTTCTGCTTAGCCCTCGTCATGCCCACGTAAAAAAGCCTGCGCTCTTCTTCCAGCTCCAGCTTATCATCGCAGCTATTAAAATGTGGCAGCAAACCATCTTCCATGCCGACCAAATACACTCTCGCAAACTCAAGGCCTTTCGCCATGTGGAGGGTCATTAGGTTTACGCCCTGACTGTCGCCCTCGCTGTCGCTTGCCAACATGATTGACTGCAGCCAGTCGCCAAGAGTAGCTCCAGGGCTAGATTCCACAAATTCGGCAATGGCGTTCACAAGCTCCATCACGTTATCTTGCTTGTCGTCGCTTTGGTCTGGATATTTTTTTGCAAGATAGGCGAAATAATTAGTACGCTCTATGAGCTGCTCAAGGAACTCTGCTGGTGTGGCCGTTTTAAGCAATAATTTAAGATTTTCAATCAGATCGACAAAAACCGCTAGCTTAGGCGACAGTCGAGGCACGCCTTCGCCAGCCAACTCGCGCGCGGCATCGTAAGCAGCAATAGTTTTCTCTCTCCCACGCGCCAAGATTGCCGCTTCAGCAGTGTCTCCTAGTCCACGAGCTGGAGTATTGAGTGCGCGCAAGAAACTTACGTCGTCACGAGGGTTCACGATGAGCTTGATGTAAGCTAAAACATCTTTCACTTCGACCCGGTCATAGAATCGAACTGTACCATAAATCTTGTACGGTATTTTTTCTTTGCGCAGCGCATCTTCAAGCACACGACTTTGGCTGTTGGTCCGGTAAAAGATCGCAACATCCTCGAAGGGATAAACACTAGACTCTCTTTTGATGGAGTCTGACACCCACCAGGCTTCAAATTCGCCGTCTGTCTCATAGCGAAAATCTATTTGTTCACCCTTGGGGTTGTCCGTTCTTAATGTCTTTTCGGCCCGCTTCTGATTGTTAGCGACGACGGCCGCTGCAGCGCCGACGATTGTACTAGAGCATCTGTAATTTTGCTCAAGCTTGCAGACTTTTACGTTGGGATACATTTTATCAAAATCGATAATGTTGGCTGGAACTGCCCCGCGCCAGCTATAAATGGACTGATCGTCATCACCTACAACAAATATATTTTGGTGCTTGGCTACGAGAAGCTGCAAAAGCTCCATTTGAGGTCTATTCGTATCTTGGTATTCATCAACTAGGACATAAAGATAACGCTCTTGCATGAGTCGCCTGACACGCTCATTGGTCCTCAATAAAAGCAGCATGTTCATGATAAGATCGCCAAAATCCATGGCATTAGCTAATGCAAGAGCCTCCTGATAGGCCGCATAAACATCCACACCACCTATCGGCATGAACTCTTTAAAGGTAGCTTTGTGGGAGTCACGGTCTTGTGGAAATATTCCGAGGGTTTTTGCATGGTTAATCGCATGGCGAAACTCGGCTACACTTGTATCTTTATCGAGACGCAGGTTTCCTCTCTGCATGATTTTTTTAATGACTGTATTTTGATCCGTGTCATCGTAAATTGTAAAGTCTGAGGTAAATCCTAATTCCGGAGCAAACTCTCTGAGCCACTTGGCACACGCTGAATGAAAAGTCGTAATCAGTGATTTATCTGCGACAGGACAAATGGCCAGGACGCGGTCTCTCATCTCGGCAGCCGCTTTATTTGTGAATGTCAGCGCTAAAATCTGCCAGGGCGAAATCCCTTGCGCTACGAGCCAAGCAATGCGCGTGGTGATGATCCTAGTTTTGCCGCTGCCAGCACCCGCAAAAACAACGGCCGGCCCATCACGGTGCAGTGTTGCATCGCGTTGCGCCAGATTCAGTCTCTCTAAGAGTTGCCCACTCACTTCAAAAGTCACCTGTTTTGGATCTTTTTTTTCGGCCGACACACCAATTGTCCCCAGTCACGGCGGCCGTCACTCTACTGTCACGGATTTTGCAAGATTACGCGGCTGGTCGACATCTGTGCCACGTTTAACTGCGATATAATACGACAATAGCTGCAACGGGATAACGGACAAAATAGTTTGAAGAGCGGCGTCTTTCACCTGCGGACAGGGAATGTAGTCTTTGCAAATGCTTTTGAAGCGATCATCTTGAAGATCACCCACTCCAATAATCACGCCTTCACGCGCTCTGACTTCCTCGACATTAGAAATCATCTTTTCGTAATGCATATCAAGGGGAGCAACAGCGACGACGGGCATATGCCGATCAATTAAGGCAATAGGACCATGCTTAAGCTCTCCACCAGCATATCCCTCCGCATGAATGTAGGAAATCTCCTTGAGTTTCAGCGCCCCCTCCAGGGCGACCATGTAGCTCGGCCCACGGCCCATGAAAATACAGTTGTTTGATTCATAATACCGCCCCGCTACTTCTTCAATCATACCTGCCGCATTGACAGCTCTATCGACGGCGCTTGGCAGTAATTTAAGTGCTTGAATGGCGCCTTCATAAACTCCTGTCGCTAATCGATTTTTCTTTCTCCCAACAGCAAGCCCAAAAAGATAATGACAGAGCACCATGCTCGTAAACGCCTTGGTTGAGGCCACGCCCACCTCTGGGCCAGCTTCCATATAAAAAGTCGCTTTAGCGGCGCGAGGAATACTAGAAAACCGAACATTGCAAACCGCGTAGGTTTGACACCCTTGCTGCGACGCATGTTTGATGCACGCTAATGTATCGGCAGTCTCTCCAGACTGTGTGACCGCGATCACCAGCGTGTTTGGGTCCAGATACGGCTCGCGGTAGCGAAACTCACTGGCGAGCTCCACAGACACCGGCACACCAATAAACTGCTCAACGGAATATTTTGAGATTAAAGCTGAGTAGTAAGCCGTGCCACAAGCAACATAGACAATGCTTTTTATTTTTTCAAAATCTAGGAGATCAAATCCAAGTTCAGCTGTATCAATAACTCCTGTCGACGCATTCACAAGCCTTGCAATGGTGTTTGCAATGACCGCCGGCTGTTCGTGAATCTCTTTTAACATGTAATGACGGTAACCCTGTTTTTCGGCGCTGGCGGCTGTCCAGTTCAAAACGGCAGGCGCTCGCTGCAAGGATTTACCCACAAAGTCCCAAATCTCGACTGTATTTTTTTTCAAACAGGCAATCTCGCCGTCATTTAGAAAAATGACGGACTTTGTAAGCGGCAGAAGGGCTAGTGCGTCACTTGCAAAGTAGTTTTCATTGTCACCAATCCCAATCACGACGGGTGAGCCCTGCTTGACAAGGTAAAGTGAATCCGGCTCTCCCGACCACATGATGCCAAGCCCATAAGCGCCCTCTAGCCGGGCAATAATTTTGATAATGGCCTCTTTGAGTTTTGGGGTTGTTTTCAACTCACGGGCCAGAAGGTGCAAGACCACTTCAGAGTCAGTCTCTGATTTGAATTTATAACCGTCCTTGAGCAGTTCGTTTTTTAGCTCGCGGTAATTTTCGATAATCCCGTTATGGATTAACGCCAATCCACCATCGACATGTGGATGGGCATTCTCAGTTGTGGGAGAGCCGTGGGTTGCCCAGCGTGTGTGCCCCATGCCAATGGAGCCGTTTATTGGCAATTTATCCAGATGTCCTTCAAGTCTTATAAGCTTGCCGTCACTTTTGACGGTGTTTATTTTCCCATCCGACAATGTGGCGATTCCAGCGCTGTCATAGCCGCGGTACTCAAGTCGCTGCAGTCCCTCATATATAAGGCGGACACATGGCCTAGAACCTACAAACCCCACGACACCACACATAAATCATCCCCTTTCGGACATTGAAGTTCCGAACGTCACACAAATTTATTTCAAAGTTCCGCGTCCGCAAATGACGCCTGTGGAAGAACCCTCTCTTCAGCTGCCACTTTGCTACGAATTAATACCGCATGAGCTCCCACCTGAACCCCAGCACCCAAAATCGTATCTTCAAGATAAGCAGCGGGACCTATGACGCAATGCCTTGCCACTCGAGACGCTCCACGTAAACACGCTCCAGGAAATATGACAACATCAGGCTCAACCACAACATCGGCCTCTATATAAATGCTTTCAGGTTTATGCAACGTAACACCGTGTGCCATAAGCTCGTCCACACGCCGGCTAAGCATGGACTGCTCCATTGCCGCAAGTTGTTTCCGATCATTGACACCTGCAAACTCTGCGGCAGCTATAGTCTCAAACACATGCGCTGGTTCACCTTTCGCATATGAAGCGGAAAATATATCCGTCAAATAGTACTCATTTTGCGAGTTATTGGGAGACAGCCCCTCCAACAGCTCGAAGAGCCACTCGACTCTGGCAAAAACAACCCCGCTATTACAAAGCATTATCTTTTTTGTGACGACATCAGCATCTCGTTCTTCCACAATTTTCTGTAAGCTGTTGTCCTTATCGCGCACTAAACGTCCATAGCCAATCGGATCAGGAACATTCATGCCAAGCACCGCGAGTTTTCTCTTGGAGGCTAGCGTTGAAGCAATAAATTCGCGAATTGTTTGCGGCGTCATGGCCGGGGTATCACCAGCGCAAATGAGCACCCATTCGCAAGGGGAGGGAGAGCCCGATAGTAGTTGTCCTGCGGACCAAGACGACGCTTTGGCCGACTTAAAAGCCGTCGCAGCCGCAGCCACGGCGTCGCCAGTGCCCTTTTGATTCTTTTGCACGGCAATTCTTACGTCACGACTATGAGAAATCAGGCGTTCAAATGGCTTCACGTCAGACGATAACACCAGCGTGATGTCCGTTGCTCCAGCCTTTTTAACGATATCCATGGCCCATTCAAGCATCGAACGACCCAAGACCGAGTGAAGGACTTTAGGCGTGTTGCTTTTCATCCGCGTGCCTTTTCCGGCAGCAAGGATGAGTGCCGCTATGGTGTGACTCGTCGCAGAGGGTCGTAGGTCGGTCATAATAAATTTTTCCACAGGTTTTGATCTAATTTCACTTGCAAATTGCACAGTTTAGCCCTTTTACTAGGGATGGCCATAGATTATTTAGCCTTCGGGCGATATTCGGTCTTAAAATGCATCAGATGAGCGGGCGAAGTTGGGAAGGAAATATTGTGGGACTATTTGATTTTATTAAGAATCTAGGTGGAAGCCCCGAGGCGAAGATCCAAAAAGCCAGTGACTTAGCAAAAAATCCTAAGGCGATCCGCGAAGACCGCTGGGCTGCCATCGAGCTTCTAGCTGACGATGTAGGTGACACCGAAAAGGCTGTTAAAGCTCTTTTGCAACGATTTGAGTTCAGTTTAGAGCACGGAATTAATGACACCCGTGAAAAAGAAAAAGCCATGTCAGGAATCCTAAGACACGGTGATAAGGCTTTGCCTTTTGTACTTGCGCACCTGAAGGAAACCACCCGTATTGCTTGGCCCATAAAAATACTTAAAGCGCTCGGCCGAGGTGAGGATCACGTGATTGAATGTTTACTCGGCACACTCGAGTACGCAGACGTCTCATTTGATCAAGCTCGAACTGACAAAAATTACGACATTTTGTGTCATCTGGTTGACTTTAAAAAATCCGGATTAAAAGACAAAATTAGCCACTTTTTGCGAGATCCGGACGAACGCGTTCGATATGCGGCCGCCGAGGTGCTGATGGAACAAGATCTAAGCGAAGTTGGAGAAACTCTGGAGTTTCTAATGCGAGACGAAAACCCTGATAATTCTCGGATTCGGCAAAGCGTTGTTCGCAAATATCTGGAACAAAATTGGATTGTAAAAAAACCAGAGGCATTTCCCAACCGGCAGGTGATCGGACCCGTTTTTGTGAACGAACAAAATCGACTTTTTGTAAATCAGTCCAACTCCTATACGTAATTGACTTGCTCGAACAATAAGTGAGACGCGACGTGACAGCCTTTACTGAGATTGATCCGAAAAAACTTTGCCAAATGGAAATTCACGCCTCTCGCCTAGATATCAGCCGCACATTCTACCAAGAAGTCTTTGGCTGGAAGGCTGTACCAGCGGAGATGCACAATTACTTGGTGCTGGACGTTCCTGAAGACTGCCCTTTTGGAATCAGTATTGTGCCGTCACCCGCAGCAAAACCTTCATCTGGCCAGATCATTTTATACTTTCAGGTCACCGACGCGGCTGCCATTGCTGAACGGGCTACCATATTTGGCGGCACCAAAAAATTTGGCCCCACGAGACTTCCCGCCTACGGTAGTATTTGGCAAATCGCAGACCCGGACGGTCACCGCTTCGGTTTGTTTGAAAAACAAGAGGCCACCCAGCGCCGAGGGAATTTGTAAGCTGGCAAACGGCTGAAATCATCTGTCGATAATACGACGCTCAATTGTGGGATTTAATCGTGCGAGCAACTCGTAATGAATGGTCTCCGACCATGTCGCAACGTCGCCAGAAGTGATACATTCCGACTGGTCTTGACCAATCATAGTCACTAGATCTTCGACTCGAACCTGGCTTTTAATGTCTGTGACGTCAATCATCATCATATTCATGCAGATCCTGCCCACGATTGGGCATCTTTGACCATGAATCAACACATAGGCCTGACTACCAGAGGCAATCCGCGGATACCCTTCAAAATAGCCTACTGGTATCACAGCAATGGTCATCTCATGACGAGCCTTGAATGTGCAGCCATAACCTATGTATTGCCCCTGGGCAACACGATTGATGCTCGTGATCTTCGTACGCCAGGAAAGCACCGGCTTTAACTCGACAAGCCTGCCTTGCAATTGTTTATAGGATATACGTGTGGCCTGACTTGGCCAGAATCCATATAAAGATATCCCGATGCGCGAGAGATCAAGGCGGCTATCATCTAGAATTAAAGTGGACGCCGACGACGCGGAATGGGCAATAAACTCAAAACTGCGCGACACAAAAGCCTTTTTGGCCAATTCAAAACGCTGTAACTGTATCCTTGCATAGTCGTGTTCTGTCACATCTTCAACGTTGGCAAAATGCATGCAAACACCACGAACGTGACCTTTATGAATTTCTAGCTTTGCTGCGATGTTTTCAGCATCTTCAGGATGAAACCCCTGACGACTCATCCCAGTATCAAACTCAATATGTAGCAGTGGCTTTTCTTTGGCCGCCAACCAAGCGGCCAGCCCCTCTTCGTGCCCAAGAAAAATTTCTAGCTTTTCCATAGTCGCCGTCGCCATCTCGTCTGGGACGAAGGGGCCCACAACCATGATACGTCCAGCAAAACCAAGTCTTCGCAGTCGTGCGCCCTCTTCCACATAGTTGACTGCAATCCAATCTGGTTTTTCTGCGCTTAAAATCTCATATGATTCAGCAAACCCGTGTCCATAAGCATTACTTTTCAACACTGGTGCAAGTCTTGCTTTACCGATCACCTCAGCAAAAACTCGAAAATTATGCCTCAGGTTAGCAGCGCTAATTTCAATCCAATTTAACATTTACATCACCGGTTCGACTTTTTTGCAGAAGACACTTCTAAACCTGTCCCCATTGTATCAATTGAAAGTCGTTCCGAAAACTCTAAGTCCGTAAACTCTTGGCATGGGCCCTTGATTAGGGCCCGCCAGAGGTGCCGTCAGCGTATCTCCTGAAATCGTCTGACTAATCGGGCAAACATTGTCGGCCCCAGCAGCGAGTGCTCCGAGGGCAATATTGCCGTAGGCATCGTGACCAGCAACGAGGCCAAGCGTATGCGAACAGCTCATCGTGACACCTGACGCCAGTAACCAATCACCCATGCCCCGACGCGCAATCTGAACTGACGTGATGGGCATCACTCGATATTGAAATTGTGCGCGTTGACCGGCCTGCAAAATCATTTGATCATCCATAGCGGTCATGGTCTGACCCTTGGGAATATGAAAGCCCGCTAATTTATAGCTCTGAATAAAACGAGCCCCCATGCGGCAGGGAGCATTTGGCACAAACGCGGCCACAATGGCTATTTCGCTGCCACTTTTTCCAGTAAATAGGATGCCCAGGGCTTTTTCCTTGCAAGATTTCTCCCACTCAACTGTCAGCGCGCCACCTGCGTCCACACGCATAGCTCGCGGCGCCTTGAGTCTATAGGCAAACAACTCATCGATGTGGCCAGGTTTTGCAGTTAGAACAATCGACTGCAGCGGTAGCGAAAGACTGGTGACTCTTGAGCGCCTTAGCTGACGGGGGCAGTCTTGTGCTTTGCCCTCAGTGAACGCGTCACCAGCGACTTGGGCCAAGGTTAGTTGAATTTTAGAGTCTTGATCGTCAGCCGTTGGAGTCAAAACGACTCCTAGCAAACTTCGGCAGTTACTCTGCCACGAGATGACCATTGCATCTGCGGCAGCCGATAGGTCTAGAGCCTCAGCCAAGACGATGCGCTTGGACTCTCCCATCACAAGAGGACGCACGGTGCCAAAATGACGCAAGGCAATGCTGGTCTCTCGCGTCACGGGCAAAGTGGAACATAGAGTTTCCGTGCGCTCCACAGTCACAGCAAGTTGCACAGACGGCCCGTGAGGTTTTGCAGCGTTTCGAGTCTCTCGTAAGAGGACCCCGCGAAAGTTCTCACCGCAGGCGAGTTGGTAGCTCACTTGGACTCGCGCCGACACCAGTGCCGACGCCTTTGAAATGCTGACGATTTCTACAGGCTTCATATAGACCATTTTGGAGCGCAGCTTTATGGCACCCTCAGCCGCTGGCACTAGGGCTAGGTTCAAGAATAAAGGCAAAAGCTTTAGAGCATAACGCATTGATAATCACCGCAAAAAGGGGGCATTGCTCAATATTTGTGAGGCCGCATTCTATTAAAAAATCATAAAAAAGTCAAGTTATTTTATCAATTCTATACTAACCTCGTCCGAGGAGCCGCCGTCGGGATATAGTGAGGCCATAGTGAATAGAGGCCCCCGAAATCTCTGGGGCGAAACAGACGGTTGCATGACGCCTATCTCTCTGGTAGAGTCCTCCCCTCAACCGACGTGTAAGCTGTTAACCTCCTGTAATAACACGTCTTTTAGCAACTGGAGTTTCTTAGACCATGAAACGTACATTCCAACCGCACAACAAGCGCCGCGTTCGCACCCACGGTTTCCGTGCTCGTATGAAATCGGCCTCTGGCCGCGCCGTTCTTGCCCTGAGACGCGCTAAGGGACGCAAGAAAATTGCTGTGACCGCTTACGAAAAGTAATTTGGTCCTGAAAACGAAATCCTGTTTGATGTGTTCGATGTCTTGCACCAATGCAAGCGATGGGATTTTTTTGTCGATCGATATCTAGATCGCTTTTATGACCGGTCTAGTGAAAGGCAGCTTGTAGCATGGCGGGTTTTCCAAAATCACAGCGCCTGTTGACCAGTGCAGAGTTCAAGAACACGCTCGATGGTTCGGGACTGAAAGTAGTTTGCCATGATTTCGTTATCGTTGCGTCGACAGCCACAAGTGCTCGGCATGCAAGACTAGGTCTTGTCGTGAGCGGTAAAGTTGGTAACTCGGTGATTCGCAATCGTATCAAACGCTCAGTCCGAGCATTGTTTAGTGATGAATTGTCAGAGTTACCGTTACTTGCAGGTAGGGACCTCGTCGTGATTGCACGGCCATCTCTCGTTGGGAAAGATGGGCGAGTTAATTTGAAGATCCAGGAATCGCTAAAAAACTGTGTTGATCGACTCATAAGGAAACTATCCGCCTGAGCGAAAGATATAGCCGTTCAAATGAGATGAAATTTTAGTTGGGTCTGTGTATTGATTAGTTTGTTCTTAAAATTTTTGATCCGGCTCTACCAGATTCTCCTCTCTCCTATTCTTGCTGCTCTTGGTGTTGGCTGTCGTTTTTATCCATCTTGCTCGCGGTACGCGTGTGCTTGTTTGGACCAGGCACCATGGCCTAAAGCTTTGATCAAAATAAGTGGGCGCCTTATAAGATGTGGCCCCTGGCACCCCGGAGGAATTGACCTGCCATGAAAAGCCAAGATAAAGATATTGCTTCTAACAGAGGCACGTTCATTGCCATTGCAATGTGCATTGCTCTCTACCTTGCTTGGAATCAATACCTCACTAATAAGTACCCAGGCTTTGGTAAACGCGGAGAGTCTGTGGAACAGACCAGCAGTTCACCGAGCAGTACATCTACGAATGCAACCACCACACCAGCTGCGGGACCGGCCACAACTGCCGTGACACCTGACTCGGGCCTCGGCAATTCGGCAGTGGCCAAGCCCGTGGTCGTCCAGGCCATGGCACCAAACGATCTAATGTTTGACACGAAAGATATTCAGTTTACGTTTAGCCAAGATATTGCCTCTCTATCCTCAGCCAAATTAAAAAATTACCGCGACCTGAACACCTCAGACAGTCGCGTCGTAGAATTATTTGCTCGGCCAGCCGCGATTGAGGCGTTTGCAGGAGCTGCTCCACAGCGCACCTTAAGTCTGCCTTTCACGGGCACGCGCACTGCTGATGGCATTAAGTTTACTCGCGTCGAAGATGGTTGGCGGATTGATCAAGAGTGGGTTTTGCCAAAAGAAGGCTACGCCGGTAAGCTGCTAGTCACTTTTACAAATACGTCGCAACAGCCAAAACCATTAATCGGATCAATTTTAACGGAAGTTGGTGCCGCAATAGAATCCGGAAAAACATCTTTCTTTGCGCCTGGACAACCTGGCGAGAAACCTCGATTTTTATCTCAAATTGACGGCAGCGATGACTTCAAAAACATAGAAGACTTTTGTAAAGATCAGAGTCTTGAAGTCGCGGTCAAAAACCGTAAATTGGATTTCTATGGTTTTGATACGCATTATTTTGCGTTTGCCCTACTGCCCAAAGCTGCCGCAAATTACCGCACGGTTTTTTCGGGGCGCGGCGCTCATAATGTCTCTCTTTGTGAAATAGCAACCACCTCTACAACTGACCTTGGAATGATTGGGGCCGGAGGAACAGCCGCCATCAACTTTGATGTTTGGTTTGGACCAAAAGATGTTGAGCTCCTTACCGCCTTCAATCCACGGCTCAAAACAACATTAGGCTTGGGCTGGTTAGACATGATCGCACACCCACTTCTTTTGTCCATCAAAGGCCTATATAAGTTCACCGGCAACTATGGTCTGGCCATTATACTTCTTACGTTTCTATTAAAGGTTTTATTCTTCCCCCTTACAAAACAGGCTGCTCACAGTGCTGCGAAAATGAAAAAACTAAATCCAGAAATGGCAAAAATTCGCGAGCGATTTAAGAGTGACCCGCAGAAGATGCAGATGGAACTCATGAAATTTATGGGGGCACACAAGATCAATCCAATGAAGGGTTGCTTGCCGATTCTGCCAACCATCCCGGTCTTTTTTGCACTCTTTCGCGTCTTGTCCGCATCCATAGACCTCCGTCATGCGCCCTTCTATGGCTGGATTACTGACTTGTCCGCCAAAGATCCTTACCTTGTCACGCCTATTGTTTTGACCGGCTTTATGTTCATTCAGCAAAGAATGACGCCCATGACCGGAATGGATAAGGCGCAAGAACGCGTCATGATGTTCATGCCCATTATTTTTGGCGTCATGATGATCACGTTACCTTCTGGGCTTGTCTTATATATGTTAACCAACACCATTGTATCGATTATCCAACAGCAGTATCTCAACAGGAAGTTCGCGAATATTTAAAACTTCGCTCACAAATAGAAACGGAACGTAAACAAACAGGAGTCAAAGTAAATGAACACAAACAGAAACCAACAGCCCATTCGAATCGAAGCCAAATCAGTGGAACAAGCCATCACACTTGCCTGCGTAAAGCTAAATGTGTCTAAGGAAGCACTTGCTTATAAAGTTCTGAAAGAGCCAAAACAAGGTCTTGTGAGCTTTTTTATGGGTGCAAAGGCGGAAATCGAAGCCTGGCCTCGCGCCGCAGGCCAGCGTGGACCTAAATCTGATCGTAAGGGCGCAGAACATGGCCAAAGTCACGGCCAAAGTCATGGTCGCAGTCACGGTAGAAGTCACGGACGCGATAACTCAAGCCAAAACTCTGAAAACAGAGACCGCAGGCATCAGGCAAAAAGCGGGGGCAAAGAGCGCTTTGAACGCACTCGGCACGACGAACGCCAACCTCGCGAAGAACGCGCTCCCGCAGAACCACTGTCACCAGAGCTTCAGGCGCAGCTAGAAAACGATATCCGCGAGTTCTGCAAAGATCTTTGCGAGCGAATCACAGGTGAAAATGTCACCGTGACCTCAAGCATGACCGAAGGCAAACTGAAGCTTGAAGTCGACAATGCTGCAATTGCAAACATCATACAAACAAACACGAAGTTTGTGGAAAGTCTTGAACACATTCTCCGCAAAAAGCCGCGTAATCTAAAACAAGAACTACCTTTCCGTATTTTTATCGATGCTCAAGGCAGCAGAAAAGGGCGCGAAGAGGAGCTGGCACGCATTGCTAGAGAAAAAGCTGAAGAGGTCGTAGCTACTGGTCAAAAATGTGTTCTTGACTATAAGAGTGCGGCCGACAGAAAAATCATCCACATGGCCCTTGAAAATGACTCCCGCGTCTATACCAAGTCCATTGGCAACGGCCCAAGCCGCAAACTCATGATCCTAATTTCTCGCGGTCGGAAATCTGATTCAAACTCGACACAGGGAACAGAACAGGACTCAGATAAGCACATCGACGCCAATTCATAATTTTTCCCCAGCGAAATTGGGCAGGCATGAATGCATCGTCCCCATGACGAACAACCCATTGCAGCACTAGCCAGCGGCTCCGGTCCCGGAGCCGTTGGCGTTATCAGGCTTTCTGGCACAGGCTGTTTCAACATCATTAAACATTGTTTTGACGACCACCTGCCGTTGCCACAAGCGCGCCGCGCGTCGCTTCGCTCTTTCAAAGATCCCATTACGAAAGAAGTTCTTGACGAGCTCGTCACTGTTTTTTTCAAAGGGCCGCATTCTTTTACTGGTCAAGACACCGTTGAATTATTCTGCCATGGCGGTCCTTATATCATTCAAAGAATTCTACAGGCATTATATGCGTCCGGAACTCGTCCAGCACTACCCGGTGAATTTTCCAAGCGTGCACTATTAAATGGAAAGCTTGATGTTACGGCTGCCGAAGGCATCAAGGACTTAGTTGAAGCACAATCAAGGCAGCAGTGGCTTTCGGGCC
>Ga0214921_10004015_pt1 | contig 22056 bp, 20 predicted proteins | sample LL1505_MetaG_FD_177992 | JGI IMG/M metagenome (GOLD analysis project Ga0214921, IMG submission 177992) | Freshwater microbial communities from Lake Lanier, Atlanta, Georgia, United States - LL-1505 | ecosystem: Environmental > Aquatic > Freshwater > Lake | place: USA: Georgia | collected... | reverse complement strand
ATTATATGTATGTATATATATATATATATATATATAATAATAATATGTGTTGGAATGAGAATGTATCGTTAAATACTTTTATTTTTGGAACAGCTACTCTTGTATTTATATGGTATAACAATACTTATACGCAATATAAATTATTAGACTTTAAAAATATATTTTTATATTTTGTTATTTTTTCATATACTTCTATGCAACTTGTAGAATATTTTTTATGGAAAAGCATTCGCAATAAAAATAATTTTATGAATAAAATTTTTTCAATAATAGGCTGGATATTAGGTAGAATATTTCAACCATTAACAATTTTACTACTAATTCCAAAGAAATATGAAATAATGAAATATTTATTATTTATTATTTATTTTTCATTATTAGTCATTGTTTACTTGTATAAATATTTTTATAATCCAACAGAGTTTAATACTATTATAGATACAAATGGACATTTATATTGGAAATGGGCTGAGTTATATAATTATGAACAAATTATATTTATAATCCATATAATAATTGTATTTACGTTATTTCTCAGTTATCCAATTGTAACTTTTTTTATACTATTGTTTCTTTTATATAGTTTTTTTACTTATAAAAATTCATTTGGTTCAATGTGGTGTTGGATTTCCAATTCAATTCTCATTTATTATTTAATAAAAATATTATTCATATTGCCTTATTTTGAATATAAAGAAATATGTTAATCTTTAGAATATATTTTTACATTTGTTAGCTATGTAAAAATATTACACTGACATGAAAGAAAAATGATCGTTAAAAGCCCTCTCCGAGAATTGAACTCGGGACCTCCAGTTTACAAGACTGGTGCTCTACCACTAAGCTAAAAGGGCGTACATCCCAACCCACCCAGTGAAAAAAGTTTTCACAATATATAACAATATTTTTCTTTAAGTATTTTTTTATTAAACATATAAACTTTGAGAAGTCGTAACATATTTTAAAACGAAACCTTCAATTTGTGATAATTTATACATTAAATCGATTTGACCTATCAATTCACATACATTCATCATTTCTTTTGTAATTGTTACAATTTTCAACATGGCTTTCGTAAAATCACCAATAGAAATGGATTTGTAAGCAACATCATTTTGTATGAAATATTTACAATCGGTTTCGTTATTACAATCACACCATTTCATTGAAAATTCTATCATATCAAAAATCAGTTCATCATCATATTTAATTCCTGTTCTCAAATCATTTTCAAATTCCCATTTATCATAATCTTTGTAATAATTTTGTAATTCTTTAATACATTCTTTTAAATAGTCGTCATCAGTAATAGGAATACTTGATTTTTGGTCGTTTGGAATTTTTACATCCGTAAAACAAGAAAACAACCCAATTAATTGTTTTGTAGAAAATTTTTCAAAATAGTTGTATTTTACCATTAATTTTGAAATAATTAGAGGGTGTATTTCCGCAATGTTAGAAGCAATAACTCCTAATTGTGTCAACGAATAATTTTCATTCTCCATGTTATTATTCAATATGACAAACCCATCGTCAATCAATACTTGACATATTTTATTTGTTTGTTCTTTTATATAATTCTGCATATATGATAAATTGAATTTTTCATCGTCTAATTGATTATTAGCACTTATAAATTCCTTTGTTAATTTTAAATCATCTTTCAAATATTTATATTCATCTTCAATGCTACGCATTTCTCGTTCAGCATCTTTTTTCTTTTTATTAACTAAATTTTTAATTTGTAATTCAAGATTAATATAATTCAAACATACACTATAAGGTGTTCGCATTCTATTTATAAATTCATTTTTTTGGTTTATTTTGTCTGTTAATTCTTTTATATAATTTTCTTTCTCATATACAGACCTCAATAATTCTTTTTGCATCATTGATTTTTTACTGAAATTATCAAAATTGCTGGTTTGTTCATTTTTCAATAAATTCAATATAAGAGAATATGAAATATGGTATTTTGATATTAATTGTTGTGGTTTTCCAGACAATATAGTTTTATATTCATTCAATGATGGTAATTTGAATAAATTATTTAAATGAACTACATGTCCAACTGTATCAATCCCTCGTCTACCAGCACGACCTTTCATTTGTGAATATTCGTGTGCTAATAAATATCGTTCATTATTACCATCAAATTTAGTCAAACTTGTGAAAATAGCGGTTTTAATAGGGCAATCCAAACCAATAGCAAAACTTTCAGTAGCAAATAAAAGTTTGATGTATTTTTTAGAAATCATTAATTCTACAATTTCGCGTAAAACTGGTATCATACCACTATGATGAATACCAATTCCTTTTTCTAATAGCGAAACCACTTTATTATATTCAGGTAATTCCAAATATTCTTTAAAATTCGGTAATTTTCGTATTATTTGTTCGGCTTCGCGACGCACTGTATATCCAACTTTGCTATCAAATTCTAATAAAGGAACAGTAATTTCAGTAGCGCATACTTCTACTTGTTTTCTGGAAAACACAAACGCAATTGCCGGCAACATTTCATGGTCGCGTAAATATAAACAAAGATTATTCAATACATTTTGTCGTTTCATAATGATTTGTTTAGAATCAAATAATTTCAACATTTTGGATAGAGTATTTATTGTATTATCATTAAATTTTCCAGAACTATCTTGTAAAGTAAGTAATGTATTTGTATTATCGCGAATTTGTTTTTCCAATTCTTTATCTTTCATTCCTTTGAAAACACCTTCAGTAGTAGTTAAAAAGCAATATTCTGTAAGTGGAACAACGCGTTTTGTAGTAGAAGCTAAATACACAATTTTATCAGTTTCTTTTACATCAGTTAATCCCAAACGTTGTGTTTCAATCCAATTAGCAAATCCAGCAGGGTTATCAATGGTAGCAGATAACATAACCAATTGAATTTTAGGAGGTAACATTAACATTGTTTTTTCCCATACTTGTCCCCTATCTGCGTCATTAATGTAATGGACTTCATCAAATACTACACACGCAAGTTCAGTTTCAATATTAATATTAAAATCCAAGTTTTTATTAGTTATGTTTAAATCAGAAACAGGTTTATTATATACAAATAGATAATTCATTAATATTTCGGTAGTCATGATAATAACTTGTGCTTCAGGATTAGTTTTGATATCGCCTGTATATAAACCAAATGAAATATGTGGGTATTTATTAGAAAATTCATAATATTTTTGATTACTTAATGCTTTGATAGGAGAACAATAAATAATTTTTTTTCCAATATCAGTAAAATATTGAATAGCAAATTCAGCAGGAAGTGTTTTACCACTACCTGTGTGTGCCGTTACAAGGCAATGGTTGCCTTCAACAATTGCTTGAATCGAATGTTTTTGAAAAGCACTTAATGAATAAGGAAAAGATTTAAAATATTGTTCATATTTTGCTTCATTTTCAGTTGAATAATCAGTAGAACAAATCTTCACCATTTTTCAAATATAATATATTAGAAATTTAATATATTATAATAATTGTAAAATTTAATTCAATTTTTATATTTATTTTCATATATTTGTAATGCTTCTTCTAATCCTAATAATTTAATATTCATATTTTTTAATATATTATTTGAACCACTGTAATTGTATTTTGAATCAGAATTTACAATATTAATTAGATTTTTATTTTGTATTATTTTTAAAGCAATTTCAGATAATTTATATTTTGTTTCGTAACATATGTTTACTGTTTTATTTAATATATGAATTTGATTTAAATTATCAATATAATATTTAAGAATAGTAATAAAATCGTTTTCATAAACAAAATCAAAATATTTATCATTTTCAATTGTTATTTGTTTATTTTGATATTTTGATATAAAACATGATTTAATAAATCTATCAGGTTCTTCGTTCGCGTGAAAAATGTTAAATATTCTTAAATTAAACATATGATGATATTGTAATGATCGTTTATATATTGTATATTTTGAAAATCCATAATAATCACTTGGTATTGTAAATAAATCGTCTTCATTGCGCATATTAATATCTGTTTTTCTATCATATATAGCCGCTGAATCAAAATTAATAATCATTTTAAATTTATTAGAAAAATACATAATATTTTCAAACATTAACATATTATAATAAAAAGTATCATAATTATCAGGTTTGGTACGTCTCCCTCCAGTGATGGCTGTATTAATTAATATGTCAAATTCATTTTCATTTAAATAATTATTTAATTTATTAAAATCTAATAAGTCTAATTCATTATGAGATGGATTTGAAATAATATAATATTTATCCAAATTTTGTTTTATCATTTTTGCGAGATTACCATTGCCTCCAGTAATTAAAATTTTCATTTATAAATATGAATATGTAAATTTTATATTGTTATTAAATAATATAAAAATAATATTTGTGTGTTCTTTATTGTATGGAAAAAAAAAATATAATTATTCATATTCCTTCAAGTTTTACGTATTTTAGTGGAGGAACACTTATATTATTTTATATGGCAAAATTGTTATCAGATAAAGGAGAAAATGTAAGAATTATAGATGATGGTTCTAGAAAAGAAAATCCTTTATATAATAATTATTATGATGAAAACTGTGGATTTACACAAGATAATACAATTGTAATATATAGTGAGGGAGTAGAAGGGAACCCACTTAACGCAAAAAATATAGTAAGATGGGTATTATGTACATTAGGTAAAATGTATCCAGTAGAAATAACAAATACTTATAATAAAAATGATCTAGTATATATTTACAATAATGAAGATAATATAAATAAAGAAAATAAAAATATATATAAATTATTATCACCTGTATATTTAAACCCAATTTTTAAAAATTATAATAGAATTCGTAAAAATAATTGTCATATGTTTAAAAAATGTAATATGCATTTGAATGGAATAACTAAAATTCATAGTGATGAATCTATTGAAATACATACTTTTATAGAACATTCTACATTAGTAAATATTTTAAATGAGTGTATTGTATTTGTATCGTATGACCCGTTGACATTTATGAATATTTTAGCTGCTTTATGTGGTTGTATATCTATTGTATATCCATTACATAATTATAATAAAAAAGAATGGATTATGAATACTACGTGTTTATCTGATTATATGATGTATAATAATATAGATAATTTATATGGTATTGCTTATGGAAATAGTGAAGAAGAAATAGCTTATGCTATGAATACAATACATTTAGTAGAAGAACAATGGAAAGATATTTGTAATTTCTATAATGAAAGACACGTAAATAATTTTATTAATGACCTACATAATTTTGAAAATATGGAAAATACTGTTGAAAAATTTTACAATTGTTAATATTTCAAAACTGATTTTTATATATGATTTTTATATAAAAATATTATTTTTTATTTTATCCAAAAAATAAGGAGAATTATATTATTTTTATTATCATCTCTTTTTTGAATTCATCTCTATCCATAAAAGGCTCCATATCTTCAAATGGTCTATTTGTAAATGTTCCATCATTGTTTTTCATTGCTTGTAATCTAGGATATCTAGATTGTATACAACAAAATACTTCTAATATAATAGTTTCATTATACGATAAAAACTCTTCAATGTTAGATATTATATTTTCGTTTTTTGTAACTGATAAATATTTTATACCATAAGAATTTGCTATTTTTTCTGTATTTGGAAAAGATAACCCACAATCACTATTAACTCCAAATTGGTTTTTAAAAAAATTGTTTTGTGTAATAACAATTGAACCATAAGAATTATTATTAAATAATAATATTTTAATCGGTAATTTATTATGTACAATTGTTTGTAATTCTTGAATATTAAGTTGAAATGAACCTTCACCTAATATAGGAATGATTATTTTATCAGGTTCTGCTAATTGAGCACCTATTGCTGAAGGCAACTCAAATCCCATATCTCCTTGGCTACTTATTAAGAATTTGTCATTTTTTTTTATATTTATCATATGCCATACATTAGTTATTATAGAACCAGATGATACAATTGTAATTTTATTTTCTGGAGCATTATTAAAAAAAGTATTTAAAAAAAAATATGGATTTATACCGTTATTATCATTTATATCCGGCATTTCGTTTATCCATTTATTTTTCCAATGAATACATTTTTCAATCCAATTGCTATAATTTATTGTATTATAATTATAGTTATCAAAAAAACTGTTTAAATCCATATTTATTTTTAATTCATAATTCAAATTATCTTTTTCAAGTTCATTTAAATCATTATCTATATATATTATTTTTGCGTCGCGAGCGAACCAATCTGAACGATACCCAATAATAGCTTGTGACATTCTACACCCCAATGAAATCAATAAATCACAATTTTGTAAGGTAAAATTGCCATGTCTATTTCCAATTAATCCTATCTTACCCGCATATAAATGATGTTCTGTTTCTATAATGTCTGTTCCGTGAAATGTAACAACAACAGGTATATTATATTTATTTATAAAATTATTAAATTTATCTTTAGAATTAGCCAACTTAATGCCATTTCCGGCTATTATTAAAGGTCTTGTTGAATTTTTTAACAAATAATGTATTTTATCAAAATTATCTGTATCTATTTTTTCATTGGTAATAATATTTTGTATTACGTCAATATCTGAATCATTAATTAACATACCTTGTATATCAATAGGAATAGATATCCATACTGGTCCAGGTCTTCCTGATATTAGATTTTTATACGCTTCTATTAGTGTTTCTTTCAATTCTGATACATCTGATATTTCTTTTGAATATTTAGTAATGCTTTCTACCATCGATATTATATCGCAATCAGCACCAGCATAATGTCTTAATTTTTTATTTTTTGTATTTAATGTTCTTATACTTTCCATAGATTTCACTTGACCACTTATAAACAATATAGGTAAACTATCTTGAAACGCTACCAAACATGGCGTAATCGCATTTGTAGCAGCACATCCAGCGGTTGTGCATACAATACATGGTTTATTATTAGTTTTTGAATATCCAATAGCAGAATACCCACAAGCTTGTTCGTGATGGTTATATGTAATATTATATAAATTACTTTTTCCAAAAGAATCATTCAAAAGCATAGAAAATCCACCAGTTATTGTAAATATACTATCTATTCCATTTTTATTAAAAAAATTACTAATGTAATCACTAACTTTAATCATTGTTTATAAATATTTAACATTAATATCTTTAATTAATTTATAAAAATAGTTTATTAAATATTTCTTCCATATCAGATATTTCATTTATACCTTTATATATCAAACTTGAATCGCCAAAATCATTCAAAATGATAAAACAAATCTTATCTCCGTCATTTTTTTTATCATTTATTATATGTTCTAAAAAAATATTGTATGATAAATTTATATTTTTAAATTTATTAGGTATTAAACTTAATATATAATTATTTAATTCATTATATTTATCTCCATAAAATAGTTTGTTTTTTATATAAATGCCAAACAACACAGCTATACCATGTGGTATGAAATAATTAGAAGTGCTTTCTAACGCATGACCTATAGTATGACCATAATTTAAAATTTTTCTTTCATTTTTATCAAACTCGTCATATTCTACAATAGTTTTTTTAATAGACGATGAAATTTTTATAATATTTGTGTAATTTTTAGATGTAACATTTTCTTTAAAATAATTATATTCATTTTCTCCAGCAATTATACATAATTTTAATGCTTCACCTAATCCTGATATTATATCGTCATCTGATAAAGATTTTAAAAAATATTCCGATATGTATATATCATCTGGTGAAGAAAATAAACCCAACATATTTTTACTATCTCTATTGATAGAAACTTTGCCACCGATAGCACTATCCGTCATAGATAATAATGTAGTTGGTATAAATATCCATTTTATGCCTCTTTTATAAATAGCAGAAACAAATCCCCCTACATCTTGAGTTATACCTCCACCAATTACTATTAATTTATTTTTTTTATTAAATTTTAATTCTAGTAGCATATCTATTATTTTAAAAACATATTCAATTGTTTTGTTTTGCTCAACCGCATCAAATATGAAATAGTATTTTTCATCTATATTATTTAAACACGTTTTATCTAAGTTATAGACATTTTTATCAATAAATATAAAATCATCTTTAATATAAATTTCGCTAATTAATTGCGTTAATTGTTTTTTATTATAGTAAATATTATATTTTTTATTATATGAATTTATAATTGTATTATTATTATCATCTTTTATATAATTAAATGCTTTGTTATTTATTTTAAAATTCATAATATTATAATATTTATTTTTATTTTTATATATATTACTGATAATTATATAAAAAAATAACATGGTTAGGTTTATTAAAAAAAATTAATGGAAATATTAAAAGATATTTTAATTAAATTGAAAAATAAAGGTTGCGTTGGAATTAAAATCTCATTTGAAGACGAAGGAGCTTTACTAAATGAAGTGATTTCAATGAGATATTTAACAGCAAGTGTTGGCTTAGAATTAACTATAAAAATAGGAGGGTGTGAAGCAAAACGAGATATAATTGATTGTATTAATATTGGTTGTGATAATATAGTAGCACCAATGATAGAGAGTAAATTCTCATTAAATAAATTTATAACTTCATCTTATGAATATAATAAAAATAAGGGGTTCAATATAGAAACTATAACAGGATATAATAACATTCATGGAATAGTAGAATTATTGGATAAGATAGATTTTATTGTAGTAGGTAGAGTAGATTTTGTAAATTCTATTGACAAAACCCGTGATTACGTTGATTCTAATGATATGTTGGATATTGTAACAAATATATTTAAAATTTCAAAAAAAGCAAATAAGAAATGTTGTTTGGGAGGGTCTATTAGTATAAAATCAAAAGATTTTATAAAACAACTATTAGATAATAATTTAATTGATAATTTTGAAACCAGATATGTTATATATGATTTAAATAAAATAAATATGAATGATTATGGTCAATTAATAAATCTTGCTAACGAATTTGAATTAGAATGGTTAAAATATATAAATCAAAGATATAATAATTTATCAAGCAAAGATGCGAGACGCATTAAAATGATAGAAGATAGAATTAAAGAAAATAATATAAATAGTATTTGATAAAAATACAAATAAAAATTTATTATAATAAATGAGAAATGTGTTAATTTTTGGAGCTAATGGTTCTATTGGTTCGCATTTATATAATTCATTCAAAGAATTAGGATATAATACTTTCGGAACTACTACAAAAAATAATATAAATAATTTATTATTTATTGATAATAATAATTTTGATAATTTATTGTCAATTGATAAATTGGATAGCGTAATATGGGCTCAAGGTATAAATATAAATGATAATATAACTTCTTTTAATGAATCAGATTTTTTAAATGTATTCAATATAAATGTGTTATTTATTTTAAAATCATTGAATTATTTATTAAATAATAATAAATTGAATGACGGTTCAAAATTAGTAATAATTAGTTCTATTTTTGAAAAGTATACAAGAAATAACAAATTATCATACACTATATCAAAAAGTGCTTTAAGTGGATTAGTTAAAAATATAGCATACGATTTGTCAAAAAAAAATATATTAATAAATAATATTTTACCAGGGGTAATAGATAATGAAATGACAAGAAATATGTTAAATGAAGATAATATCAATTATGTTGAAAATTATTTACATTTTAAACGATTAATTAATTTAAAAGATATATTTAATGCTGTTAAATATTATTGTATTGATAACACTGGAATAACGGGTGAATCTGTTTGTATAGACCTTGGATTTACAAAAGTAAGAAAATTTGAATAATACCTCTATGAAAAAAATATGACATAAAATCATTCAAAGAATTTTTTAAATTTTATTAGAAAATATAAATTTAATAAAACCAAATATTGTATATTCATAATATATAATTTAGTAATAATAATGAATGTTAATAATAATTATTTGATACAAGGAGTTGTAGAGGGTGTTCAATATGGACAAAATGAGCGTGTTGATGAATTAAATAATCGTATATCATCAAGACATTTTCCTGATAGACCATTAGAACCCAATTATAATATGCGACCTGTTCCAACCAAGTATTCTTTATTTCCTATAGTAAATCGTAGAACCGAAGTAAGAGAACAACGATTAAATTATGTAGACCATAATCCATATTTAAATTTTAATCCAAGTTCAGCCAAATCCAATGTGAGAAGTTTTCAAAAAAATGTTGATACAGAAACTATATTAAGAAATCAAACATTTGCTTTACAACACGGCGCTGAACAATCTATGTATGTTCCAACCAGTAATAGTGAATTATATAAAGTAAATGTAGTCGTATCCAATCCTGTTGAACAAACACATCCATTATTATTTACAAAAATGGAACATTCAAATAGACCACACCAAAATTTATCCAACAATATTGGTAATAATACATTTTTTAATCATACAAGAACCCAATTACGAAATATGTAATATTTAAAAATGAAAATAAAAAATCATAATATATACTATATATTATGTTTCATTATATAGCATCCATATTCAATTCTAAAAACATAAATTTAATAATATTAAAATGGCTATTGATAATGGTTTTTTTATATTTAATTTTCATACTATTCAAAAAATTCGGTAAAAGTTCTCAGCAAGAAGGATTTACACAAATAGAACCATTTGTATTGAAACAAAATGAAACAGTTTATGATAACTTTTATTCACAAATTTATGATGAAATACATAAACCAATATTGAGAACCGATTTTGAATTAAATAGTATAATAAAAATGACTGAACCAACAAGAAATAGTGTGTTTTTAGATATAGGTAGTGGAACCGGCGATTTAGTAAATGAATTGAGAGAAGCTGGTTATCAAGCATATGGCATTGATAAATCACAAGCAATGGTTGATAAATCACAAGCGAAACATCCAAAAAATGAATACAAATGTGGTGATGCTATAGAACCGATGTCTTTTGATAAAAACACTTTTTCTCATATACTTTGTACGTATTTTACTATTTATAATATACAAGATAAGAGAACTTTTTTTCGTAATTGTTATCACTGGTTAATACCGAATGGTTATTTAATAATTCATTTAGTAGAAAAATCCAAATTTGATACTATAATGCCAATAGGCAAATCCAATTTAATATTTAATCCAAATACTATAAGTGGTTCTCGTATAAACAATACAATTGTAGATTTTGGTGGATTTGAATATAAATCGTCTTATGATTTTAAAGAAAATGAGAACAAAGTAGTATTAACTGAAAAATTTCAGGATAAAACTACAAAAAAAGTAAGACAAAACGAACAAATACTTTATATGGATGATTTAGATAATATTGTTAATCTTATTTTATCAGTTGGGTTCTCAATGAAATCAAAAATAAATATGAAAGAATGTATAGATGATGAGAACCAATTTATCTATGTTTTTGAAAGATTACAATAAACACAAAAATAATTATTATATAATAATTATTTTTCTCAATAATATGAATAATTATCATATGTTGAACCATTACAAACACATTATTCTTAATCAAAATATACAGTCATTTATAAATTTAGACGATTTCCAAGACGATAAATACATTTATTACCACTGTTTCGTTGATGATAAACGAAAATTTTGTTTTTATGAAACTTGCCCAAATAAACAAGATATTTCTAATAATATGATAACTGAAGTTCCACGCTGTATATTAGTAAAAATAAATAAAAATATTCCGCAATTTATTCATAAACCAATATTGTATTATTATTTTATTCCCAAATATTGATATCACATCACATTAACGAGTATATTTACCAGAGCGTGCGAAAGAATCAACTACAAAAATAATGAATACACCTAAAAATGTGTATAAAATGAATTCTTCGGTAATATTATTGGTTTTTTCATTTTGCTGTTCTTCTAATAAATGTATCATATAATTAATTTTTTCCATAAGTTTATTATCACCACTCATACCGATTCCCATAGTAGAATAATAAGGTTTATTTGATAATGTAGTTGGTGGTTGATAACTATCATTATAACTACTTAAAATACTATTATTAATATCATTAGCTTTGTATAAATTTTTTTGAGAATTGGAAGCAGTTGAATAAGAAATTTGTGGTGGAGTATAAGTCTGTTTGGACAAACTATCATCCATATCTTTTTTAACATTGACATTAGGGTTTGGTAATGGATTGAAAGAACCCATTTTACCACTATCATCACTGTCTAGAGAAGTAATTTTATTCAATAAATTATTGACACGATTATTCCTGTTCTCTGATGCTTCTTGTATTTCATTTAGAGTGGTTGGCTCTAAATTTTGATAATTTTCACTTTGAGAAACATATTCATCAGGTTCTCCAATGTTTGATAAATTTGGTTTTAATTTAATAGTTCTTCTCATAGTTGGAGTTCTTTTTTTTTGATTATCTTCATTTGTCCATAAAGATGCCGTTGTTACTAAAGACATTTTATTTTAATTATATTATACTTAAAAAATGAATAGATAATATTTTGTTGAGAACTTACGGTTTTATAGTAGATATAAAAATCGCTAAATTACTAAATTAGTAAAAAATCATAAAAAATAAAGTATAACTATATTTTAGTACATCATATGAAATATACAATTTTACAATTTATTCCAATTATAATATTATTCCTATTATTATCATATCCAGAACAATTTGTATTATTTAGTAATTTGAGTTTTGGTAGATTAATAGTTGTTCTCATTATAATATTTTATAGTTCTTTAGATAAATACTTAGGATTGTTTGTTTGTGGATTAGTAATTTTATTTTATCAAAGTGATTATGTAGAGAATATGCAAGTAATTAGCGAAAACTTTACAGATTTATCTTATGCTTTTTTAAACAATGTTGAAACTACCATTAAAAATAGCGAAATCGCTAAAGTTTCGCAAAAAATAATGGAAACAAAACCATTAAAATATGCCGAATATTTTGGTTTATATTTAGATGAAATTTCTGAAACAAAAATACACGTAAATGATGCTAAACAAGCATTAAAAGACCAATTTATTAAAGAATATTGTGATGGTAACACATTAAAACATAAAAATACAATTATTAAACCAGATATGATGCAACATATTTTTCCACAAGTATCATTTATTAGTAATCAATGTAATCCATGCGATAAAACTTGTGAATTTTCTATAATAGAAAGTAAATTGATTACAGAAGAGAAAATGAAACCGATTAGCACATTACCATAAAATAATTATTGTATAATAAAATATCATAATTATTTATAATTTAGAATGGCGAAAAATAATAAAAATGACAATATATTTAGTTATTTACATAATCAAGTTCAAGTAATGAATAATAGTAAAATATTTGCTGGCCTTATGATAATAACTCTAAATATAGCGTCCAGATTCGTAAATATCAAATTGAGTAAAACTATGGAATCTTATTTGAAATATACATTTAGTAAACAAATATTAGTATTCGCGATTGCGTGGATGGGAACACGTGAAATATATGTAGCATTATTTATAACAATTTTATTTACAATATGCTTTGAATATTTGTTCCATGAAGATAGTGTGTTTTTTTGTTTACCAGAGGAATTTAAAAATTATCATATAGAATTATTAGAAAACGCTGAAGTAAGCGAGGAAGATATCAAGAAAGCAAAAGAAATATTAGATAAAGCCAAATCTCAAAAAAAAGATGTTGGTGAAGCGAATAATAATTCACAATATAGTAATTATTAGGTAAAAAAATCTAATTATATTATAAGTTAAAAATTTATAATATAATGTCTAATAAAAAAACTGTAACAGAAAATCAATTAAAAGCAAGTATAATACCAATAAAAATAATTATGAATACTAATATACCAGGTAATCATAAAATATATTTTGATAGTGGTTATCTATATCATCCTGAAGTAAAAAATACAACTGATTTAAATAAATATCCTTTTTTTACAAACTTATATCGGTATAATGAAGGAGTAATTTTGAATAAACCTTACAACAAAATTGTAAATTTTTTCTTTAATAAAAATACATTTATTAATAAACTTACAAAATCTGGTTCAGAATATGGTAGTCCAGAGAACTTAAGTGAGCCCGATGAAAATAATTTACATAATATAATGGTAATGTTAAAGGCATTATTTCATATTAATGAAAAAATAATAGAACAAGAGATAAATAATTCCTATGAAAATAAATACGGTTCAATAGAAGAAACAAGCGATTTGGGAGAAAACGCTAAGAATTTATTAAATAGTATATTTAATACAAATAATGTTAAAAAAATAATTACTATGGATATAAAAGATAATTATACTTATCTTATTTTGAATGGAGAAAAATATACATTTCAGCGAATTGTTTGGTTAAATGATTTGAAAAATAATCCTTTTTATAAAGAGTTAATAAAAGAATATATTATATTTAATCGGTGGTTGAATTCAAAAAAGGGTTCAAAATACAAAAAGTTATTGGATGAAAATTCTTTTGAAACTATTGAAAATAATTATAAAGAAGATAATACATATCGTAAATCTGTTGCTTATTGGAAGGAAGCAAAAAAAGAAAAAGAAAAAGGAAGCAATATAAATTTAATGATAAAACTTTATAACGAAAAAGAGTTTAAAAAATTTTATGAAATATTGCAAAAATATCAAAATAAAGAAACTAAAAATGAATTATTACAAGATACTATTGAAAATTCATTATCAGACACTACTTCAACCACTATTAAAAATAAAATAAATATCATAGATATTTTAAGAAAATTAATGAATAATGATAAAACAAAAAAAATAACAAATAAATATTATTACATAGATATATTACACGATACAAAAAATGATAATTATGAAATAAATATTTTGGCTGATTTTTTAAAAGGAGAAATGAATGATGAGAAATATAAAAAATTAAAATGCGTTTACGAAAGCAACAACTTAGGTAATTTTTTGGAAGAAAAAGTATTTTCTAAGAAAAAGAGTATTGAGAATAAAAATAAGAAAACAATTTATTCAATTGATGATAATAAAACAATTGATGTAAAATATAAGGATGATGAAAATGAAGATGAAATTGGTGATAATGTTGACGAAACTAAAAGTTATGAAGAATTGTTAGCAGATAAATTAGGTGATTTTATTGATAAAAATGATAATAGAAAGTTATTAAAACAAAAATATAAAGATGATAATATTGAAATACTAAAGCACATTAAGAAAGAGGTTCCAGAATTATATGTATTAATAAATTTATGGTATGAGAATGTTGATAATAAAAATAGAAATAAAAAAATTACAGACCTTATAGAAAAAATAGAAAGTGATATGACAAAAATAATGTCATCTGAAAACGCGAATTTTTATTCTTCTTTATTCAATAGTTTAAAGGAATTTGAAAACAAAAAAACAGAAAAAAAAGGCGGTAAAAAACGCACAAATAAAATAAAGAAAATAAAACGACGAAAATCGATAAAATCGAGAAAAACGAAAAAAAATATATAATTTTTTATTTACATATATAAAATTATATTTTTATTTTATCTACTAATTTAGTTGACAAGTAATTATAATATAATTATTTTTTGTGAAATACTGCCTTACCTTCTTTAAAGACCCCTACTTCATCACCAACTTCTTCATCTTTTGTAATTTCATAAATAATTCCGCTTATTTTATTGGATGTATAATATGATTTACCTTTGATTGTAACTTCTTCTACTTCTTCATCTTCTTCCTCAACTTCTTCCAGGGAACCTACTGTTCCCTCGGAATCACCCTCCTTTTTCTCAATTTCTTCAACTTCTTCTTCTTCAACTTCTTCTTCTTCAACTTCTTCCAGGGAACCTATGGTTCCCTCGGACGCACCCTCCTTTTTCTCAATTTCTTCAACTTCTTCTTCTTCAGCTTCTTCTTCTTCAACTTCTTCTTCTTCAACTTCTTCTTCTTCTACTTCTTCCAGGGAACCTATGGTTCCCTCGGACGCACCCTCCTTTTTCTCAATTTCTTCAACTTCTTCTTCTTCAACTTCTTCTTCTTCTACTTCTTCTTCTTCTGTTTTGTTCAATTCATTTTTTAAATCTTTAATAATATTTTGCGCTTCTTCATTACTATCATCAAACCCATTATTTAAATCATCTTCATCTTCTTCTAAATCATAAACAATATTTTCTTTTAAATTTACATTATCAATAAACACTACGCTATCGGTATCGTCGGCTAATGTATCACATAGGGTTGGTTCATCCAGTTTTTCTTCTTTAACTTTAACAAGTGGAATAGTAGTTTTATTATTACGCAATTTTGGTCTTTGTGAAACATTAGTAGACAATTCATATAAAATACTAGTCAATGCTTTATTTTTATATTTCAAAATTTTATTTTTTTTTATTAATTTTTTATTTTCTTTTATTAATTCTTGAACAATAGGTAATTCAATAATCATATCATAATAAAGTTTATATTCAGCCATGGTTAATAATAATGTGATTTTATAATAAATATCATATTATTTTTATATTATTATTGAATTCAATTTTTTACGAAATTACTATTTTATTCCATTCAGGTGGGAATAAATCATTTACATTATGATTAATGCTAACACCAAACCATTTACTTGGATAACATATAATTTTATTAGAATTATCATTAAAATACGCACCCCACCAACTAAAAGTGCTATTTGCTATTATATTATGTTTACAACAACTCATTAATAATAGTTGTTTCCAATCTGGTAGTTCATCATCTACTTTGAAAAACGAAACATTTGTAAATTTCTGTTTTAGTTTGTTTATTATAACAGAAACAACTTCATTATCTTCTTTTTGACAAAAGTAAAATACATTATATTTTGTTTGTTCGTGTTTTTTATTTTCGTTGTATTTTTCGTTGTCTTTTTCATTATTAATAGATATTTGACATACATTTGTAGATATGCTTGTATTAGCTTTTTCTTCGTGTTCTTCGTATTCATCATTATCGTCATCGTCTACTTTAATAAATGTTTTATTAAATTGAGAATTATCCATTTTACAAACATAATCAGAATTATTATTTACAATAAAATCTAATGCGTTTTCGTAATATTCATAAGGCATTAATGGATGACAATTTTGTATTTCTTTATAATCTCCTAATCTAAAATGCATGCTTATTTTATTACTATAAGAAGAAAATAAAGGATTTTCTAATAATATATTTTCCTGTTGTTTTCTAAGGCGTATAAGAGAAAAAATACTATTTTTTTCATTTTCAAAGTATTTATAACTCTGATAATATCCTAATAATAATAATTTATCATAATCTGAAGATGGTATTTCATTAAATTCAAAAGAGTATTCTTTATAACGAGTAAATATAGTTAACATATCATTTGTAAAATGATTTTTATTATCATACATAGTATACATTTTTAATGTATGTAAAAAACTATCCCAATAAGTATTTCTAATGGTTCCTGTATATAATTTATCAGCATATGGAAATATTAATTTACGTTTATGTTTCATTGAATAAGCTATTGTAGCAAATAATTGAAATAATTGGTTTCCTAATCCCCCCATAAGAAAACATGAAACATATTTTGACATTGTTATATAATATTTATTATAATATTATATTTATTATATTTTCTATTATTTTTAATTATACAATAATTTACTTATATAAATATGTGTTTAATAATGTGAATAATGTAAGCATTTATAGTAATAAAATATTATTTTAGATATATATATTATAATGTCGTTTTATCCGTATATTGGTTATCCTTATAATAATTATCCTTATATTGGTTATTCATATAATGGCTACCCTTATTATGGATTATTTAATGATTATAAAATAAATGGGTTGTTAAATGAATATGATGAATTGAATAAATTAGCTATAGAAAACCAAGAAATTTATATACAAAATATGTTAGATAATTATAACGATTGTAACGATTGTAAACGCGATATAAATGGTAATATAATACCCTGCGTATTGCCACCTATGGATTTATCACGAAACAATATAAGTGGAGAATATAATAATCAATATCAATTTCCAACTCCTCCTCATTTATATCCACCATATCATTATCCACCATATCATTATCCACCATATCATTATCCTCCATTTCATTATCCACCATTTCATCATCCACCATATCATAATCCTCCATTTCATAATCCTCCATTTCATCATCCTCCATTTCAACCATACAATAGAGAATTAAATAATGAAGAAACATTCTTTTCACAACATTAAAAATATACTTATTAAATGCTTTTTTTGAAAAATTCTTTAATCTTATCACAAACATAATCGCAATCTTCAATGCTCATACCATGATGCGCACCTAATAAAAATCCTTCAGCCATAATTTTATCTGAATTTGGAAAATCTTCCAAATATTCACGATATACAGGATGTCTGGTAATATTACCAGCAAAACAAACACGGGTTTGAATATTATTATTTTCTAAAAAAGTTAATAATGGCATTCTATCTTTTGTAGTAAGTGGAAAAGATAACCAATCAGATTGAAAAATGTTAACCGGTAATACTATTTCAGAAACATCTTTTAAATTTTCTAAATAACGATTAAAAATTGTTTTACGTTTGTATCTTATTTCGTCAATGCGGTCTAATTGAACACATCCAAATGCCGCATTCATTTCTGAACTTTTCATATTATATCCAATTGCACCATACAAAAACTTATAATCATATGGAATGCCATCTATTGTATACTCAAAACGTTTGCTTACATCTTCGGAATTATCACCAATACGTCCCCAATCTCTGTACATAGTGGCGAGTTTTAAATATTTTTCATCATTAACTAATAACATACCACCAGACCCACCTGCTGTAATTAAATGACTAGAATAAAAACTAGTAATTGCGAGATCTGTCCAAGGTGTACTTGTTATAGTATCAGCAGAATCTTCAAATAAAATAATATCATTTCCAACTCTTTCACGTATTTTTTCCCAGTCAGGTTTAGAACCTATTAAATTTGGCAATAAGATAACTTTTGTTTTATCTGTTACTTTGCTTACTATTTGTTCTACTGAAGGGACATATGTTTGAAGTTCTACGTCGCAAAAAATAGGTTTTAATCCACATTGAATAATCGGCGCTAATGTTGTTGAAAATGTACACGCCGCAGTTAATACTTCAGTTCCAGGTTGTAAATTTAAAGATTTTAAACCAAGTAAAATTGCGGAAGAACCACTATTTACGAATAACCCAAATTTTTTACTAAAAGCTTCAGCTATTCTGCTTTCAAATTCTATAGATTTAGGTCCAAACCCAGCCAACCAACCATCATTTAGTGAATCGATTACTGCTTTTATCTCCAAATCTCCATAGGCTTCTTTTTTATTTGGAGCGTACCAAACTTTTTTATGTATTGACATATATTTGTATATACATAAAAAACTTTTTATACTATTTATTTTTATCAATATTTTATATTATAAATAATTATGTAATTTATATATACAAAATTAAAATTTGTAATCATAATTGTGATTTATTATGCTATTAATTATTAACTATTTAGAAAAATATACTCATTTATTATATAATTTATTATTATATAATAAATGTCCATACAACAAATTACTTTTACAACCGAACAAAAAAGTGAAATTACAAACTATATAAATGATTATCGTGCGAAACATCAGTCGCCGCCAATAATATGGGATGATACTATTGCCAGTTTTTCGCAACAATGGGCATATTATTTGTTATCAAATAATTTATTTCAGCATAGCGGTTCAGCACTTTATGGCGAAAATCTGGCTTATTTTGAAGGTTATGGTAGTGATATTATTACATTATTAAAAAAAGCAGTTGATAATTGGTATAATGAAGTTTCAATGTATGATTTTAATAACCCTGGGTTTTCATCAGGAACAGGTCATTTTACTTGTTTGGTGTGGAAATCTACAACACGTTTTGGTATGGGTTTATCCATTAATACAATTGGAAATAAAGTAGATATTACGATGAATACATCTCCACCGGGTAATTATCAAGGTCAGTTTCAACAAAATGTACTACCTCCTATAACGCCAACACCAACACCTACTCCTGCTCCAAGTCCATCACCTGCTCCAAGTCCATCACCTGCTCCAAGTCCATCACCTGCTCCAACTCCAACACCTGCTCCAGCTCCTACTCCTAATAATAAAAAAACAATAATAGTTGCTCTATATAATATAATAAATTTGATACAAACAAATCAGCCAAAAATTAAAATAATATCTTCTATTTATGACCTTATAAAATTAGTAAACAATTTACCTATTAGATAAAAAAATTGAATAGTAAATATTTTTATAATAATAATATATAACAATTATATATTTATGAATAATATAGATAATATTGGATTGAATAGAAGAATTATTGATAAATTTTATACTAAAACTATAATAGCAGAATTATGTATTGAATATATTAAAAAACACATCCAAATTACAAAAAATGATTTGATTATAGAACCAAGTGCTGGCAATGGTTCATTTATTCCATATATAAAAAATATAAGTAATAATTATAAATTTTATGATTTAGAACCAGAAAATAATGAAATAATTAAACAAGATTATTTAAACTTAAATATTACAGAGTTTATAAACAAAAATGATAGAATACATATTATAGGTAATCCTCCATTCGGTAGACAGTCGTCTATTGCTAAAAAAATTATAAAAAAATCTTGTGAATATTGTAACACTATATCATTCATATTACCTAAAAGTTTCAAAAAAGACAGTTTTAAGAAAACATTTCCTTTAAATTTTCATCTTATTTTTGAAAATGATTTACCCAATAAGTCATTTTTAATAAACGGAATAGAACATAATGTTCCTTGTATATTTCAAATTTGGGAAAAAAAAAATGTAAATAGAACAGTTATTGAGAAAATAGAACCTTCAAAATTCATATTTGTTGATAAAAATGATAATCCACATATTTCAATACGGCGTGTTGGCGTAAACGCAGGAAAATATGATAAAAATACAACTGATAAAAATATTCAAACCCATTATTTTATTAGATTTGTTGATAGCAGTTCTATAGATTACAATATAGATAAACTAAAAGAATTACATTTCGATTTTAATAATACAGTTGGTCCAAAAACTATATCAAAGCCGGAATTGATATCCAAAATAAATGAATTATTATAGTAATTCAATATTTTACAAGTAAAACCCAATTAAAATATATAAATTATCAAGCCAATCCAAATTTATCTTTCATAATACTTTTTTTACTAGGGCCTTTTTGACGTTCACTTTCGCGTTTTACTTTGTATACCCCAGAAATATTTTGATTAGGTTGGGTTGTGCCGCCATAGATATTCATAATAAAATCCTCATTATCTTCATGAAGCTCTGGTAAAATACGAGTTAATGGTTTATCTATAACCAATAGCATATGTTCCGTTTTTAATAATTTTCTATATTCTTGTATAGTTAAATTACCATAAAACTTATCCAGTAAAAAATAAGGGTTAGGAGCAGGTTTTATATTTTTTTTATAATCATATACCTTACTATATATTTGATTTAATAAATGGTATCTTTCAAACTTTGTAGAATCATCCAAATTTTCTTTCATTAAATATGCTACAGCACATTCAGGTCTACAGAATGAACCATAACCAAATATTTGGTTATCATTTTCATATTTTGGAATATAACATGAAGGATTATCATATTCATAAGTACACCAAAAACAAGCGGATTTTTTATCTGGATTGCTGTTTTTATATAATTGTATCTTTAATTTTTTTAATTTACTATTAACATCTTTAATATTTATATCATCTTCTTCTTCATTATTAGTAGGCAATTCATCACATATTTTCATACTACAAGATTGACAAATATTAGAAACACTTGATAAATTTTTTGGTTCAAATTCGGCATAAGCATAATCCTTTTTTTCAATAGGTTTTTCA
>Ga0214921_10004013_pt1 | contig 22069 bp, 11 predicted proteins | sample LL1505_MetaG_FD_177992 | JGI IMG/M metagenome (GOLD analysis project Ga0214921, IMG submission 177992) | Freshwater microbial communities from Lake Lanier, Atlanta, Georgia, United States - LL-1505 | ecosystem: Environmental > Aquatic > Freshwater > Lake | place: USA: Georgia | collected... | reverse complement strand
TTCATCAGCTGATTATAGACCAAATGACGATCTTCAACTGGTAACGATTCAATTTTGGCTTGCAATTTCTCTAAATCCATATTCAAATATAATAAAAATATCGTGATATATCAAATTAAACAAAGCCTTAATTTTTAATAAATTGAAAACTACGTTTTCTAAAAAAATTAATGTGTTAATATCTAAATAAGGAATAGTAAGAATTAAAGATTACAAGATAAAAATATTTCACTAACACGGCTTCGACAAGCTCAGCCACCGTGCTTCGACAAGCCCAGCCACCATCTTTTCACATCTGACACTTTTCACTTCTCACTTCTCACTATTCTATTTCACTAACGATTGTAAATAAAGTCCCTTACCATTGGAAAGGGATTTAGGGATAGGCTCCCTAAAATATCTTCTCAAAATAATGTGCTGCAAAATACGCAGCTCCAGCTGCCAGGCCACCAATACCCATAATTTTCAATGCACCATATACAGGATTTTGACCCATGGCTTTGCTTTTGAAATAACCAAAAACAAACAAACTAAACAAAGTAATTACACATGAATACAACAAACCAGCCTGCACTGTAGGCACTAAAAAATAAGGTGTTAAGGGTATCATACCTCCCAACACATACGCCAAACCTATGGTAAAAGCACTGTTTCTTGCCCTGTTCAAATCTGGTTTTTCAAGCCCTAGTTCAAACCTCATCATAAAATCTACCCATTTGTGCTTGTCTTTGGCTAGTTCTTCTACTACCATTTCGGTGCTTTCTTTGCTCAATCCATAATGCTCAAAAACCTCTCTTACTTCTTCTTTCTCTTTTTCAGGAAATACCTCCACCTCGTAATATTCTCTTTTCAATTCCGAGTCGTAATGCTCAATTTCTGTTTTACCAGCCAAAAAACCACCCAAACCCATGGCAATAGAACCAGCAATTACTTCGGCAATACCAGCAGTCACCACAATGCTAGGGTCAGACACCGCACCACTAAGCCCAGCAGCCAAGGCAAAAGGCACCGTAAGTCCGTCCGACATGCCAATAACAATGTCTTTTACCAGATCAGAACTAGTAAAATGTTTTTCTTCGTGAGTATGCATAAAAGAGAATTGTAAGAATTTATGCAAATTTTAGATATTTTGGTTACATTCACACAATAAAATGCATTAAATATTTCAATATTTCATATTAGTTTACTAATGTTGTAGTCTAGAAAAAGACTTGTTTCAAATTATACATATCTCACAATGATGAAAAAACTTACTTTCCCCCTATTAAATCTCCTATTAGTGCTTGGTTTTGTGGGCAATTCTTGGGCTGCAACATACACGGTAAATTCTACAGTAAGTACAAACACAGGTGCAGGAACAACTGGTTCTTTATGGTATTGCTTAGAAAGAGCAAATACAAATGCAGATGGTGCCGGACCTCATACAATAAATATTACTGTAACAGGTACATGTGTAATGTTTGCTGTTTCAATTGAACAACCAATGACAATAAACAGTAATGCAAATTTTATTTTGTCGGGTACTGGTTCTAATCTTGCTACACAGGATATGGGGAAAAATTGGCTCACAAACTTAGTGAATATTTCCTCTAGTAATGTAACTATCAATAATTTAAAAGTACAAAATGCAGCAAAAAGAACTGCAGCAAACACATGGGAAGGTAGTGGATATATTACTACAAATGGATTTTCAAATATTACATTAACCAGATGTGAAGCAACTGGTTGTAACGCCCAAGGCTTTGCACACTCTACTTATGTTGGCACTGGCAATACAGCAGCAAGTTCAAACTATACTTTTAATTATTGTAATTTTTCAAACAATGGAAGAAGCGGTCTTAATTTAGCTTTCATAGATAATGTGCAAGTAAAAGGTGGAAGATTTAATAACAATGGAGATCATGGTATCTATTTTAATGGGCTGGTTTACAAAGCTGGGTTGCCTGTAAATGCAACTACTGTAGCAGATTTAAAGGGTGTAACAAACTCAACTGCGGACAATGATACTTGTAATAACAATGGTGGAGCAGGTATAGATGGTGGTGGAATTGTTCTTGAAGGAAATAGTAATAACAATACAATTAAAAACGGATTTTATAATAACAATAGAGCTCATGGAGTTTGGTTGAGAAGAGCTAATGATAATAATCAGATACTTAACAACCAATGTTTTCAAAATGGAAAAAATGGAGTCCTTGGTGGTTCATCTCTAGCATGTGGGGTAAATATTGCATTAGGTGGAAATACAAAAAACTTAATTAAAGGAAATACATGCGATGATAATAAAAGTCATGGTATGTATTTATATGATAATTACGGTATTGCTGGTAATGATGAAAATTATATAGAAAATAACATAGTGATTAATAATGACGAGTTTGGGATTTATGTAATTAACTCTAAAAAAACAATTATTAGAAATAACACTATTGGAACTGATGTAAGTGGAACCGACAAAGGAAATGCCCAAGATGGAATTTATTATGGAAATAGCTCAACAGGTGGTGAAATATCAGGAAACGTAATTGTATATAACAAAGGTAACGGAATGAACATAACCAATGGTTCAGATTTGCCAGCTGACCCAGCAGATGCAAATACCATTATTATAAACAAAGGCGGATCAAATGATAATAATATTTTTAATAATTATGTAGGGATTGACAAATTGGGTGCTAGTAAACCAAATACTCAAAATGGTATTGTGATATTAGAATCAACAGGAAATGTGGTTGGTGTTTCGGCGGCTACAATTAATGCTCATGTAGGCTCACCAGTTGTTGGTATTGTTGCAAACACTTTATATCCCAATTATCTTTCAGGAAATGGGCAAAATGGAATACACTTAAATACAATTCCAGCAAATGCAAACAAGACAATTGTAAAAGGAAATTTTATTGGTACTGACATAGCAGGTAACAATGCTGTAGCCAATACTCAAAACGGTATCTATATTTCCGCTTCTGAAGGTATTTCAATTATTGATAACACCATATCTGGAAATGGACAAAATGGAGTAGGTATAGCTGGAGCATCAAAAACCATCAACATTGATAATAACTTAATTGGGATTAAAAAAGACCTTACAGCTAAATTAAGTAATGGTGGAGATGGAATTAATTTAGGGGCTGGTGTAAACTCGGTTTTAATAGGTACAACTACTTCCAATACTATTTCAGGTAATGGTGGTAATGGTATTGCATTAATTGGTGGTGCTACTGGAAATACCATACAAAAAAATCTAATTGGTTTAAGTAATAATACTGCTAGTCCATTAGTAATTTCAAATTCGTTGGATGGAATACTTTTATCAGGTGCTACCAATAATACAATTGGTGGGGCTAGTTATACAGAAAAAAATGTAATTTCTGGTAATGTTGGGGATGGTATTCAGATTAAATTATCTTCAAATTCAAATGCCATTAGTTATAATTATATCGGTACTATTAATGATGGCAATGGGTCGCCAGCAGGTTCATCACAAACAAACGGAATTGTAATTGATGGAAGTAATAGCAATACGATTAATAATAATGTAATTGCACTTGCAACAAATCATGGAATAAGTTTGATTAATGCGGGAGCAACAAGTGCTTCAAATGTAATTAAATCAAATCTAATTGGTCTTGGTGCAAATGGTGGAAATATTGGAAACTTAAAAGATGGTATTAATTTAAGTGGTTCATCTAATAACATTATTGGAGGTTCTTTGCCTGCAGATGGTAATACAATTTCTGGAAATGGTGCTAATGGAGTTGCTTTAAGTGGATCTTCAATCAACACCATTCAAAACAACAAAATTGGAACTAATGTAGCAGGAGATGGGATTTTAAGAAACACAGCTGACGGAATTGCTTTAACTGCATTGTCAAAAACAAATACTATTTCTAACAACACCATTTCAGGCAATTCAGGTAATCAGATATCACTTACTAACTCATCTGGCACTACTTTAACTGACGGAAACATAATTATCTTAAATAATATCAATTTAAATATAACTGGCACTACTGCATTAGTAGGAACCAGTAAAGATGGTATCAAACTCACTAATTCTTCATTTAACACTATTGGTGGTGTTGCTAAATCAAACTCAATTTTAGCAGGCACTAATTTTAATGGTATTGAATTAGTTACCAACTCTAACAATAACGAAATTTTAAATAATTTCATTGGTACAAATACAGGAAACTTAACTGGTTTACCAAAAGCCGCAATAAACATTTCAGTAGCATCCTCTACTAATAATAAATTTGATGGTAATGTGATTGTAAATGCTAGTTCAGATGGCGTTTCTCTTTCAACAGGTGCAAATTCTAATACATTTACTAACAATTATATTGGTTTAGCATCTGATGGATTAACTAAAATTGCCAATGGTGGAAATGGTATAATTTTAGATGCTTCAAATTCAAATAATATTGGTACTTCAGGGAATCCAAATTATATTTCTGGAAATGGAGGAGATGGAATTGCATTAGCAAATGCATCTACAACAAACAATATTTTATTTAATATCATTGGTTTAGATAAAAATGGAACATTAGCAGGAAACACAGGAAATGGTATATTTTTCGATGGTGCGCCTTCAAATTCCATTACTTCAAACACTATTTCTGGTAATAGTGAGGATGGTATTAAACTATCTGCAAGTTCAAATTCTAATACATTTACATCAAACATCGTTGGTTTAAATACAGGTAAAACCACCAAAATTGCCAACAACAATGGTGTTTCAATAGCTGGTTCAAATACCAATATTTTCAAAAGCAATGTTATTTCAGGAAATACTGTTGATGGTTTTGTAATTGATGGAGCAACAGGCACAAGCATAGAAGCTAATATTATTGGTACTGATGTTGCTTCTGGTACCACATCACTAGGCAACACAGGAAAAGGTATTAATTTGAAAAACGGCACCAAGAAAACCAATATCAAAAGCAACACTATTACCAATAACACAACAGCTATTTACCTTGATGGAAATAATACTACCAATAATGTGTTTTCTAAAAATTCTATTTACTGTAATACTGAAGCAGTTGATTTACCTGGTATTCAATTTAAAAATTCAGCCAATAATAATTTCTTTAATGCAGCTCCAATCAAAATAGATACTTTACAACCAATTGTGTTACTTAGTGCCAATACAATTTATGTAAAAAATATTCCAAATACATTGGCTGCAGTTGGTGATACGGTTGAGTTATTTACAAAACCAACAACTACATGTATAAATTGTAAAGAAGGTAAAACATACGTTGGTTTTGCATTATTAACTGCCGATGCCAGTATTCCAGGTGGCTTTTTACAAGCACAATTTTCACAAGCAGTAAGTGTAGCAAATCAAAATGATTTCTTAATTACTGTAACCAAAGTAAACGCTTTAAATGGTGGTTATACTTCTCCTTTTAGTACATGCTCAAGAGTAGGTATTTTGTGTTCTGACCCAATTGTAACCGACCCTACAGACGCAGCACCTGTTTGTACTGGTACCAACACTACTAAGTTTAAAGTTACCGTTTCTGGCACTAGCCCCACTATAAAATGGCAAACGAGTACTTCGTTAAATGGCACTTATACCGACATTGCCGCATCATCTGTATATTTAAATCCATCAACTGATGAGTTAACCGTACAAAATGCTGATAGCGCTACTTATAATGGCTTGTATTACAGAGCTTTTGTAACTAGTTCTTGCCCTGGAGGAACAAATGATTTTTCAACAGGCGCCAAGCTTACTATTAATGATGTGCCTAAATTAATTACTTCAACAACCAATGAATTAAATAAGTGCCCAGGTAAAAATGCAACTTTTACAGCCTTAGGTAAAGGAACTGGCTTAAAATATAAATGGCAAGTAAGCAACAACGGAGGTACTTCATTTTCAGATGTAACAAACGGTGGTATTTATACTGGTGCTACAACTGGTACTTTGAATTTAACAGGAGTAGCAACAGGTGCTATTTATAAAGCAGTGCTTTCTGGTACTTGTCCTACAACAAACCCTGTAGAATCTTCAACTGCAACTTTAACATTTGATACTTTAACAAATATTGGCGTTCAACCTGTGGATGTTACTATTTGTGAAAATACTGATGCTATTTTCAAATCAGTTGCTTATGGCGGCGTAAATAGTACTCCAACACTTGCCTACCAATGGTTGATGAATGGAAATCCAATTTCAGATATTGCAGCATTTAGCGGTTTCAACACTACAGATTTAACAGTGAAATCTGCAGCGGTTACAACTTACTCAAATTCTACATTTGCATTAAGAGCAACAGGGGCTTGTACTACTGTAACATCAACTGCTAAGAAAATTATCTTTGAATTAGCTCCTAAAATTACTATACAACCAAAAGCTATTACACCTTGCCAGAATGATATTGCAAAGTTTAATGTAACTGCTACCGGTACTAATCTTACTTACCAATGGCAAGTAAGTGCGACTAAATTTGGAAAAAACAACTATTCAAATGTGCCTGCTTCAGGAGCCTATTTAAATCCTACTACTAGGGAATTGACTATAAATCAACCTCCTGTAACACTTGACAGTTTATTGTATAGAGTAATAGTTACGGGCAAATGTGCACCAGCTGTTACATCTGATACTGTTAGATTAAGGGTTTATCCATTAACAGCTATAATTCAAGACCCTAAAAATCTTACAGTTTGTACGGGTACAACTGCTGGTTTTGGAGTACTTGCAAACGGTGTTAGTTTAACGTATCAATGGTATGTGAACAAAAGTGATGGATTGGGTGATGTAGTAGCATCTGAAACAGGAAATACTACTGATTCAATCACAATCAATAATATCACTTCTACTTATAATCCTTATCAATACAAAGTAAGGGTAACTGGTTTATGTGGTTCTCCTCAAACATCTGGTTTAGGTACCATTGTTGTGGAAGAAAAACCACAAATTATTAGGCAACCTACTGCATCTAAAATATGTGAAGGTCAAGATGCTACTTTTACAGTGAATGCAACTGGAACTAACATTGCTTATCAATGGCAAGTAAATCAAGGAGTTGGATTTACCAATATATCAGGAAGTAATTCTTCTACTTTAAAAGTGATTGGTGTAACTTCTGCAATGTCAACTTACACTTATCAAGTTGTTGTTTCTACTGCCGGTAAATGTGCTACTTCTGTTACATCAAATTCAGCGGGTTATATTTTTACCACTAGTCCTTCAAATATAACTCCAATAAATAACCCAGAAATTTGCGATAACAATACAAGTTCTGTTACACTTACTACAGGGTTCAAAAATGCAAATTCGTATAAATGGTATGTTGATGGTGTATTAATTACAGATGATTTTACATATTCTGGAACAACTACTAATGAGCTTACTATCACAGACCCAACTTCTGCCAATTTTGAAAATAAGATATTTAAAATAGAGGCAATTGGGCAATGTGGACCTAATGAATACCAATCTACAACCATTACTTTTGTAAAACCAGGTTTCACATTAGATGCTAATAATAAACCTTATGTATGCTCTAATACTCAAACTATATTAAAATTTGCACCAACAAGTCCATCATCTACTATGTATACTTGGGAAGCAACAGGATCTACTGGTACTAATAACAAAATCACTGGTTATAAAAGTGTATTAAATCCAAGACCTGTCACCGAGATAAAAGATATTTTAGAGAATACAGGTACTAGAGATGGCTGGGTAAATTATAAAATCACACCATACTTGTCAACTTCAGATGGTGCTTCTTGTCCTGGTACACCAGTTGATGTAAGATTGGATGTGTTTTATCCAACAAAAGTGCAATTAGATGGTCCTTTTGATAATATTTGCGCAGCAACGTTGCCTTCGGTAGCAGTTACAGCCACTAATTATAATGGATTGGCATCAAATGGAACAGTATATCCTGATAGAGGAGTTTATAGTTGGAGATCAAATTTCTTGAATCCAGAAAATTTACTAGTGAATTCAAATGTATTAAATTATACAGTTTTGAGCAGAGACACAATGCCTATTACAGTTTATTTTACAGACAAATGTAATGTGGTATATGGTGACACCACTTTCATCAACCCTATCCAAGCAACAGAATTTGATTTAGATACAACATTAATAAACAAATGTGCAACCTTTGGTAATACCTATATGCCATTTTTTACAGATAATGCAAAATCTTATAAATTGGATAAGTACACTTGGAACATGGGTGATAATTTGAATTTATTAGACACCGACACCAAAGAACCTTCAAGATTCTACATTTATGACCAACCTAATATTTGGCCAATTACTGTGATAGGTACCTATCTAGGTTGTGAAGTTTATACTTTAAGAAAAGACTTAAAAATTAAAGATTGCTCAGTAAAAGCATTTAATATGATTACACCAAATGGGGATGGTTCTAATGAGACTTGGTATCTAGAAAATATAGAGTTTTACAAAAAAGCTGTAGTAACCATTTTTAACCGTTGGGGACAAATAGTTTGGGAAAGTGCTGCTGGTTACCCAGTTCCGTTTGAAGGCTTAAATAAAAATGGAGCAAAACTTGAAGATGGTGTTTACTATTATATTATTGATTTAAAAATTGAAGATAAAAGACAAAGCGTGAAAAAAGGCTATGTTACAATAATTCGTGACATAAGATAAATCAAATTTACAAAAAAGGCTGAATCTCAAGGTTCAGCCTTTTTTGTTTAATACCAACAAAATTTGAATAACTTAATTTTATATGATGGTGAATGTGGTTTTTGTAACGAATCAGTAAAATTTATATTGAATCGTGACCAAAAACAGTTTTTTTATTTTGCATCGTTGCAGTCAAAGTTGGGGCAAGAGCAATTGAAAATGTACCATTTACCTTTGCACGATTTTTCAAGTTTTGTATTTATTCATCAAAATAAAGTCTTTTTAAAATCGGAAGCAGCTATTGAAGTAGCTAAAAATTTGAAATATTGGAAATGGGTGGTTGTTTTTAAAATTGTCCCTCAAAAAATCCGAGATGCTGTTTATGACCTTATTGCCAAAAACCGACATAAAATATTTCCACAATCTGAATGTATGCTACTTAAAGAACATCAAAAAAAACAGTTTTTGAATGGAGAAAAGTGAATTGTGAATGGTGAATGGTGAGAAGTGATTGACTGAATGATGAATCACTGCGTAGCTCCTTGGCATTCTGCAAGAATGCGTCTCAACTCTCAACTCTCAACTCTCAACTCTCAACTCTCAACTCTCAACTCTCAACTCTCAACTCTCAACTCTCAACTCTCAACTCTCAACTCTCAACTGTTCCTTTCAAAAATTGCTGTCTGATAGGTTCATCAAATTTTTCTATAGCATACCTCAACATAGTTCTTGGCATATTTTTATAATGCTGGGCTAAAAATTCAAATTCTACCTCGTAATTTTTTTTGCCAATTTCTCTTAGCATCCATCCTATTGCCTTGTGCATAAGGTCGTGTGGGTGATTTAAAAGCAGTTTTGATAATTCAAAAGTAATTTCAAAATCATTCTTTTTTATAAAATACATGGTGGCAAGCACTGCAATTCTTTGTTTCCAAAGATTTGAATCTGAAGCTAGTTGAAAAAGCAACTCTCTATTTTTTTGAAATAAATATTCTCCCACAATGGTAGGTGCTGTGCCATCTACCAAATCCCAATTGTTAATATGCTCAATATGTTGGATATAAAATTTAAAAATCTCTTCTTTCTTTTCAGCATTTCCTTTTCTAAATTGATTGACCAAAATTATACTCGCCGTTAAGCGATGTTCATGAACCTCGCTTTTCAATACCGATGAAAGCTCTTCTAAAGATATAGATTTAAAATGTTTGGCAACTTCTCTTTGTTCTGGCACAGAAATTCCCCAAAAAATATCACCTTCGGCATATTCACCTTTGCCCGTTTTAAAAAATCTTTGAAAAAAACTGCCCTTTTCATCATTTCTCAAAAATGACAAAGCATCTATTAAATCATTCGCTTTCAAATTTTGATTATTTTTCATACAATTTTTTAGCAACTATTAATCAATGCATAAAACTAGACATTTTTTTTTTATTGTAGCCAACACAAAGTATGTAATGCTTTTTACAACTATTATTTAATAGAGGTTTTCATTATTTTACTCTTTATTAATTTTATACAACAGTTTATTAACAATTGATAACATAAATTTAATATTTACTACACATTGAAGCCCATAACTATTTAAATGGTAACAATTTGGTAACGTAAAGTAAATAATTCTTTTACATATACTTTCTAACTTTGAACATCCTTTTAATTCTAAATAAATTATGAAAAAAATCTTCACACTACTTGCCATTACTTCACTATGGCACCAAGTCAGTGCCCAAACCAATATCACGGTTTGGACATTTGACTCGAAAACACCTGATGCTGCTCCCGCAACAGGTACACTAGAGCCTTCTTTAGGAGAAGGGAAAATAACATTAGTTGGCGGCGTTACCTCAACATTTGCAACTGGTATTTCAAATGCATCTGGAGATAACTCAAGGTTGTCAACAGCTACTTACCCTGCAGTTAATGGAGTATCTAAGTCTGCAGGAGTTCTTTTATCTGCAAAAACTGCAGGCTATAAAGATATCACTCTAAATTTCAAAATCAGACATAGCAATACTGCTGCAAACACTATTGCAGTGCAGTACTCAACTGATAGTATTAACTATGTTGATGCAGAAGGTTTTACTTTTGTACCAGCTGCAACTGGTACTGGCGATACTTGGTATAGCAGAAGTGTATCATTGGTAAATGTTGCTGCATTAAACAATGCCAATAAAGTGTTTTTTAGAATAGTATCAGCACATGATGCTACAGCCAACCAATATTTAGCTTCTAGATCAACTAGTTCTTATGGAGCTGCTGGTTCATTGGGCTATGATAGTATTATGGTTGTAGGTACAGTAATTCCTCCTTTCAAATTACAGTTATTGCACACTTCTGATATGGAAGCAGGATTAGATGCAATAAAAAATGCACCAGCCGCAGCGGCTATTATTGATTCATTAGAGAATATGTATCCTAACACCCTTAAACTTTCGGGTGGTGACAATTATATTCCTAGTCCGTTTTTAAATGCTTCTTCTGATGCAACTTTAAGACCAGCAATTGTTACCGCTAATAAATCAATTTTCCCAGATGCAGGTACTGCGGCCAATAACCTTCGTGAAAATTTTGGTCGTTTTGACATTACTTTTATGAATGCAATTGGTTATCATGCTTCTGCTGTTGGTAATCACGAGTTTGACTTGGGTTCTGGTGTTTTTGCAGATGCTATTAGAATAGAAGTAAGTAGCGGACAATTACGTTGGACAGGTGCTCAGTTTCCTTACTTAAGTTGTAATTTAGATTTTTCTGGTGACGAGTTATTGAATCCACATTACACTAAAACAATTCGTCCTGCATCGGATTATGCAACGCCACCAAGTACTGCAGCAACTGCACCATTTAAATCTAAAATTGCACCAGCAACTGTAATCACCATCAATGGTGAAAAATTTGGTATTGTAGGTGCTACTACTCAAATACTTGAGTCAATTTCATCGGTTGGTGGCGTAAGAGTAAAAGGTGCTAAAGCGAACGATATGGATGCATTGGCAACTTTTATTCAACCATATATTGATACATTAATTAGTGTGCATGGTTGCAATAAAATTATTTTACTTTCACATTTACAACAAATTTCTTTAGAAAAATCATTGGTTAGTAAATTAACTGGTGTTGATATTATTGTAGCGGCTGGTTCTCATACTTTACAAGCCGATGCGAATGATATTTTAAGAAACGGCGATACTAAAAAAGACGATTACCCAACCATTACTAAAACTAAAAACGGTGACGATGCACTTATTGTATGTACCGATGGTGAATGGAAATATGTTGGTAGATTGGTAGTTGATTTTGATGCTAATGGTAAATTAATGTTAGGTTCTCTTGATGAAACTATTAACGGTGCTTATGCTACAGATAGTATTGGAGTAGTACGTGTTTGGGGAAATCATAGTAATGCATTTACTACAGGTACTAAAGGTCAAATTTGTAGAGATTTAGCCAATGCTATTCAAGGAATTATCACTATTCAAGATGGTGATATTTATGGTAAAACCAACGTTTTCATGGAAGGACGTAGAACAGCAGTACGTACTGAAGAAACTAACTTTGGTAACCTATCAGCAGAAGCCAACTTATGGTATGCTAAAAAAATAGACCCAACAGTAATGGTATCTATTAAAAATGGAGGAGGAATTCGTTCTGCCATAGGTGAAGTAAAAGTAGATGGCGCTACCAACAAATTAGAATTGTTGCCACCATCAGCTAACCCATTAGCTAACAAGCAATTTGGTGATGTATCTCGTTTAGATGTTTTAAATTCATTACGTTTTAATAATGGTCTTACTTTAGTTACTTTAACTGCATCGCAATTATTACAAACCATTAATCATGGTGTTGCAGCATGGACAGCAACTGCTACTCCAGGTCAGTTTCCTCAAGTATCAGGTGTTCGTTTCCGTTTCGATCCTAAAAGACCTGCCAACAATAGAGTTACAGAATTAATGATTGTAGATTCAGTAGGTAATGTACTAGATGTAATTGCACAAAGATGCATGGTGGCTGGAAATCCTACTAGATTAATACGTGTAGTTTCATTGAACTTCTTGGTTGATAAATTAGGTGCTGGTCCAAATGGTGGAGATAATTATCCATTCAATGCTTTTGTTGAAGCAAATCCTACCCAAGCCAATAAAGTATTTATTACCAAAAGCAATAGCGACCCAAAAACAGGAACCGCTACATTTGCTAATGATGGTTCAGAACAAGATGCATTTGCTGAGTTTTTTAAAGCAAAATATAGTGTTCAACCTTTCAGCGGAAGAGATACTGTTGCAAAAGGAGATTTTACAATTCAAAATTTGAATTTTCATTCAGATTTTTTCAAAAGTAGTGCTCGTAATGTTATTTTCACTACCAACAATGGTGTAAAAGTAATAAATGGTGGTTTTGGATCTGACATGACATTGGTTCCTGGCAAAACAGATGAGTTTTATTTGCTTACAGACCGTGGTCCGAATGCAGATTCAGCAGGTGTTGCGGGTAAAAAAGTATTTTCAAATCCTGAATTTTCACCAGAAATTGGTAAATTCAAATTGAAAGGCGATTCTTTGGTTTTGATTTCAAAAATTAACTTAAAAAGAAGTAATGGCGTAGCACTTACAGGCTTACCTAATCCAATAGGTTTTGGAAGTACGGGTGAAATTGCTTACGACCTCAACTTTCAATTACAAACTCCAGATACTGAAGGTATTGACCCTGAAGGTTTAGTGGCTATGAGTGATGGCTCATTTTGGACTTCTGATGAATATGGACCGCATTTAACTCATTTTGATGCTACAGGAAAAACTATCGAGCGTGTAAACCCTTTTGGAAATGGTTTGGGTGGTCGTTCTATTCCTAAAGTATTTGCTAAACGTTGGGCAAATAGAGGTATGGAAGGTTTATCTATCAGTCCTAGTGGCAAATTAGTGGGTATTATGCAATCTCGTCTATACAACCCTAGTGTTAATGCTGCTACAAACAGAAAACTAACCCGTATTCTGGTTTTTGACCCAAATACTGCTGAGACAAAGCAATATATCTACTTCCAAGAAATAGACAATGGCTCAAATAGTGGTATTACTGCAATTTCTGATACTACTTTCTTAGTTTTAGAGCGTGATCAAAACTTACAAGGTGGTTCTCCTGCTGCAGCTATTAAACGTTTTTACAAAATCAACATTAGCGAGGCTACAGATGTTTCAGACCCAGCAAATGGAGACAACGGTTTATTGTTTGATAGTAAAACACTTGAGCAACACTCAGCTTTAGAATTAGCAAATTTGGGAGTAAAACCTGTTACTAAAACTTTAGTAGCTGATTTATTAACTGATATTCCTTATTATCCTCATGATAAATTGGAAGGTGTGGCTATTATTAATGACTCTACAATTATTGTGGTAAATGATGATGATTTTGCAGTAACGCCTAACTTATCAGGTGGTTATGACCAAAAAGTATTGCCACTTAATAAAGCAGTTGATAACAATACCTTGTATTTTGTAAAATTGAGATCAAAACTTAAAGGAATTGGTGGAATTTTAACTTCAATTGACAATGCTTCACCAATAAGTGATAGCAAAGTTGCTCTTGCAGTATTTCCAAACCCTACAAGTGAAACTTTATATTTCAACAAAAAAATCAGCAATGGTGTTTTGGTTGATTTACTTGGCAACACTGTTTTGGTTATTAAAGATGCTAACAGCATAAACTTAAACGAACTTAACAAAGGATTTTATATCTTAAGATCTGAAAAAGAATCGGTGAAAGTATTAGTGAAATAGTTATTAGTTCATCTGAAATAAAAAAAGCCTCGAAGAAATTCGGGGCTTTTTTTGTTTAGCTACAGAGGTTGGTTAACTAATTTAATCATATAGTTATTTCTCCACTAAAAACCAATTCTGCTGGTCCATTCAAATAAATATTTTTAAAACCACTATCTATTTTCTCAAAAGAAACTGACAAGTTTCCTCCTAAAGTTTTTATTTTGATAGGAGATACAAATCCTTTTTCAGATGCCACAAGTGCTGCAGCTGTAACCCCTGTGCCACAAGAATAAGTTTCATCTTCCACTCCTCTTTCATAAGTTCTTACAAAAATTTCATTGTCGGCAATTTGCTCAGTAAAATTTACATTGGTTCCTTCGGCTTTAAATCTTTCATTGTATCTGATGGCTTTGCCTTCATTAAAAACATCAAAATCATTAATTGATGATACAAATTTTACATAGTGTGGCGAGCCAGTGTTGAGCCAAGAAAAATCACTATTGTGTTCTACTTCTTCTACATCTATCATTTTTAGGCTCACAATGCCATTAGTAACCGAGGCTTCGTGTGGTCCATCAATAGCTAAAAAAGTGCATGAGTCATCAAATATTCCTAAAAAATGGGCAAAAGCCACAAGACATCTACCTCCATTACCACACATAGAACTCTGATTTCCATCAGAATTATAATATACCATTTTAAAATCAAAACCTGGCTCGTTTTCTAACAACATAAAACCATCAGCCCCTATGCCAAATCTGCGATGACAAAGTTGTGCCACTAAATCTGTTCTTTTGGCATCAAAAACATTGTTTCTGTTGTCAATAATTACAAAATCATTGCCAGTGCCTTGGTATTTATAAAATTTGATTTCCAATTTGTGTAAATTTGTATAAAGTTAAATATTTTTTTAAAAAGTACAATTTTGATGTTGGAATTGATTCCTTTCTTAAAAGCTATTTACACCAGCCTTACAAATTTACTTCTTATAAATCTGTTTCTTTTCCAAATTTTTATTAGCTTTACACGAATTATACCCTACTTAAAATAGAATCCGAATCGAATGGGCTTATTTGATTTTTTTACGAGTGATATTGCAATTGACTTAGGTACAGCAAATACCTTAATTATTCACAAAGACAAAATTGTGGTAGATGAGCCTTCAATCATTGCTATTGATAAAACGACTCAAAAAGTGCTTGCTATAGGCCGTCAAGCCATGCAAATGCACGAAAAAACCCATGATAATATCAAAACAATTAGACCATTGAAAGATGGAGTAATTGCTGATTTTCAGGCTGCGGAACAAATGATTCGTGGCATGATTAAGATGATTGATGGTAATAGAAAATTATTTGCACCTTCTCACAGAGTAGTTATCTGTATCCCCTCAGGAATTACCGAAGTAGAAAAACGTGCAGTAAAAGACTCAGCCGAACATGCTGGTGCTAAGGAAGTTTATATGATTTACGAACCAATTGCAGCTGCAATTGGGGTAGGTATTGATATTGAGCAACCAATAGGTTCTATGATTGTGGATATTGGAGGTGGTACTACCGAAATTGCGGTAATTGCTCTTTCTGGTATTGTTTGCGATCAATCTATTCGTGTGGCTGGAGATGTATTTAACAGAGATATTTTAGATTATATGCGTCGTCAGCACAATTTGTTAATTGGCGAACGTTCTGCAGAAAGAGTAAAAATAGAAGTGGGAGCAGCTTTAACTGAGCTTGACAATCCTCCTACCGATTATGATATTCGTGGTAGAGATTTAATGACTGGTATTCCGAAGGTTGTAAAAGTATCTTATTCTGAAATTGCTTTTGCCTTGGATAAATCTATTTCAAAAATAGAAGAAGCCGTATTAAAGGCACTTGAAATTGCTCCTCCAGAATTATCTGCTGATATTTATGACAACGGAATTTATTTAACAGGTGGTGGTGCATTGTTGAGAGGTTTGGATAAAAGACTTTCAATGAAAACCAAATTGCCTGTGCATGTGGCCGAAGATCCACTAAGAGCAGTAGTACGTGGTACTGGGGTTGCCCTTAAAAACCTCGATAATTTCAAAGCAGTGTTGATGCCATAAAAATTGCTAGATGCAACGTTTACTAGCGTTTTTTTCCAAATATAGCGCCTTCTTTACCTTTCTTATTCTTCAAAGTATATGCATTACGCTTATGGTGAGGAATAACAGATATCAAGGTGCTTTTTATTTTAATACTTCCAATGCCGCAGTTGGTCAGGTTCATACTTGGTCGGCAGAGATGAATGATTATTTTAACTTAGCCAATGTAAACAATAAATTAGCTGCTGAAAATGCTTTTTTAAGAAAAAAACTACTTGAGAAACAACACTTAAGCGACCTTTCTATTGGCCCTAATGCTTCTCTTGAGTTAATTAAACAATTTAATTTTAAAGTGGCAAAAGTGGTAAGTGCCACCGTAAACAAAGAAAAAAATTATCTTACCATCAATAAAGGTACGGCAGATGGCATTAAGCCAGGCATGGGGGTAATAGCCCCAGATGGAATTGTGGGTAAGGTAAAATATTGCTCTGAACATTTTTCAACTATTACTTCTATTTTGCATACCAATATGTTGGTTTCGGCAAAAATTGGCAGAAATGATGTTGTGGGTTCTGTAAAATGGGATGGCTATAGTCCTGATTATGCTTTACTTGCGTTTATACCTCGTCATAGTCATGTGAAAAAAGGCGACAAAGTAGTTACCTCTGGCTTTAATAATATTTATCCTGAAGGGGTAATGATAGGTGCTGTAAATAAATTTAGTTTACAACCAGACGAATCTACTTATCACATAGAAATAAGATTATCAACCGATTTTAGAAAATTAAAATATGTGTATGTGGTAGAAAATATCTTGAAACCAGAATTGGATAGTTTAAATGTACGCTCAGGGGTGGAGATTTTTAACGACCAACCAAGTGATAATAAAAAATAATGAATACTAGAGAAATCATATCAAGCATATTATCAGGGTTTTTGCTCATTGCTTTGCAGGTGGTGTTGGTAAAAAACTTTGTGCTGTTTGATGTAGGATTTTGTTATGTGTATGTGGCTATTTTGATTTATTTGCCCATGAATTGGAATGCAATTAATTGTATGTTAACAGGTTTGATTGTTGGGTTTATTATTGATTCATTTTACGATACTATTGGTATTCATGCCTCTGTGGGGGTGTTGATTGGTTTCTTGAAACCTCAAATATTAAACTTTCTTACCCCAATGGGTGGCTATGATAATATTTCATCGTATCGTCAGTTGTCATTAAGATGGAACATAAGTTTTTCTTTTGTAATACTTGTAATTCACCATATTTATCTTTTTATTTTAGAAGCAGCAGGTTTTGATTTATTTTTCTTTACACTACTTAAAATTATAGTAAGTGTATTGTTTTCTTTACTTGCTATTCAATTGTATAGAACTATCTTCTTTACTTCTTACGGCAGAGAATGAGAGAGTCACGTTTAAAAATTATAATGGGGAGTATTGTGCTTGTAGCATTTGCCTATTTGCTAAAGCTCTTTTTTATACAAGTAATTGACCCCAAATATAAAGACGAAGCCTTTACCAATGCCATAAAAAGGGTTACGGTTTATCCACACCGTGGCACTATCCGTGATAGAAACGATAAAATTTTGGTTTCTAACATTCCTGTTTTTGATATCATGTACACCCCTCGTAAAACCAAAATAGAAGATACTTTGGCTTTTTGCGAAGTTTTTGGATTTACAAAGCAAGATTTTATTAATCGTATCAATGAAATAAAATATGTAATTAATAAAAAAACAGGGCAAATAGAAATTGACCCCAAAACAGGCAAAAAGAAGATAAAACCAAGTTATAATTCATTTAAACCCACTTTGTTTATTGGTCAATTATCCATAGAAGAGTTTGCTACCATACAAGATAAATTGGTTGATTTTCCGGGTTTTGAAATTCAATCTCGTTCTGTGAGAACTTATCCTCATAAGTCAATGGCAAATGCCCTTGGTTATATTGGTGAAATAAGTGATGTACAATTACTTAAACCTCAATATGCTGCCTACAAAGCAGGTGATTACATTGGCAGAAGTGGACTTGAGCAAAAGTATGAGGATTATTTGAAAGGAAAACGTGGGGTAAAATTTATCATGACAGATGTGCATGGCTTGGAAAGAGGTGCTTTTGGAAATGGAAAATACGATACCCTGTCTGTAGCAGGTAAAGATTTATACACTGGCATAGACCTTGAAATACAACAATATGCCGAATATTTGATAGCCAATAAAGTGGGTAGCATAGTGGCAATTGAGCCCAAAACAGGAGAAATTATCACCTTTGTATCTAGCCCTAGTTATGACCCCAATGAATTAACAGGTAAAAATTTAGGTAAAAACTTTTCTAGATTAAACAAAGACCCATTAAAACCTTTGTTTAACAGACCGTTAAATGCCTCTTATCCTCCTGGTAGTACTTTTAAATTGATCAATGCTTTAGTTGCTCTCAACGAAGGATTGATTGATACTTCTACCGTTTTTCCATGTAATCGTTCGGTGGTAAATTGCCATGGAAGCCACTCAGCTGCCAATTTGTTTGAATCTATCAGGGTGTCTTGCAATCCTTATTACGTAAGTGTTTTTAAAAAATTATTAAACCGAAATAAATCTCATAGCATATACCATGATACTGAAATTGGGTTTGATTTATGGCGACCGCAAGTAGAAAAATTTGGAATAGGCACTAAGTTAGATTTAGACTTGCCAAGTGTGGGAAAAGGAAACTTGCCTTCTCACAGGTTTTATGACAAGATTTATGGGCCTGGTCGTTGGGCATTTTCTACCATTTATTCACTAGGATTAGGGCAGGGAGAAATGGGTGTGTTGCCTATTCAATTGGCCAATTTAGCTGCCACCATTGCCAACAAAGGTTATTATTACACTCCTCATTTAGTAAAAGGGTTGGGCGACAAAAAACATATTTTAAAGAAATACACCATCAAACACACAGTGGATATTGCACCGCAACACTTTGATTTTATTACCAATGCCATGGAAGCGGTGGTGCAACGTGGTACTGCCACCATGGCAAGAAGCACAAAAATTAAAATTTGTGGCAAAACAGGTACTGCTCAAAATCCTCATGGAAAAGATCACTCGCTTTTTATAGGTTTTGCACCAAGAGAAAATCCTAAAATTGCTATTTGTATTGTACTAGAAAATGCTGGTTGGGGAGCAACTGCTGCTGCACCAATGGCAAGTTTAATTATTCAAAAATACCTTACTGGCACCATAGAACGCCAAGACCGTGAGGACTACGTAGTGAAAGGAGTATTTATAGAATGAGAAAACATCAAGAAGATTTCACCGAAGGCATAGATTGGATTACCATTTTTATGTACATGCTATTGGTTTCGCTTGGCTGGTTTAATATTTATGCCGCTGTGTATGACCCTGCTATGAAACAAAGTATTTTTGATTTTACCATCAACTCGGGTAAGCAACTTATCTGGATTGGATGCGGTGCATTGCTCTGTATATTTCTTATTTTATTGGATTATAAGTTTTACGATGCCTTTGCCTATATAATCTACGGACTTGTAATACTGCTATTGATGGCTGTTTTGGTAGCAGGAAAGGAAGTTGCGGGTTCCAAATCTTGGTTCGAAATTGGAAGTATAAGGGTGCAACCTGCTGAGTTTGCAAAGTTTGCCACCGCTTTGGCAGTTGCTCGGTTTTTGGGAGATATAAGCATCAGAATAGACCAACGCAAAACGCAAATGGTATTGGCGGGAATTGTTGGTTTGCCAGTGGCACTCATTATGTTACAGGGCGATACAGGGTCTGCAATGGTGTTTTGTGTGTTTATGTTGGTTTTTTATATTGAAGGAATGTCGCCATTGCTGATTATTTTAGGTTTGTTGGCAGGAGTACTTTTAATTCTTTCTCTCACTGTAGATAAAATAATACTAGTTTGTGTGTTTACTGGTTTGGCTGCTATAATTGTAGGCCTGATTTTTTTATACAGAAAATATGTGATTCAACCTATTTTGCTCACAGTGGCAGGTTTGGCTTTTGTGGTTACTGTAATTTATAGTGTTGATTATGTGGTGTATCATGTAATGAAACCTCACCAACAAAACCGTGTAAAAGCACTTATCAACCCCGATGGTGACCCAACGGGATATGGTTGGAATGTAACACAATCAAAAGTGGCCATAGGCTCTGGTGGGTTTTTAGGAAAAGGATTTTTGGAGGGGACACAAACTAAATTTGATTTTGTACCAGAGCAAAGCACCGATTTTATATTCTGCACCATTGGCGAAGAACATGGCTGGCTAGGAGCCTTGGTAATTATAGGTTTGTATGTGGCGTTTATGTTTAGGATATTTTACCTAGCAGAGCGACAGAAAACCAAAATGGCACGCATTTATGGCTATTGCGTAGCCTGTATTTTATTTTTTCACTTCTTGGTAAACATCGGCATGACTATAGGTTTGTTTCCTGTGGTAGGTATTCCCTTGCCATTTTTTAGCTACGGAGGATCTTCACTTTGGTCGTTTACTATTTTGCTTTTCATTTTCCTCAACTTTGATGCAAGCAAAAAAAGTATGTTGTAAATGTTGATTTGGAAGAATATTTAGAATTAACTAGTGGGGCAAGAATAGGATTGAAAAATGCAACATATCCTTTTGCTAAATTATATGTTGATAAATCATTTTTAAAGATAAATGTGACAATAATTGGAACATTTTAATTTAAAGTTGCCGATTTAATTTCCATTGAAAGTTATACTTTTATACCGTTTTTGGGGAGAGGGATAAAAATCAATCATAGAGTTTCAGGTTATGATTCTAAATTTATATTTTGGACCTTAGAAAATCCTAAACATGTACTTTATTGGATTAAAAATACAGCCTTTTTAGAAACTGAAGAAATCTGATTGGTTAATTTTGGATAATGGCAAATAGTTGTTTAATAAATTACATCATTCATCAGCCATACGTTTCGGTTGGTGGGGACACACAAGGAGAATGTTCTGTTTGTCGCTATAAAATAGAGAGTTGTACCAACCAAGGGATAAAAACCTAAGACAACGATTTACTGTAAAAAATTTCAATCATTAAACACATTTTACAAACAGTTCGCCCCGTTGGGGCTCAATAAATGATGTTTGGTTTATCTACAAACAGTAAACCCCGCTGGGGTTAATTCCTCAACAAAAAATTAAAAAATGGATTTGTCTCTTTAGGGGTGTATAATGCTCCAGAGGAGCAAACTGTTTGTAGATAAATCAATTACAGCCGTTTAGCCCCAGAGGGGCGTTCTGTTATTTTATATTTTTTAAACAATTTTATACAACGGCAAGATGATTATTTCATAAGTGAAATGAGCTGAGTGCCTCGCGACGGGGGGTAGAGAAGATTAAACTTTTGACTAAAACTCAAATATTATCATTACGACCAATTTTGCCATAAACTGAAACACTAGAAGTAGTTGGTTTCCCTTCGATTACAAAATCAACCTCTTTTACTGAAGGAACACGAAAAGAAAAAGTAGTATTACCTCCAACATTGGATATTGAAAAATCACCTGTGGTAATTAGGGTCTGCTGAAAAACTAAAAATTACGAAAATCCCTAAAACGCATACTTCAAAATTATTAAAATTTTGAAGTATGCTTTTTTTTATTTCTT
>Ga0214921_10004012_pt1 | contig 22080 bp, 19 predicted proteins | sample LL1505_MetaG_FD_177992 | JGI IMG/M metagenome (GOLD analysis project Ga0214921, IMG submission 177992) | Freshwater microbial communities from Lake Lanier, Atlanta, Georgia, United States - LL-1505 | ecosystem: Environmental > Aquatic > Freshwater > Lake | place: USA: Georgia | collected... | reverse complement strand
CATAACCACCAGCAATAATGAAATTCCCGCCGGGGTAAAGGCGGCTGATTTCCACGATGGTTGTGCAGGCGGCCTCCAAAAAGTAGCGATCATGGCTAATCACCGCGTAAGCAAACGATGGTCGCTCCAAAATTTCCTCGAGCCAGTCGATTCCCTCCAAGTCTAAGTGGTTGGTGGGTTCATCAAGCAATAAAAGCTCGGGCTCTTTGATCAATTGGGCACAGATGGAGAGCCTTTTTTTCCAACCCCCAGATAAGGTCTCAGCAAGAGCATCCGGGTCGGGAAATCGAGCCTTGCTGAGCATCGACTCGATGCGGCCGATGTCACTGGCGTGGCTAACGCGGCCTAGTGCGTCATGAAGCACATCGCGCACTGATTTTGCCGCAGGGAATTCATCGGCCTGCGCCACATAGCCCACCTTGAGTCCACGCCGAGCAGAGATGATGCCTTGATCTGCAGCATCAAGACTCGCGAGAATTTTTAGTAGTGTGGATTTGCCCGCGCCGTTTGGGCCGATAATCCCAACACGGTCGCCCTCGTGCAGCACAAAGTTCATGTCTTTGAATACTGGTACGAGACCGAATGTTTTGGAAATGGATTGGCAGCTAACTAGCGGTGCAGACATTAGTTTTGTGTCAGATTTTCCAGACGCTGAACCGGTAAATGATGCGGATTATTATCGGCGCCTGATACAGCGTAATAAGTCGTCGCGGCATATTTGGTGGAGCGCAGGAGTTTTTTTACGATAATGCTCATGTCGCGGTCAGGGGCGTCTTGCAGTTTTTTTAGTACATGATTGGTGATTTCAGTGACGCTATAAATGTCGCCGCCGGAAGGCACAGGTGCGGCCTCCGCTTCGAGTGCTGCACGCAATTCATCGGTCGTGATGGCGTTAGATGCGATGGAGGCTTTTAGCATATCAGCTAAAGACTTCAGATTTCCCTCGATCAAACCACTAATATAGGACATTCCAACAGCTCCTTTTGCGATCCAGAGGTTTACTCACAAGTCACAGAAATTGCAGCAAAAAAATTATGTAGCTCTTCCGATAGTTTACGCTATCCTGTTGCCCGCGCCACATTAAATTTAAGACAAGAAGGTGGTAAAAAAATGGGCAAAATATCTGACGAATCACTTACTCCTTTTGAACAAGAAGTTTTACTAAGAAAAGGCACAGAGCGCGCGGGCACTGGCCTTTACACACACTACAAGCAGCCAGGAACATATTACTGCAAGGCTTGTAGTGCAGCGCTTTATCGGAGCGAAGATAAGTTTGAGTCGGGATGTGGTTGGCCAAGTTTTGACCAAGAGATTGCAGGTGCTGTCATAAGGACACCTGATATCGACGGTCGACGCACGGAGATCATCTGCGCAAGTTGTAAAGGACATCTTGGGCATGTTTTTGAAGGAGAGGGTTACACGGCTAAAAACACCCGACACTGCGTCAATAGCGTCAGCATGAAATTTGTCGCAGCAGAGTCGTCATCCTACAAAAGTGCAATTTTTGCGTCTGGATGTTTTTGGGGCACCGAGTATTTTCTTGCGCGTGTTCCCGGAGTGATCAAGACAATGGTCGGATATTCTGGCGGTCACATGCAAAAACCCGATTACAAATCGGTCTGTGCGGGGAACACGGGTCATGTAGAGTGCGTGCAGGTGACCTATGATCCGCGGGTTGTCGACTTCAGGGCGCTTTGCGAAAAGTTTTTCGAGACCCATGATTTTGGACAAGAAAATGGTCAGGGACCAGATATTGGGTCGCAGTATCTATCCGTGCTGTTCTACGGAAATGACGAAGAGCAGAAAGTTGCCGAGAGCGTCGTGGGCGAGCTACGAAAGATGGGTCACAAGGTTGCCACCCAGCTTCGAGCTGTGGAGACGTTCTGGCCAGGTGAGGAGTATCACAGGGACTACTACGAGCGGCAGGGCGCGACGCCCTACTGTCACCGTTACCGGGCGATCTTTGGAAATAAGCCTTAAGCTGAGAAAAACGGTTTTTTATTCAGTCTATTAGTAAATATTTTTGGCCGTAATATGCTGAATTAATACGTTTAGTTGTTCGGGTGCAATCAACAACTCAATCAGGGCTATCTTTTTATGCAGGGCAGCGTATAATGCGCCGAGAAATTCTCTGTCTCGGTAGAGAACAGGCGGTTGGTTTCACACTTACGGTGTGGTCGTTTGTTCTACGAAGATGGAGCTAAATAGGGGTTTTTATGAGTAAGAAATTGTATGTCGGTGGACTTTCCTACGCAACTACGGATGATGGTCTTCATGACTTATTCGCCAGCGTCGGTGCGGTCGAAAGTGCAAAAATTGTTATGGACCGTGACACTGGTCGTAGCAAAGGCTTCGGATTTGTCGAAATGGCAAGCGAGCAAGACGCGATGGCAGCGATCGAAAAACTGAACGGCTCTGAGGCTGATGGCCGCAGGCTGACAGTCAACGAAGCTCGCCCACAAGCTCCACGTGACAATCGTGGCGGTGGCGGCGGCGGCGGTGGACGCGGTCGTTGGTAATTTGATTTAAAAGATTAAATCGCCACTCCCCCGAGGATCTAGGTCCTCGGGGGAGTTTTTTTTGGTCAAAATTTATTTCTTGGTATTTTTGGACCATTGAATTGTCCCTTTTAAATTACCACCTGAATGCGGACTTTCAGTTATAATGTGATCTGATCACCTACTTTTGGGAGCTATGGATGCGCAGAGTTTTAGTCACGCCCCTGGTGTTTATTTTGCTAGCTTGTCAGATAACCACGTGTAAGTTGCGTCAATCAGAGACGTCATTAAAAGATCGCACTGAGTTTCCAGAGGATCAATGCGTGTTCGGAGGCGCCGCAGGGTCAAAGCCACAAGGGTACGGCAGCGAGCTTTTGGACGCTAAACTTTGGAAAATCATTAGTTCCAACGCTGCCGCGAGTGTTTTGGCTTACGAAGAGGCGAGCAAGATAAAACAAACAGCCAAAGAATGGGGATTCACAAAAGTTGACGTGCTTGAGGCAGATTCCATGCTGGCGTTCGTCATATCAAATGATCACTGTGCGGTCCTCTCATTTCGCGGCACGGTCCTTTCCAGTCTGAGGAATCTGATTGCAGATGTCAGGCTGTCCAAGAAGCGTGTCATTATGACTGATTACGCGCTACACAGTGGTTTTTATGATGCTGTAGGGAGTTTGCAGCGGCAATTGAACGACGCGCTTAGGCAGCACCGCGTCGAAAGCAAGTACTTTTGGGTGACGGGTCATAGTCTTGGTGGTGCCATGGCGGGGGTGTATGCATTTACAAATGCACTCGAGTCAAGAATCGCAAAAGGCCCTAATATTCACAAAGTAGTGACCTTCGGGCAGCCGCTATTTGCTAACGCGCCTCTGGCAAAGGATATGAGGAAAGAATTTTTAAATCGTTATTTTCGCGTCGTGAACGATAGTGACATTGTTGCGAGAATTCCCTATAGGTTCGAGCATTTTGGGTCATTAGTATGGATGAAACAGGGTGCGGTGGAATTTAATCCGGATCAGGGGCAGTTTGGCGGTGAGGGCAACCAAGACGTTTTACCAGCTGAGATTCCAACCGAGCTTCGGCCAAGTGCAGCCGCCGAGCAGGAATTTCTTCAAGGGATCTCCCAGCAGCAAGTAAATACGTCGTTCCCGACCAATGGGACTTACGGGGCAGGGGCTACACTTGGCTGGCCGCAGTTTATCGAGAATCATCTCATGACAAGATATGTCGATAGAATTAAAGACGAGCTAGAGAATGTGCTTTGAGTCTTTATCTTACAGGTCAGTGTGAACTTTAAGGCCTGCATACATAAGATTGCGTAGTTCCAGGTAATCTTTTTCATCCGCGGAGAACTGTTCGTGGATGTGCTTGTATCCAAAATCTACATCGAGGTATTTTTTATAGATTGTCATGGAGCTTCCAATGGCTAATTTTATGGTTGGTCGGAACCTTATGGCGCGTTTTCCAAAGGTTGCGGCCAGGGCGCTATTATCAACGTAAGACTCCTGTGTGGAGCTAGGCGCAATCCATCGTACATCCGCATAAACCGTATTTGTTTTATTGATGTCAAATGCCATTCCTAAAACAGCTCCATAACCGCGATTCATGACTCGTAAGTACTCTTGCACGGTAGCTCCCTGGTCTAGGTAGCCGTTTGCGTCACGGTCAGGCGGAGCACTCACAGCCAGTTCCCCGTCGCTAAATATCAAGCCAGCGAACACAGGACTATAGTGGTAACGCAAGCTTATTTCGTTTTGCAATGTTTTGATGCGTGAATCGTTTAAGCCGAACGTGTAATTCCCAATGTCGCTTTCAATCACAATACCTATAGATCTTGTGTCGCCGGCGTAAACTCCCGCGGTCAAGTTGTAGGCTGCACCGGTGTCATTCATTTGAACGACTTCACTTTTGTACACGGTGAGACCAACGCTTGTGGAGGCAAAGAAAGCCGGTTGTGGACCCGCACTTTCAATCGCAAACAAAATTTCTGAGTTGATCAGAAGAAATATCAAACAGCAATTTTTTAGCGTTCTGTGATTAAGAATATTCATGGTGAATTTCTCGCTGGTGGTTGAACTTGACTCTTGGTGCGCCTCGGTGGATTTTAGCGGTGATTTTAGCGCTACGATAAAAAAACAATTAAAACAGGAACTTGACGGAGAAGGTCTGCTTTTTCACGGTTCCGGGCCTGTCTGGACTCTTAAGTTCAGCGCAATGAGATATTCCCAGTAGCAGTCGAAGGTGCCGACATTAATTCCGGCGATATTAGTCATCATGCTTCGCAGAATGTGTTTCCAAAACGCTATCTATCTGAAATTAATTCTGAATAAATTTGCTCCTTAAGACGCTTGTGAGGTTGCCGAGTCGCTAACATGCCTGTCATTAGTTTTTGATGACGTTATGTCGTGGGTCTGATTTTTTTGGTCAGCTGAAATAAGTTTAGAATCGCACCAGGCATTGCGGGTGTAGGTAACACTCAGAGAAAGAGGGAAAATTATGCGAGCGAGATTTAAATGGCATGTCTTTTTATCCTTATCTTTAGGATTGGCTGCTTGTGGCGCGGACATTCAAAAAAAGAAGCCTTCATCCGGAGGGGAAAATGGACCGGGCCTCGGTGGAGAGAATCCGCCTTCGCCCCTGCCTCCGCCGGTTGTTGACGCTATACATTCAAGGCTTTATGTCGCATCCGCTGCGTCTCGGACGATCGCAATGTATAAAATGGACGGAACATTTGTCGGTTTCATTGACCTGACATCTACAGGGTCTGGTTTTGTGACGGCCATGACTTGGCTGGACAAAAATACCATGTTGGCTTTTTTTGATCCGGGAAGTTCAGGTGAGCGTATCGTCAAAATATCGTTTATCTCCGATGCTAACTACACGATTAATGGGAGCTGGTACGCTGATAGCGTTAATTTAGCGGGCGTTTCTGTGACGAAGATGTTTAGTTTAGGTTTTGCCCAGTCCCCGGTGGTGTTGATTGCAAAGAACACAGGGAGTTTAGAGGCTGTCTTCACCAATAGCGCGTACTCGCTTGCAGCCAGGTCAGGTAGCCCCTACATAAACTCGCAGGCAAGCTGTCCACTTACAACAACGGCATTCGTGTCAAAAAATCCTGCGGGTGATCGCACGATCATAGCAAGTAATGGCACTAACGCTCGTTTGAATGTGTATGCTTCGGATAAATCTTGTTTGGGATCTTATAATTTTGCGACATCGTTCCCTGGTGCCACAAGCTTCTCTGTCGCCGGATTAGTCGTAACAAAAGATAGTGTTTTCGTGCGCTATCAGAATTCTACGAGTCCGATGATTGTGAAATGTGCATTTGACGGTACCACCATTAGCGCGTGCGGGGCTCTCGTGAATGATGTTGGGGCCTTGGGTGTCAATGCGTCCAGTAAGGAATTAGTGATAGATGAGGCAGCCAACCTTCTGTACTTCCCAAACTGGGACACTGGCGCAGTGATGCAGGTCAACGCCGTGACTGGTTATGTAGCGCCATTTGTACGTGATGTTTTCACAACAAATGTGGGTAGTATTTCTATCCGTCCACAATAAAGCCTGGACAGCATCCGTTCTGATACTGCTTGGCTGGAGCTTTTGCAGGGCGTAACGCCCTGTATTTATGTGCTAAATACCGCTAAAAAAAGATGTCCGGATTCGTGGCAATATAAATTGCTCAATTCTCGGCGATTCATGTATAAGGCCCGAGATCTTGAGTATCCCTCGAATGACCCATGAGACGGCAGCATGAGTATAGACTACCGCGAAATATTATCAGATTGTTTTCAGCAGCGGAGAAAGACGAATCCACGCTATTCGCTGCGCGCGTTCGCACGGGACATATCCTTATCTCCGTCACGACTCTGTGAAGTCATTGGTGGTAAAGGCGAACTATCGAGAGAAAAAGGTTCGGTCATTGCCAAACAACTTCGGCTTTCGCCGCTCAAGGCAGCGGATTTTTTGGATATGATCGACGCCGTTACAGCTCCCTTGTCATCAGAGCGCAAAGCAGCTATCGGCCGGCTGCAGAAACGCAAGCCAAACACAAATAGAAAATCATTCGACGCAGAGAACTTCAAATTGATCGGCAATCCGATGTATGTTTTGATTTGGACCTACATGATGCTGCCGGTATTTGACGGAACAGCCGAATCGATCGCTAAACATTTAAAATTAAATGTACTTGAGGTTTTCGGGGCTCTAAGGAGGCTTGAAAGTGCCAAGCTAGTTGCTCGCAAGTCCGGAAGCTGGAGAGTCATTGCGAGTCAGTTCACGTCAGGTGATGACCAGCCTTCGGAGAGTATTCGGGACTACCATCGTCGCATGGCCGAATTTGGTCGGAAGTCTATCGATGGCCAGTCGATGTCAACTCGCCACCTAGATTCTGCTGTGATTCCTTTCGATAGCACTAGACTTGGAGAAGTTCAGCAGCGAATAGCTGAATTTACGCAGTCTTTAATTGACGATTACGGCTGCGCTGGCGATTCGGTGTATGGTCTCTCCCTGCAGTTTTTTAGGATGGTTGGCCCGATTCGAATACAGCTATCTTGAATCAGACCGAACAACGCCGAACAGTTCAATCTTAAAATTCAATCATTATCATTGTCTCGCAAAAATAAGCGACCTAAGCTCAGTCCTTGCGAACAAAGTCAGGACAGTTTGACGTCGTGCTGTATGCGGCAAATGAGTGGGAATTTTCCAAACCACTCAGATGGCTCCTTGTACGTTTTATTATGCAATTGAGGCATGGTTATGACTATTTTTGAGTTCAAAGACTACAAGCTGTTTGTGCGGCATGTGATCAATACGAAGCCAATCCTTGGCCGTGGAAGTGTCAAAAAGATGGCCGAATCACTTCGGGTTCATCCAAGTTTGATCAGCCAGGTTCTCAAAGGGACGAAAGAATTTACTGCAGAACAGGCAAATGAAGTGGCTGTTTTTTTAAATTTAAATGAGCTCGAGACGGAGTATTTTTTGTGCTTAGTGGACATTGAAAGGGCAGGGACTGCAAGACTTAAGACATTTCTTCAAAATAAACGTGAACGTCTAGTGCTATTCGCTAAGGGTGCAGAGGCACCTGCAAATACGTCGGCATCGTCGGGTGCTGGTCCAGCTGTTGTTTCGGGCGAGTCAAAAAAGGGCTTGCTAGGTTCGGGCATAAAAGACGAGCAATCTATCACTGTAAAGCATCATGACTTGATACAAGACCAACCTGGAGACCCTGATTCTGAGGCACAAAACGCAACATGGCGAATGAGGGCTCTCCACCGTATTAGATCAGAGGCGGCTCTTCGGCGCTCTTTGACAATTCCAGTAACGATGTCAGAGAAAAATAGCTACCAATTACAGGACATAATCGACGAATTTGTAACGAAAATCAAAGACACGATGGATCCCTCCGTGCCAGAGAACTTTTCAGTAGTGACTATTGATCTCTTCGATCTAGCTTGAATGTAATTAATTGTATTGTGTGTGTTGCTGTCGGAGGCTCTTGTGCTAGCTGTGGCTGCCTTGCCAACGAAAATCCTCGTGGTGGACGCTGATCCTGCGGTTGGTAATCTCTGTCAACTGCATTTGCGCAAGCATAATATTTCTGTGCTAACAGCGTGTGATCTGAGTACCGCTCTCTATCATTTTAACCAGAATAAGTTTGACGTTGTGCTTGTGGAGATGAACTTCCGGCAATTGTCGGGTCTCGCAATTATCCAGAAGTGGAGGAAGCACGAATTCATCGAAAAAAGGCACACCGGATTTATCGTGATGCTAGGCTCGCGACGGACCTCTGGGCAAGATGAATTGGCTTTCGAATTAGCAGATATCGAAATGTCGGCAAAGCCGATCCAAGAGATTCAATTGCTACCGTTGCTTGCCAGAGCCGTGCAGTCAAAGAAGGCCATGCGAGAATTTAACGAAATAAAAGAACGTGCCGTTATGCCGAGTGTCAAAGCCGGGAATATCGCAAAAGCCTTAGAGTGTGTAAATAAGCTGATCCCCGAATATGGGGATCGTGCTCGGCGACTCATTCTAGAAGTCTACGAAAGCGCGTCCTGTTGGGCCGAGTGTTTAGATGTCGCCTTAAAAATGTTGGAGAGTAATCCTAAGGATGTATTCTTAATTGGTACGGTCGGAAGAATGTACATGAAAATGGGCAAAGTGGTCCTGGCCAAGCAATACATGGAAAAAGCAGATTTCATAGCTCCTAAGAACATTGAACGTGTGAGTACCTTGGCCAATATATATCTGAAAACACGGGAGCCTATTAAATCCGCCGGGAAGTACAAAGAGCTCATAGACCTCAGTCCCGAGTCGCCGAGTCTCAAATTTGAGGCGATGAAAAAAATATACGATGAAGGATTTTCCGCGAGGGCCATTGATTTCGGCAAACAAGTATCAGAGCCTTCGGAGGCGATTAAGCACTACAATAATAAGGGTGTTATTTTGTCCAAAGAAGGCAAAATGACGGAAGCAATCGAAGAGTACAGTCAAGCCTTGCGATTTTTTCCAAACTACAAACAAAACTATTTGATATTTTATAATATGGCGCTGGCCTATCTTAAGATAGGCACTGCGAGAGGGTCCGCAAATGCAAGAACATGTTTGCAAAAATGTCTAGAGTTGGATCCTTCGTTTGAAAAAGCAAAACAAAAACTAAATTTATTGATGGCTGATTCTGCTCAGAAATCGTAGTGTGACTGGCTCGAGCATATGGTCAAATGTTTCAAAGTCTTTTTTTATTTCCGAGACTATCGATGACATACAAAGCAAAAGGTTTGCAGCTTGGGAATTCCACGCTGATTTGATCAAGGTATTGTTTTGTTGACGCTCCGTCCCGATCTTTGTGTGGATCGATGATAAAGACAAGGTCGTCTGTTCCTTGGACCATATTTGTGGCAAGAAGTTTATGGACTCCCTGACGTACGATGGGCAGTTCAGTGCCTGCGCAGATCACCAAAAATAAGCTGTTCACCACTCCAGTCGAACTAAGGGAGTAATAGCTTTTTAGTCGATATCCTAGACCCCAAACGGATTGCTCAGTTTCAAGTGTCACGGTATCGGCCTTGTGAGTTGGTCCTAGTTTTGCTAACTCCGCGTTTAACCTTGGGTGGCACCCATTGAGTCCCCCAAAAACATCACAGATGATCGGCGTAAAATGATCTAGGGCCTTGCGCCGCTCATTTGATGTAAGTGATCCTAGCCGCTTGATTTGTGTTGCAGCTGGTTGTGAGGGCTTAAAATGAGATGAAATGCTGACTTGGAACATGTCGAATCTGGCATTGGCGGGGTCTGCCATGAATTCTTCTAGGTAGTTCACAGAGGATTTTACGGTTTTATGAACAAGTCCTCCGACGTATCGCGGTGCTAGAGCAGTCGTGGCGGTTAAGTCTTGTGCGTTCTTGTGGATTTCCCTTAAAAGCGTGTCGTAGCTCGGGCCTTCGTGATGCCCAGAATGGGTTCCTTCTTGAAGAAACCAGAAGTCGTCCGTGAGTCGGACCATGCTCACTTGGCCGCTGATGCGACTATCGTCGAGAGTGCAAGCAAGACGCTGAAATAACAAAGGATTACTGGTGACTAGCTCTGACGGTAGAAATTTCCCGGGTTTTGTTCCAAATACCTTTCGACGTGCCCCCTTCAATAGTCCCGATTCCGTGAATAAGCCGACTAATTCATCCACCTGTGAGTGGTGAAGGGAGTGAGAGGGTGCAAGTTTTCGCAGTAGCTCGATCCAACACCCTAAGGTCCGAGAATCATCTAATGCATCAAGCCTAAGCCCGATGGCGTCATCCTGGCGCCACATGATTGTAGCGTGGACCGCGCTGTGCTGTAACTGGACGTGAAGCCCTGGAGTGAACCAAGAGGGCTTGCTCTTATCTTGGATTTCGCAACGCAGCCCCGTTAACGAGATATTAGAGACGCGACACGTGAAGGCGTCTCCGACATGACCGTCCATGGGTGCTATCGAAATCGTGACCGCCGCAAGTGGGTGACGAGGTGTAGAGCGCATGTCTTGCTGCGAGGGGCGTACTACGTCTTCTCGAAAACCAAGGAGTATCCTGGTGGCAGATTTAGATTTCTCGATGTCGTGAACAGTCATGTTAAAGCTGTATACATCTCGGGATAAAACATCTCCGCGGATTTTAATTTCGACCTGGTCACCTTTTTGAAGCGGTGGATCTGTGACAGCCGAAACGAGTGCCATTGAGTTTTGGCTGAAGTCGATTGGGGTAGCGAATGTCACGGAGTTTCGGCAGTAAATTTCTGCGGTTTGGATACTGGGGCCAAAGGATCGTCTGCGGCTACGTCGAAGGTCCATAATCGTCAGTGAACACGGGAACGCGCAATTTCCCTCGTCATCAAGGACGGTCAAACTGAACGTGATGCGCTGCCCTGCAAAGAGCGCCGCAACGCTATACGATCCTGGCAAGACTGTTTGGCTGTTGATTTTAAGACGAGATTCCTCGAAGGGAATGCGAAATTCACACCGAATTCCTGTTGAAACCGACCCCTGATTCTCATTTGATTCAATGATCACGATGGCCGCGGCAGCATCCATCTCCGCTAAAAGACCAGCAATCACTCGAGCCTTTGTGATCACGCGTGCCTTCTGAGTGTCTATGGGGATGAGGGTATCATGCGACATAGATATTGGCCTCGTCTGGGGTTCTTAGAAACCCTGCAAATTGAATCCTCAAATTTGATTGTGCTTGGCTAGAAACATTGTGGAAATGCCTATTTAGAAAGTCTTCTTCGATCAGCCCTTTTAACTGGGTGACGGCACTTTCTGAAATCGCAAGTTTCACGGGCTTGCCGTCTATTTCAAGACCTTTCATCAGTGATTCCATTTTACAAACCTCGTCAATGCCGGTGCCGATGACGTCAATTTGGCCAAATGTCTCAGTACCGACTAGTCCAAGAAAATACTGTCCATGATGTAGAATACTACGAGCGCCTTTACAGCCGATCTTCCTTGCAGTGTCATCGGCGAACGAAGCAAGCTCTTCCAGATGGCTAAGAAATGAAAGATCCTCTGCAATGGCGTTTTCATGGCCATCCCAAGTGACGATTACGGCGTCTCCAATTGTTTTTCTAATAGTCGCGCTGAGAAGTTCGTGAGATTTTCTGTTCACGGCGTCATAGAAATCACCATAAGCTCTGGCTTTGTTTTCGGTGTCGTGAGAGATATTTGAGCTACCAGCTAGATCAATCAGAAATAGGAATGATGTCTTTGGGCTTCCGATAGTAGTGGGTAACGACTTCGATTTGGCGGCTTGAATAATCTGCTGCCGAACGTGCTCATCGCCAATGAGACGACTCGTTAGTGTGCCCAATGCGATTGCCGAAGATTTTTGACTCATAACGTTGACTGCTGCCAGAAACAGAGCCTCTGTTGACTCAATAATCGATACAATAAAAGGATCAGCTTTAACTGTGTCTTCATTGGTTAATGCCGTTACCGCAAAGTAGCGATCGTCTGATCTTATGGGCACAGAAGCTAGACTTTGTGTGCCCATCATTTCCATGATTTTGTTTGTTTTTGGATGGAGGCTTTTTTTAATAGTTCGTATGTCAGTGACAAAGCTACTTTTTTGATCCCTAAAAGCAACGACCGTTGGACCAAAAGCAGGCTTTGCGTCTGGTCTAAGGTTGAGCGGGTTGTCTTTGAAAAAAAACCAGGCCTCTTCGGATAAACCTGAGCAGGCTTTGGCTATGCCTTCATCATGCACGTTTTCATGCACGATCACGTGAACGCCACAAATCATGGCAATGGAGTTCGCGTAGCGACAAATAAAGTCGTCTGCGCTGCTGGCAAGAGAGATTTCTCGGTGTATAGCTTGATGAAGTAGTTTTGAGATGGATGAAGACTTATCTAAGTCATAGACCATGAGTTCAGCAAGGGATGTGGAGAGCGTCGATGCAAGCATCATTAGGTTTTCTTGTGCTTCGTTCAGAGTTCGTTTTCGTGATAGATTTTTCTCAATTTGGTGATCATTAAACTTTGTCAGCATCATCGACCCGATGATCGTTTTATTAACTTTGATGGGTATTGCGCAGAATAATTTTGCAGAGAGTGCTTCACGTCCTGTAGTTAAATCGCGTTTTTTGCAAAAATCCGAGAAGGATTCGAATATGGCTGTATCACCGTATAAAAGTGTTCTAATTGTGATCACGCCTGGGATTGTGCCATCATCGTAGATGGTCGATTTATCCTCATCTCGGTCATAGCTAAGGATGATGGGTCGTCCTAATGGGAGATTTATCGCCAACGCTACGCGTCCAGCTTTCGTGAATTCGGCGATCTCAGAAAGATTTGATCTGATGGCTATGATTTTTGCAGAGCTATCTGCCGATTGCCCGTTATTTATTTTGTGCTTTATAGCGCTGAGTAGTACGTCTCGTTTGAATCGCCGGTAGGCGATGCCGGCGAGTTTAATCGTGGAAAATCCACCTAGGTTTCCTGCAACGATTGTTAGAGCTAAGAATGAGCATACATTGAAGATATAAATTGGTGGATAGTCAGGGATTTGAAATAAACCTGCAATTTTTGCTGCATCAATCAAAGCACTCGACCAAAAAATGGCTCCTAAGTACTGATTCATGCGAGCAAATTGATAGATTCCAATCAAAGAGATGGCTGTTAAGGTTAAAGCCCAGGGCGCACCGCCTCGTAGGAACGGCCAAGCTAAATGTCCTAGATAAGCGCTTAAGATGATGACCAGTCCTATTTTTATCGGAAAAAACCGCTGACTGAGCAGCGAAGTTTGTGCGACTAGAGGTGTGATGAGGGAGATGAGTGTTGAAATTCGAATGATTTTATTTCTAGCGTCACCTTCTGTGAAGAGGGTGTCGAATGTTCCCAGACTTGTAAAAACTGCGATTGTCAAAAATAGTGCTGAAATCACGTATGCGTGGATGATTTTTCTATGGCTATGTTGATGATGTGAGAATTCGCTACGTGAAATGGTTGCTGCTACGAAGACCGTGGCTAGCAAGAAGACGCTGATGATGGCAGCAAAGCTTGATAATGTTGGGCCAACCTGGGGTATGCTAAGAACGCCCTCGTGATCTGTAGTTCTAGGATCCAGTCCTGCGAAATAGTTCATGCGCGTTGTTTTTGGTTTGACCGCCGTTAGTTGATATAAGTTTCCGGGCGTTATTTTGTAGACTCGAAGACGCGACCATGCGTCCGAAACTGTGCCTTGTACTTGGTTGATCGGGAGTATTTCCTCGCCGTTAGGCACGGCGGTGATTTTGTAGGTTCGAATGATTTGCCCAAGCAATAGGAATCGCTGCTGGGGTGAAAACGACCAGGTTGCGGTACAGTTTTGTTCGTCGCAGTATTGATTTTGATGGCCCAGGGTGACTTTGACGGCATCGAGCTTGTCGAGTCTGTATCTTATAAAATAACCCTGGAAAATATAGACGCTAGCGATTGCCATGAGACAACCGATCACAATCCGGGAAATTCCTTTTCCGTCGATTGGACTCATGCCGAATCCTTCTGTAGATGTTGTCTTAGAAATTGTAGTTCAGCTGTAGGGTTTTTGCTGAAAATCCCCGATGCAGCTATGAACTGAGCTAGACGCCAACGAACGATTTCCTCGATTTTTTCGACATTCTTATAAGAACATGCTGATCTAAATTCCAAAGTTCCGTATCGTGTTGGTCTAATATAAGACATGTCACGAACGGGAAAAAATGTATCCATGGGAAAAAGCTTTGGCGAGCGATTCATTTGATCGCTAAGTTCAGCTAGGTTCGTTGCCGGCTTGATGGGGTAGGTGTGGAGAAGGTAATCCTCGCCCAAGGTGTCGCGGTACATTGATGTTCTTACATTTTCGTAGCTCTGTCCGCAAAAAGTCCGTGCTCGATTAAATTTCTCGTTGATGATGCGGTCGAGCGCGTAAAGTCTCGGCATCATTGTGAGAGTTGATTCAGAGCTGACATTTAGATGTACGTGGGTCGCTGCGATGTAGGCGGGGAATGTTGGGTCTTGGGTTGGACGATCGGATCGTCGGGGCTGAAATGTTTGGGAAATCTGCCCCAGTCGATCCAGCTTTACAAGATCCATGCTTTTCGGGCGATCGGGTAGACAACTAATATCTAGTCTCTTGAGTTTTGCTTTTGAAAGTGCACAGTCAACCTCATGTAAAACATTGTAAAGTAACTGACTGATTTCTCCGGGCGTTTTTCGTGGAGGCAGGGATATTTCTAGAATGTGCCAAGCGAAATCTGGCTTAATAACAACAAATCCGGAGTCGGTGTCGCGACTGACTCGCCCTGGTTGGTCCGGTAATCCTCGGTCGTGGTATCCGTGATCCTTCTTTAAACAAATGATTGTATCCATGTATTCAGATTCAGTTGCGAGTTGGAAGCTGGCATCAGTTGCACGAGCGATGAAATACTCCACCTCAACGCCAACCGAAATTTGGTTGGCATCGTAGTCCCAAAATTTTGCTTTTGTTTTTTCGAATAAATGCTTCCGCAGTTTTTCTACGGTCATTTTTTCGTCCATTTTTTCGTCCATCAGTTCAGGTTCATGCGGGCTACGCATTTGGTTCTCCCAGAATATTATTTCTTTCGTATCGGACGCGTCGGGGGGTTTCATTAGTAATAAATGAATTTAAGTCTCGTGTGGCTTGTTGTTTGACGGTCGTTTTTCTTGATTGAACCAATCGCGTTAGCTACCGGTGATTTTGTAAATTTACTCTGTAGTCATTTTTGAAATTTGGTGCTTCCGCTTCATTCAGTGTTTTTTCGGATTGCTTGTTGCCACTTTGGATCAGGCATCTGTGTGGTTAGTGGCAATGGCTGACTGACGAATCATTTATTAGTTTGTCAGGTTTATCTGCATAACTTGACCCATATTCGGTAGGCGAATCATCATTAAAGCCTGGGATGGTTGCCACTACATGCCACCAAATGGTTGTGGCGATTCGTGGAAAGGAGGGGGCGTGTCTGACAAATTAAAGCGGGTTTTGTTTTTTTCGAACATTCAAGTTTTAGAGGCGGATTTGGCCGAGCTCAGGTCCAAGGGTTTTGATCTCGTTTTTTCCAAAGGTAAAGCTAGGCTGATTGACGAAATTTTGTCTGATCGACCTTTTGCTGTAGTTTTGGATGCAAAATATTGCAAAGAGCGGTCAGCTCCCGTTGGTTTTCTACTTCCGAAGATTCATAAGAGTCTCAATGGGACGCCCGTATTTCTGATTAAAGCGTCTGGTGTTGAACGCCTTGAAATTCTGAAAAACGATCTCGCATACGCAGTGTTACAGGACCAGTTAGGTCTCGATGGTTTGTGGGCGGCTCTGCTGAGATACGGAAACATGGTAAAAAGTGCCGGGTCGAGTAATCGCATTCGTCACGGAATGTCTGTGCCTTGTTTGGTTAAAAAGCTCGGTACATCGGGATTGATCCACGGCGAGATCTGTGACTTAAGTTCTAAAGGAATGAAAGTTTTAGTAGATCGTCAATCATTGGACTGGACGACGGGTGATGAGGTTAGATTTTCATTTAGCAGAATTGGCCAAAAGGGTGCGCATCTAGATGGATATGGTCAATTACGGTGGAGTGTGACAGATGAGGTTCAGCCTGGCATTAAAGTGACGCGCATGGGGCTTGAGTTTAGTCAATTGCCAGCCCCCACTCTCCAGGAGTTTATGGAGATGCTGAACACTGCGAGATCTGAAGCAGGCTAAGTTGGGTTTAGCATGTTGTGACGAGCAAAAAAGCGGTCCGTATCGATACGGACCGCTTTTTATTTAGTTCTAGTGAACTAACGAATTATTGCTGTGTAAAATCGTCGCCCTGCCAAGCGGTCTTAGCTTTTGGAGCCATGACAACTTTGCCTTTGTATGTTCCGCAGTTCGCGCATACTGAGTGCGGGCGGAATACGGAACCGCAGTTTTTACAAACTGAAGAACCAGGAGCAGTTAGGAAATGATGAGCGCGACGCATGTCTCGCTTGGATTTTGACGTTCTAAACTTTGGCACTGCCATTGAAAGCACTCCTTACAAAGGAACTAGGTAACCTGCGTTTCGCAGGGACCTAGGATTTAGTGGATTCAGGGGTCTGGGTCAAGATAATTTTGAAACAACTCAAGACTTTTTCAGTGATTTGAGTATTGCAAAGGGCGAATTTTCTACTGTTTTGTCAGTTGAGGGTGTCTCCTCTTCACTGTTGTCCTCATGGAGATCGCTGTTGCAGTTATTTCCGGCACTTGGAGCACAGGCGATATGCCCAGGGAGTGCGCACTGGAGGGTGTCATTGACCAGTATTTCAAGATCAATTTGTCCGCCCTCAATGAAGTAAGTGTCTAGATCTTCCGCGGAAAGGCTCATTTCACGGGGGGCTTGTTCGTCGTAGGACGGGCGGAATGTGGCTTGAATGTCAGATGATAGCGGAATGGTGACGTCGCGGCCGCAGCGATCACATGGCAGCACTGCCGAAGCCTTGATATGACCAGTGACCTGAACAAATCCTGCAGTATCGGCGCGAAGCGTCAGATCCCCTGAAATGGCAGCATCCTCAGGTGAGGAAGGAGATAGATCCTTAGCCACTTGGCGGAGCCAGGAATCGTTGGGGGAGAATTGTACATGGTGCGGTGAGTTGAGTGATTTGACGATCAGTCGCATGGAATTCTGAACCTCGTTGTGTGGCGAAATGCCCCTGATGCGCACCTTTACACTGGTTTAAGCTTGTGTGTCTAGGTGCTAAATTTGAGGCGTAGGTTCTGAAAAAGTCCAATTAAAACGAGTTATTACGGGACCTTATCAGCTACGACTGTGACGTCACCATCCAGTTGTGCGAAAAAAATCCGACAAACTGCGGGAATAAGTGTGTTTTTTTGAGGTTCTGGAGAGCATGCGTACCAGGTGGATCATACATTCTGGCGGTGAGGTTTTTGGCCCATGGTCGGCCTCGCGAATTCGCGAGGAACTCCGTGCAGGTCGAATCGACGCATTTGACCTCGTCGCCATGGAAAGTGGATCTGAAAAGCTTCCGTTAGTTGATGTGGATGAGATCTTTAATTCCAACGCTGAGCATTCAAAAATAACCAGTTCAAAGCAAATCGAGCAAAAAGACGTTGCGGAAGTTGCGACCGTCATTTTGCAGGCTGCGGCAGGTGCGAATTCCCTGCCGTTAAAGAAACAGCATGCTGAGCCATTAGCGGACAAGAAACTTAGCACGGACTATCGGCCTCCCCGGGCATTCGAGGCTTTAGCGGCTCCTAACGGAATTCATCCTCCGGAGAAAACATCGGTAAATCAGGGCCCTTCGCTCGCGAAGGCTCAAGGTGCTCCTCAGGGGTCTAGCGGTCATCGTCGCTATGTCCTGTGGATCCCCGGGCAGCGAGCGCAAGGCCCATTTTCATCGCGTGAAATATTGACCCTTTGGTATGCGCGCAAGGTCCCTACCTATGCGCTAGTGCAGCGAAATGGCGATGCGAGACGCATTGATATTTCCAAATTTGCGCGATTTTATGAACGAGCAACTCCAAGTGGAGTGGCCTTTTTAGGTCACGCTCGCCTCGCCGAAGGCGTCAAAGACAGCTCGATCGCTTGGATTGTATTGGCTCTGCTGCTGGGCTCAAGCATCATTTTTGGTGCCATTTATCTGAGTTATCATCGCACGCCTCATTTTGATGGTTTGATTTCTTTATTTTCATCGTCGCCCGAGCAGGAGATCGCAGATCAGGGTGGTGATCGGGTTTCCCTTGATGAAAGAAGTGGGTCCACGGAGGATGATCGTGCCGTCTCAGGGCCTGCGCCACTGTCTGCGCCTCGCCACCGGGCAGGCGCTCCCGTCATGTCCCCTCCACAGGTGTCATTGAAGCCACCGAGCGTTGCCAAAACAGCTCAAAAACGTCCGAATCGCCCAAAGCAAGTCCCTCGAGCTGCCCGGCAGCCTGCTCCCTTGGTGCCTGATCGACGACAGTTGGGACAAACTCGTCCGCTTCAGAAGCAAACACCTGCCACGGCGCCGGTCGAGGCTAGCAAAGCAAGCCCTGCGCAGGGCTTGGTCGACGGTGCGACCGTGACTTTATCCGGATATCGTTTTGATATTAACATGTTAAAAACATGCGAAGCGAAGTGTAAAATACCAATGGCAGGTCCCCAAGGACCCATTACAGCGGTCTTCTTTAAAGAAGCATTCGCCGATGTGCTGGCAGTAAAGGCCTCTGGCGTCACCATTACAGGAACGGTGCGTCGTGACCCGGCATCGGGGCAAATATCAATTTTTGTCCAGACCGTACGTTAGGTCGCGTTTTCACAGAAAAAGCCTTGTCTTTAGCGGCTTAAATGACTATCTTCCTCGCCTCTGAATAAGAGATTGATGGACTACCGGTGGTCGGAAGGTTTGTCAAAAAAAACAAGTCATCCGCAATGATTCGCTTACGTTTTTAAACGCAGATGAATCAAAGCATGTTTTGAAGGTGGCGCTCAATCACGAGACGCTTATTGGATGACTGAAGGTCAACCTTCACTAGGAGAATCGTCATGGCAGTTACAGTGAACATGAAAGACCTGCTTGAAGCAGGCGTGCACTACGGTCACCAGTCAAAACGCTGGAACCCCAAAATGAAGCCGTATATTTTCGGCGCTCGCAACGGGATTCATATCATTGACTTGCAAAAAACCGTCAAGCTTTTCCAAAACGCATGTAACTTCGTTGAAAACACAACTGGTCGTGGCGGTCACGTATTGTTCGTAGGGACAAAACGAATGGCTCGTGATCTTGTTGCAACTGAAGCCAAGCGCTCTGGCATGTACTACATCAATCACCGCTGGTTGGGTGGAACGCTAACCAATTTCTCGACGATTCGTCAGTCGATTCACCGTTTAAAGCGCATTGAAAAAATGAGCCAAGATGGGACTTACGACAGACTACCAAAAAAAGAAGTGCTCATGTTTGAACGTGAACGTGAAAAGCTAGAGCGTAACCTTGGCGGAATTAAAGACATGCCTGGTCTACCTCGTGCGATTTTCGTCGTTGACGCTCATAAAGAAACGATTGCACTTGAAGAAGCGGCGCGCTTGGGTATTCCAGTTGTTGCGGTTGCGGATACAAACGCGAATCCAGATGGAATCGACTACATTATCCCTGGAAACGATGACAGCATGAAGTCTCTCCAATTGTTTATTTCGACAATTGCGGACGCTTGTGTTCAGGGTAAGAGCAAGTCTCGCGACAAAGGTGAACTGGACGACAAGACACTTGAGGCTGCCACTAAAGCTGGCAAGTTCTTCGATGGTGAAGGAAACTCAGTTTCTGTTTCCAAGAAAAAGTCGTTCGATAAGCAATAATCCCAGTCACTACAAATCATTTATCAGTCGGGCGGCTTGAAGTCGCCCAGGAGCATGGAAAATGGCAGTACAGATTTCTGCGGGACAAGTAAAAGACCTGCGTGAGAAAACCGGCGTCGGCATGATGGAGTGCAAGAAAGCGCTTGAAGAAAATGGCGGCGACATGGAGAAAGCGATTGTTTGGTTGCGCGAGCGTGGCATGAGCCGTGCGGCGAAGAAAGCCGACCGAATTGCAGCTGAAGGTGTGGTCGAGGTTCTGATCAATGAAAGCGCCACAGAAGCAGCGGTGCTTGAAGTTAATTGCGAAACAGATTTCGTCGCGAAAAACGAAGATTTCCGCAAATTAGTTCATGAAACTGCGGCACTTGCGCTTAAAAACAAGTGCAACGACGTCGAAAAACTTGCTGAATTCAAGCTTTCAAGCGGTGTGTCTGTCAAAGACACGATTGCAGGTCTGATTCAGAAAATCGGCGAGAACATGCGTCTACGTCGTGTTTTAACAATTTCGGCTCCAAATGGTCATATTTCTGGTTATACGCACATGGGCGGCCGTATTGGCACTTGTGTGGTGCTAGAAGGCAAAAAAGATGTTGCTGAGCTTGGTAAAGACATCGCAATGCATGTCGCTGCGGCCTCACCAAAATACCTCTCACGCAAGGATGTCGATACGTCTGAGCTTGAGCAAGAAAAAGATATTGCTCGTAAGAAGCTGATCGAAGAGAAAAAGCCAGAAGCCATGATCGAGAAGATTTTGGATGGTCAAATGAACAAGTTCTACAAAGAGGTTTGTCTAGTTGAGCAGATGTTCGTGAAGAATCCTGACCTTTCGATCACAAAGCTTCTTGAGTCTGCCGATAAAAACCTGAAGCTGACCAGTTTCGTTCGCTTTGCTCTCGGTGAGGGTATTGAGAAAAAACAGGAAAACTTCGCAGCTGAAGTTGCTGCTCAGCTTAATCGTTAAGCTTAAAGCTGCTAAGGACTGTTTTTCCAATTTAGTTTGTCAAAGAAGCAAAAGAGCGCCCATCACGTGTGGGCGCTCTTTTTTTTTGTGCCTAATAACTAGATATACCGTGTTTGGTTGTTGTGATGCCTGGGAGGTTTATTTATACTTTTGGGGCCACAATATAGAAGAGGTTACCCATGTCGACGCTGATTCCGGTCCATCCAGACGTTAAATACAAAAGAATTATGCTAAAGCTCTCAGGTGAAATGCTAGGGGGGGATCAGGGTCACGGTATTGAGGGAGACGCGCTGGAGCGAATTGCTGGTGAAGTGGCTCGAGTTCACCGATTAGGTGTAGAAGTTTCCATTGTTATTGGAGGCGGTAATATATTTAGAGGTGCCTTGGCCTCAAAGCTTGGCATGGATCGTCCGTCGGCAGACTATATGGGTATGCTCGCTACAATTATCAATGGGCTGGCGCTTCAAGGGATCCTAGAGAACAAATTTAATCTACAAACACGTGTTATGACTGCCATTACGATGCAAGAGCTAGCTGAACCGTACATCCGCCGCAAAGCGGTCAAACATATCGAATCAGGACGAATTGTCATTTTTGCAGGCGGTACAGGCAATCCGTTGTTTACGACTGATACGGCCGCATCTCTGCGTGCAAGGGAAATTGGGGCTGACATTATTATGAAGGCCACAAAAGTCGACGGAATCTACGATAGCGACCCTAAGAAAAATCCCAATGCTAAGAAATTCGATGAGTTGACATATTTTGATGTTCTTAATAAAAAGCTCGATGTTATGGACGCCACGGCGATCACCATGTGTATGGAGGCTCAACTGCCAATTATGGTGTTTAAGATGGGCGAGCCAGGCTGCGTCGAGCAGGTGGTACTGGGTAAGAAGTCCGGAACAATCGTTCGATAATCGAAGGCTTAAACGCAAGTAAGAATAAGGAGCAACAGATGAGTGACATTGCCAATAATTGCAAACAAAATATGGAAAAGCGCCTAAAAGCATTTGAAAACGAGCTTAAGCAAGTTCGAACTGGCCGAGCTTCCGTAGCCGTGTTGGATAATGTACGCGTGGACTATTATGGCAATCCGACGCCACTCAACCAAGTTGCCACCATGGCGACACCGGATGCTCGGACTATCACAATTGCGCCGTTTGAAAAAAAATTGATTGCTGAAATTGAGAAGGCCATTCGAATCGCGGATATCGGTGTACAACCAACCAATGATGGTAACATCGTGCGTCTGCCGTTTCCCGCGCTGACAGAAGATCGTCGTAAAGACATCGCAAAGAATCTGAAAAAAATTGCTGA
>Ga0214921_10004011_pt1 | contig 22083 bp, 13 predicted proteins | sample LL1505_MetaG_FD_177992 | JGI IMG/M metagenome (GOLD analysis project Ga0214921, IMG submission 177992) | Freshwater microbial communities from Lake Lanier, Atlanta, Georgia, United States - LL-1505 | ecosystem: Environmental > Aquatic > Freshwater > Lake | place: USA: Georgia | collected... | reverse complement strand
GTGTCTGTTACCGCAGCGACATAGTTTGGATCATCAGGATCTGTTCTGTAGTTTCTACCTTCTGCGTATGAATCGCCGGCTGTCTTGGTCAGACCGAGAGTAGATCCGCTGTAGGATAAGACGTGACCAGAGATCTTCAGGGGACCGAAAGCCCTTACGAAATGACTATGCTGTTGACTTACTCCGTAAGCCGTGACTGGATTTGTTACCGCAGCATTTGTTACAGAACCAGACTGGTGAAGAATTCTGCCGACCGCGACGTAGTCTAGGTATTCTCCGTTATTAAACGGAGTAATTCTTTGGATCAACCCGCCGGTTGGATTTATTCCGACGTATGTTATCTGCGAGGAAGTCACATAAGTTAATGACTGGCTGACTATGTTCGACCAGGTGACTAAGTTGATCGTAGGGTATGGGTCTCTTACGAGAGATGCGTTGGGCGCTACGATGAGCGCAGAACCTGATGTGATCGAAAATGTCGTTGATCCGGGCGCGGTGGATAAAACTCCACCGTCTAGAATCCCAGTCGACAACATCGACTCTAACCATCTAAGTCTGGTTGTATTGGTAAATGCCGTTCCGGGAGCATATTGAGTGAAGTAAATATCGTTTGTTGACCCGGAGGTATAGATGTATGAGGCAGTGGTATTCGTCGGAATTCTAACTGTTCCGACCGGCTTCATCTGAATATAGTCTGAGACACCGAATGCACCGGAGACGAACGTATCACCATTGAAGATCGTTGAAGGTTTGTCGGATCCGTTTGTGCTAAGGGTTCCCGAGACATCGAAAGTAACATTTGGAACTTTACCGATGCCGATACGGTTGTTGACAGAATCAATATAGAATGTGTTGCTATCGAAGTTTAGATTATTTGGAATTGATACTGTCGAGGCATTGATGGTGAGTGTATCATTGCTAGAGTCCCCTAATTGAACGTTGCCATCAGTGATCAGAGAGCCTGAGACCACGGCCGTTCCGCCGAAGACTGCCCTTGATGCATCTGATCCTGAAACGAAGAACACCGTGTCTGTACCGGGCGTTGGGAACCTAGCATCTGGTGCATTACCGATGATAACGCTTCCTGTGATTCCTATCTTAGAAGAGTTACTTGCAGATCCTGATATGTTGTTCGTTACTAGGGCCATAGTTTTTGATTCTTGTTAAACCTTAATTATTTATTCATCCGTATACAAATCGTGCTTAAATAAAAAGGGGGTGATCATCAATGATCACCCCCTTGCCTTTCACATGAAAATTATATCAATCACTTGAAGTTGAGGATTGGATCCTCATCAAGCTCTGGTACTCTCTCGAGCAAGAACTTGTATCTCTTACCAGACTTGTTGAAACGAACCGTTAAGAAGTCTTCTTCCTCGATGAGGGTATAGTCACCGCGGTCGTTTCTGAGGTGTAAGTCACCGGTGTATACGTTTGCCCATCTTAGAGATGGTGAACCAAGGTTATATACCATGTCAGCAGAAGGAACCGCAGAAGCTCCGAACGTTGTTGAACCAGAAATCCCAAGGGTTCCAGAAATCCACAATGAACCAGCTCCGTCTGTTGTTAATGAAGAGTTTCTGATTACCTTACCAGTTGTATCGTTGAATAGAGCAACCGCGTATTGTGTAGAAGATCCAGGCCCAGTTACATCACCTACACCGCCAGCAGTTGAGATTGTGACCGCTCCATTTGAAGAAGATGCTATTGAGATGCCTGTTCCTGCGATGAACGCTGATGTACCATCAACTAATTTTGTATGAGAACCAGATAATCCAAGCGTTGATGCAAATGATCCGGTTACTTCTGCTCTAGCGGTGTTCGCATCGCCCTTTACTCTGAAAACATCGTTTCGAAAGACGTCAGCGTCACCGAAGCCGTTACCGATGACGAATAATGAATCTGTGTTTCCACGTAGATTATATTTTCCAATAACGGTCTGGTAAGATCCTGAGGCAATGGTACCTTGTCCTTCTGTATGTGAGTAAGTTCCTGATGCTTCAGTTTGATATCCTTCTGCATGGGCACCCTCTCCGTACGTAAAGGAAGAATATCCTTCCGCATGGGAACCCGATGCGTAGGTTGAACATTGAACACCTTCAGCGTGAGAATAAGCAGACCATGCAAATGATCCTCGTCCTTCAGCATGAGAGAATGTTCCGAATGCAGCGTTGGCATCACCTTGGCTAAAAGATCCAGAAACTCTTAAAAGTTTGGAAGCATTGCTGAATATGAAATCTGCATCAGCGCCGAAGGCCCCTGCATTATTGTATTGAACCCATGTATCAGACCCAGCTACTGTTGAAGCGCCCGTTGTTGATATTGTGACTGCACCGTTAGATTGTGAAGTTATTGAAACTCCAGTTCCTCCGACGAACGCAGAGGTACCATCTATTAATTTGGTATGAGAACCAGAGAAACCAAGGCTTGCGGAAATGATAGAACCCTGGATGTTTGCCGCATGAAGATTAGAATAGGACGCGATTCCAAAGCTTCCTGTTGCAGACGACGTTGTACGAGCGAGAACGAACTCTGAAGCAGTGTTATCCCACTTGCTCATCACATTGTTTGTACCGGCCTGACCGCCGATCCAACCACGATCACCTGCTGTCTGGGCAATTGTTCCAGAAGCGAATCCTAGACCGATGACTGAATCTTTTACTTCGAGGTTCGTCGTGTTGACGGTGGTCATCGCACCATTGACTGTTAGATCTCCTGTGACAGTTACATTTTTTGAAACAGCAAGGTTGTTGTTAACCGTGGTGGTTCCTGTCCCGGCCGCAGATCCAATAGAAACCGAAGTACCTGCTGATGCTATAGCAACAGCAGTCGCGTTAGAGTTGAATAATGTCGCAGAGGCTGATGTTGTTGTAACATCACCGCCGTTGACAGCAACGTCACCGGATGTGGTGATGTTACCTGTTGAAGCAGCAATTTGAACGGTATTTGCTCCAGCAACAGTATTAATTAACATTCCTGTTGAACTTACTGAGAACTGTGATGCGCCGCCTGTACCTGACTTGAGGTTGAAGGAACCTGAAGCCATTAGATCGCCACCAAACAACGCGACGTCAGAAGATGGTGTCGTAGATGAACCAGAAACGAAAAACTTAACGTCCGTTCCAGGCATTGCCGGGAACAAAGATTGAGGACGATTTGCAACTATTACTGAACCTGAAATACCAATCACTGAATTGGATTGTGTACTTCCTGATATGTGACCGACTAAAGCCATGATGATTTACTCCTGTGAAAGTGTTAAACGACAGAAGTAATTATTCGTGATTGATATTAATCAATATGTTCTAGCATCATTTTATATTTTTTTCCTGTTTTGTTGTTTACAACGCACAGGTAGTCAACTTCTTCGATGATGGTCCAGTCTCCACGGTCATTTCTTAGATGTAAGTCACCGGTATAGATGTGACCCCAACGTTTCTCTGATGTTCCAAGCGTATAGGTTGTGTCTTCATCTGGAATTATGTCACCTTTCATTCCAAATGATCCTGTCAATGACATAACATTTGACATCGAATTAAAACTGAAATTTGGAGATGCTCCAAACATTCCGGAGTTGTTATACTGAATTTCAGTGTCATTTCCTGCCGCGGCGGTCGTCGCAGAGGAAGATATTGTAACCGAACCATTAGACGAAGTAACAATTGATATGTTTGCTCCGGCTATGAGATATGACGTTCCGTCAACTAATTGAGTCAGAGAACCCGTAAGACCGGTTAACGAAAAAAGCGTTCCGCTTACGAGTAGATCTCCACCAAAGACACCAATGTCTGAAGCAAGACCTGAAAGACCAATCGTTCCGGAGACATAGAAAAAAACATCATCCCCGATATCATAAGATGAATCTAATAATGTGGATTCTCCCCTGAAAAGAACTGATCCAGTGGTATAAATCGAGTCTGAAATTGTAGAGTACCAGAATTGGTCGCAACAAACACCGCCTCCCCCGCCACCTCCACCGCCGCCGGAAGCAAATACTGGTTGCTCTCTGAAAAAAGAATAAGTCTTTCTATACCTGTTTTTATCTTGTGACGACATTTTTGAAGGCGGTCCGAGTGATTGTACTATTTATCAGGTAAGATTATATCCTGTTCCAGTTAATTTTATCCTTTGATTTTTGTTTTTTAAATTATCAGGTTTCATGATTGGTATGATTGACCTAAAGCCTACTTAATAAAGTAGGTTTGATAGCTGGGCCATGAAGACCGTAGAGCTCTATTGGGGGATGTTGTTTAAAGGCCTATCCGATGCTTCGGATGGTGCTAAAAATATTCACCAAAATGTCTTGGGTGGAAAATTGGTCGGATTTAATAAAAAAAATGGGACCGAGTTCTTGTCAAATTTTCATCCTTCTACGATATCATTTGAAGGCAAGTTATATCCCACTGTAGAGCATGCGTATCAGGCCTCAAAGACGTTGAATCAAGAAACGAGAGAACTAATAAAAAAATCTCGTTCTCCTTGGGACGCAAAAAAAATGGGTAGATCTCTTACTTTAAGAGACGATTGGAGCGAAGTCAAGGTTGAGATCATGAGGAAGTTGATCCGCGAAAAATTCGAGAATCCGTTCCTCAGGTGTCAGTTGTTGGAAACACAAGACCTCGAGCTTATAAACGAAAATCGATGGAATGATAGATTTTTTGGTATGACTGGTGGTGTTGGAGAAAATTGGTTGGGGAAAATATTGGAGGAGGTGAGGAAACAGGTACGAGAAGACGACAGTAACGAAACTTGATCACATTGGAGTTGTGTCATGTCAGAATTAAAACAAGCGATCATCATCAGAAAAGATTTGAACCTCAATAAGAGGGATTTGGCCTCAACAGTTGCTAGGGCATCTTTGAAATTCATTATAGAGAATAATGAAGCAGAGAGAGGAAACCAATTGTTGGTGAGCCTGTCTAGCGAAGAGCAGGCATGGTTGACAGGATCGTTTTCGCAGGATATTCTTGGTGTCAATAACAGAGATCAACTGGATGAGATTTTGTTTCGCGCAGAGATCATGGGAATAGAGGCATATCCTGTGTTCGTTCCTAACGGTTCTGAGAATCCTGATGTCACATGTATCGCGCTGGGACCAGATGAGCCTGATGTGATTAATAGATTAATTCATAGCCTAAAACCGCTATGATGTGACAAACCCTTTAAACTGTTGGGAAAATTGGTTTATAAATGTTATTGAGTGGTTTGTGTAGATGAAAAAGTGTAAGGTCACTTTGGCCCCGAAGGCCAAGCAGCGGTTATTTTACTTGGCACCTGATGCCGAGACGTTGTATTTGTTGGCAACGAGGACCTTTAAACCGAACAAGAAGAGCCAAAGTGTTTCATCAATTTTAAAGTATCACCCGGAAATAGAGATAGTTTCTTTAAATCCAGATGAGTGGATTGAAGCAGAGTGGAATGGGTGCCAAAATTTTCATGATGAAGGATTTGACACAATTAGAATAAACTGTGTGAGGTTGGTCAAGGCCGGTAGATTGAGCCCGGCCGATGAACCTGATTCTATGGTGTCAATTCATTTTGGATGGATGTTCAATGATCACCTACGTTTTGTGAATCATAGAAGAAATGGAATGAGAGTGAAGGTCTTGGGTAGAAAAGATGAACAGTTTAACTTTAATGAACTGTTTCCTGACAACCTAACGTTAGAAGACATGCTTCGACAGGATGAAAACTTAGATCTGTGTTGAACCGCTTTCAATTTCTTTTTCTTCTCTATTTTTATAGTAAGGTCTAGAAAAATAAAGAGTTAAAAGACCTTCTTCTGTGGCTGGAATTGAATCTATTTCAGGATCTGAAAATAATTTTTCTTGTGCCTCTTTTAACAACCTTTTCTTTACGTTATTGATTTTTCCATTCACAGCATCTTGAATCCAGCGTTGGACTTCAAGCAAATCATGTTGTAACACTTTTTCATCTAGATCGCTTATTTCAACTTGTATATTCACGTAAAATCTCCTTTATCCCAACATCCATCCACTAAAAAATGAGTTTGTTGTGGTGCTGATTATATCCGTTTGAGAAGTTCCAGCTTGTTGTCTTATTGCAATGTATGCTGTATCGCTGGCATCCATGTCAGCAATAACTGACCCGTTCAGGTACCAATAAACAAGATCTGCAGCAAATTGTCCTGGGTCTATTATTGCAAGCCTGTAATTTCGATTCGACGTTATCAAGTACAATGTGTAATAATCAGCTGCGGTATCAATATTGTCTATTCTAACTGCAACATTAAAAAGATACTTACCAGTCTCTGGTGCTGTAAAAGTATAAGTTCCTGTGTCAAAATTGCTAGCATTATCGAATATTTCTGAATCAAATAGAACAGTTACATCGGAGCTAGTTGCAAAATTTAATTGAGAAGTGCTTAATGATGTAAGAAACCCTGGTTGACTTGAATTTTTTACTATGCCTGACATAGTAATGTCACCAGTTCCGGCCTTTAGAGCCAAAGAAGAGGCTCCATTTGTATTTCCGATTGTTATCGCCGCAAGCCCAGTACCAGATGCTGAAGAAGCGATATTAATTGTTTGAGTATTTCCTGACGCTGTTGTTCCATTTCCAATATTAATCGTATTAGAAGCAGTAGAACGACCTAAAGATATCGTTCCGGTTCCTGTCTCTCCACCGATGATATATGGTGTCCCAGCAGAGCCAGTTAAATATATACCTCCAACGCCGACGAAGGGAGTTCCACCATAAATCGTGACTTGATTTGCTGTGGAATTATTTCCTATAGAAATTGTTTGGTTTGCAGCGCCGGTACCTATGTTAATTGATCTGGCTGTAGCGGACGTTCCGATGTCTATGTTTCCGCCACCCGCGTCGAGCGTTAAAGAAGAGACCCCAGATTGAGATCCAATTGTAACGACAGACTTTCCAGTTCCGCTTCCTATATTTATTGTCTGGGTGTTTGATGTGTTGTTTCCAGCTGCACCTACGTTAATCGTATTAGACGCTGTAGATCTTCCTATATTGATAGTTCCGGTTCCTGTCTCTCCGCCGACTGTGTATGTTGTCACAGTAGAACCTGTTAAATACATTCCACCTAGACTTAGAAAAGGGCCGCCCGCTTTTATGACGGTTTTTGAGGCCAAGTACTCGCTGCCAACATTGACGTCTGTATTTATTCCAGCCGTGGTACCAATGTTGATGGTCTTGCTGGATCCTCCAGGATTTGTACCAATATTTACCCCCCCGGATCCTGCGTCTAATGTCAACGTAGAAGAAGAATTAGAACTACCCAATGTGACTGTCTGTACGGCAGCACCTGTGGCTATGTTTGTAGATCTTGACTGGGGTGTTGACCCGATATCAATGCTTCCAGAACCTGCGTTAAGAGTTAAATTAGAAGAACTTTCTGAATTTCCAATAGTGACAGCTGTTGGAGATCCTGCTGCACCGTCTAAAGAAAAAATAGTTTTTCCAAAGAATGTGCTATATTGAAAATAACCTAGCGATCTTGTTCCATTCTTAAAATATAGATAGTTGTTATTTACAGCGCCTAAGAACGTATCTCCAACGTTTGATTGAATCAACGCAGCGTTTCCGTCGGAAGAATTGTTTAGATCCTTGTGACCGAACATTGCGTAGTTTCTGCCCCAGAAAGGATGGACTCCTATCTCTGCAGAACCGATGTAAGCATCGGCATTTCCAGAAGAAGAACCGGTTATAGTTGTTGTTGCAGATCCAGACAGTGTTATTCCAAATAGTCCACCATAAATGTTGGTGTAAGATAGACCATAAGAATTTCCTAATATAGTCGCAGTTGATGTTGAAGTATCACCGGTGAGCTCTATATTATCATTATCAAATTTCCCTATAAATGAAGTACCGTTCTTTATAAAGATTGATTTTGTAGATTTTGCTCCTAAGAAGGTGTCACCATCGTAAGCTTGTATCAATGCAGAATTACCATCGGCACTATTATCCATGTCCTTGTGACTGAACATGGCATAGTTTCTACCCCAGAAAGGATGCGTTCCAACCTCTGCTGACCCAATATAGACATCTGCTTGAGACGTTGTTGATCCCGTGATCGTAATTGTCGTTCCCGAACCCGTTAGGATTAGACCAAATAATCCGCCTTTGATGGTTGTGGAAGACAGACCGTAGACACTTCCAATTTCAGTTGCAACAGAAGTGTTAGTTTGACCTGTTAGAGATATGTTATTATTGTCAAGATATCCAATAAGATTCCCTGCATTTTGCAGGTATATCGTGGTAGGCGAATTGAGAAATGAATCGCCATTGTAGGACTGAAGAACAGCATAATTTCCACTGACACTGTGATCTAGGGTTTTATGTCCAAACATCGCAAAATAGTTTGGAAATGAAGTTCTCGTGTATGGAAGTTCTCCGATTTCTACAGTTCCTATTACAGCTTCTGCAGTTGTACTAGTTGAACCGGTTATTACCGTGTTTCCTGTTGACGATGAAAGGGTTATTCCGCCGGTGCCACCGTATAGAGAAGTTGAGCTTCCACCCCATGAACTTCCTATGGATACCGTGTTGTTGAATGAAGGTATTCCTTGAAGTGATATTTGTGTGGAGCTGAATAGAGAGCTATAATAAAAGTAAGCTAATTCAGTCGCGTTTGATCTGAAGGATATTGACTTATTCGTTGGCGCATTGATATAAGTCGTTCCATCTGAACCTTGGATCAATGCGTAATTACCGACTGCACCTTGATTTAGATCTTTGTGACCAAACATCGCAAAGGCAGTTGAGTCGGTGCTTTCATAATATGGCCATGATCCCACTGCTGCATTTCCCAGTATCGAGTCAGTTACAGAAGTCGATCCTCCCGTCACTGTTAAAGAAGTTCCATCAAATGTTAAGTTGGTTTCAGCGACGGCAGAGTTAGACGTACCGTCAGATGTTAATACCCTATTATTGGCAGGGGATGAAATTGAATTAAACCCAGAACCTTGGTATCCCTGATACCCTTGTGGACCCTGATACCCTTGTGGACCTTGATATCCTTGTGGGCCTTGATATCCTTGGGCCCCGCCGCCGCCGACCGAAGACGAATTTACCGAGATCCAATTGTTCCCTTGCCAAAAAAATTGTAATGCCCCATAGTCTGAGGATATTTGTGCGTAGTTTGTACCATCAATAGTCTTTGATGATGAATCAAATACCCTTAATGGTATTACGCTAGCAGCACCAGAAAAATCTTTGATAATTACAAGTTGGCCTACTCTAGGATTTTTAGGAAGATTTATTGTAGAATATCCTGTAGAGGGCATTGATGACGAAGAATACGTTGTAGATATTGATGCGATAGTAACGTGATCTTCTATGGTAAGATTCCAGTTGTTCGAAGGGTTTGTAGCATAGTCTTTTTCAGATGTTGAAAATTTTCCTGTTAAAGTTAGATCAGCGGGCGCATTTTTTAATCCAACTTGCAAACCGGAAGGTACAACAACGGTTTGGACATTATTTGTTATATTGTCTTTTGCAATGATGAACGCAGACTCATCTATCTTTTTTTTTGTTACAGACATATTAGATCGTTACGTTTCCTGCGGCGTCTAGACTAAAGTTAATTAATGAAAGATTAGTTAAAGGCGTATCAGAAGGACGATTACGCTGTTGAAGGTCAAAATAAGGTAATGATGATGTAGCAAATATGCTTAAATTTTGTGACTGTGTATTCAACGGATCAACAAGATTTTCGTTTGTATCTAAAAACTTAACAGTTATAGGACCTTGATCTGAATTAATTCTTGTTAATATTTCTTCATTTCCATTAACAAACTTTGTGTATGAACGTTGTTCTAGCATGTCCCTAAACTGTCCGTATTTTCCTTGTCTAAAATATGCTGAAGAAAAGTCCGGTAACCCGTTGTGAAGACCGTATTTCCATCCTCTTATGATGGGGGAAACGCACCAAAGACTTCCTGAAGCTACTTCATATCCATAATATGTGTTAAATGCCCCACCGCCTGTTTTATTTGTTAACCTAAATTCTGGCCAATTGTTCGTTCCTCTTCTTGCATACCCAGTTGGATCTGTAGAAGATGTTAATTGGTTGTCATAAAACACCGTGTTTGCATCTCCGAAACCAAATAAAACTTTCATCATGTCTGCTGATCCACAAGAACCAGTTGACGTCCACACGTTGTTATAAGGTGCAACACCTTCGGGTATTTTTTTCGATAGATTGACGTCAACTGCCCAACGATGATAAAAATTTCCGCTCAATGGAGGCGAATAGGAACCAGAAATTCTATTGTGTCTTGAAGTTTCAAGATGACCTACTGTTCCAACTATCAATCCGCTTCTTTTCACTCTTATTGGAGAATTATAAAAACTTGCAGTTATGTTTGCACCTGTGTCATAATAAAAAGAAGCGATAAGATTAGTTTCAATATTGTTAAAATTTTGTTGCTTTTCTCTTTTAACTGATGAATATCTCGGTTCAAATGGAAAAGATTTTGTCCAATATTTGTCTACTCCTGGATTTATTATTTTTCTACTTATCGTCGTTGAAGAATTGTTTAAATTGTCTGCGGAGCTCTCAGGAGGAACGTAATTGTCGAACATGATAAACGCGTTTTCCATCGTTTCAACGCCAGAATAGACCCTAGATTCTCCTGGGCTAATATTTGGATTACCAGCTTTAATTGCAAAAACGCTAGCCCCATTTAATTTAAAACATGCCATTGGGTTTGGCGTCAACGTGTCATAGATTCTCTCTTCATAACATGCATGTTTTGCAGCTTTACAATTTCCTGCTTTTTCTCTATAAGGTTGTAGTCTATAAGAAAGCGAATTAGAAAAATCAAACAATCCAGTTCCAGGTAAAGGTGCCTGATTACTGTTTATCATTCCATAAACGACGCCACGGTTACCATAAACGTATTTTTTAATGCCTCTATCGGTGATCTGATAAAACATTTTTCCCATGACAACTTGGTCATAGGTTCCAGAAGTATAAGTTTCCTTATATTCTACTTCGTATTGATCAAGAACGGCTACCATGTCTTCGTTTCTCCAATAACAACTTCATGAACTGCGTCAGACGCTAAAGGCTGATTTAAAGTATCATGGAACTCTCGTCCGTTAGATACTAAACTTCCGTATAATGTGATGTTAATGCTTCCTGTCGTCAGCTTAATATCATGTTGAATCGATCCAGAAGTATAAGGCCTTGATATTTCAGTTGAAAAAAAGACAGGTCTGGATTTTGAAACTGAAAGTACTAATCTATCTCCAGGCAAAACAAGATAAGGAGATGCAAAAGATTTTTGTCTTGAAATTAATGATGACGCATAAAACACCGCATCAGGTACACCGTTAGCTATATTTTTCAAATTTTGTAAAGTACTTTGTCCTTGATAAAGATAGAAAGGATTATCATAAAATCTTGTTGAGATTCCTTGTGTAGTGGAGTATTCTTTTCCAAGTATAGATCTTCCTGAAGGTTCAAATCCAGAGCACCCTCTACCAAAATTATTTACAGAAACAATTGATCTAACTCTAAATCCAGGACTAGCACCAAAATCTTCAAACCCAGTGCCACGATCTGCAATTGGCCATGCTGAAGAACTAAACAATAATTCCAAAGCATTAACTGCATCACTTGGAGAAGATCCTCCCCCTGTGTCAGTATACGCTTGCGTTATATAAAATGCATCTCTTGATAAAACGCCATTTGATATCTGCGCTTGGCATTTTAAAGCGATAGATCCTGTAAAAGAGTATTTTGACCCATCAAATGTGCCATTGACTATTGCTGAAGGAGTTGCATAAGCTCGAAAACCTTGAGGAACAATTTGCCAAGCGTATCCTCCACTGTCTGTAGGCCAGTTTACGCCTGAAACATCAGGGGAATTTGAATATGAAATTTCTGCGACGTCATCTAATTGATGAGTAATTGTTCCAGATAAAACTAAGTCTCTTTTTGTTTTATTAGGACCTACGGATACTTGATTGTATAGAGCAACAGTTAACCCTGGTCCTCCTACGTCAAAAGCTCTTGAGTCTTCTCCTGGTGGGTTTGGGGAATCAATCGTAATTGGTATAAAACATTTTGTTTTATCGTTGAACCATCCAGGTCCAGCCTCTAGTGGTAATTCAATGACTGCTTTTTCCAATAAAAAAGGTTGTTGAATTGGTATCGTAAAAGATTCATCTTGCGTAGCAGAATATCGCTGGTCTATTTGAAGACTTTTATCATATCTCTTTATTATAGCTTGAGTTTCATTTTGCCTATTCCATCCGCTTCCAATGCTTGCATCAGTGCTATACGGCGCTACTAATCTATTGCTAGATCCTGAAGCTAAATTAAATCCGAATGCGTTAAATCCTCTATCAACCTCTATAAGATTAAGGGCATCTCCATATGGGTCTGCAATATCAAATTGTCCACCAGCAAATGATGATGTTGGGTATTGCCATCTTGACGTTCTTGAATTAAAATAGTATACACTCGAAGAAGCACCAAACATTGTTGTTTTATGATCAACTCTGAAAGATAATCTGATCTGCGTTTTTGATTTAAGAGACTGATTAAATCCTTCTCCTACATCTTGAACGCTAGATCCAACTGTAAAAAATTGATCTGTATCAGATCCTGGGTCATTTTCAAATAGCTTATTTTCCGTGAATGGAGAAATATAGCTTTTTTTATTGTCTTCTAGATAATCCTGTACGTTAGATTTTGATATGCCACCGGTTACTACAAACTCTCCTGAAAATAGATCTTGATTTTCTGTTACCCCAAAAGTTTCGGGGGCATAGAATCTTGGCAACGTTGAAGGATAATTCACGACAAGCCCTGAAGATCTGTAAACTATCGATTTTTTATCATCAAATATGATGCTGGAATTTCCTGATCTAGAATCTCCTGTTCTTGCAACTGTAGGAAGTGTTAGCCTTGAATCTCTTTCTCTAAGAGTTTGTCGCGGCAAAACTTTTCTTCTGTTGAGAGGAGGTTGAAAAGTAAAAATTGCGCCGGACGTAGCCTGTCCCGGCCAATAATCTTCAGTTGTTAAATTGACTGAATATGGGACTGTATAAATCGTTGTTGTATCAACATAAGATCCAGAAACAGTGCCTCCAAATTTATATTTTGATCTCTGGTTCTGTTGATAATCTAATTCATAAGAAAAATCTCTAAATCGCCATGTTCCGTTCGGCATAAAAATGCCTATTGTGGCTCCTTGCCCAGCAGGAACGGACCCGACGCTTAATTGATTTTTTGGAGAATATTTAAATTCAATTTTTCCATTTTCGTATAAAACAGCTTCAAATTCTAATCTGGTATTTGTTGTACCAGAGTTAATAGAGTGCCATCTTACGATTAGCCTTCTGCCTTCTGGGCAAGTATCATTGCAATATTGGATTGCAAACTTTCGTGGATTGATTCTAGGATTAACTGGCGATAATCCACGATTATATAAATCTGTTCCTAACGTTGAATCATCACTAGTGTTTGTTAAATTATCCCACCATACGGCAAAGAATGAATGATTGGCCAAAAAAGATGATTTAATTGATCCATTTTCGTATGGTAAACCGCCGTCTAGCACGTCACTAACAGAAAATGTCGTTGTAGGATCTACTAAAACCAACCACCCGTCTACTGAAACGTTAAAGCTAGAATAGCGAATTCCATCAAAAAGAAACTCAAATCCAATAGGGGTATCACCACTTAATCCGCCTGACAACCCTGACTTTCCTGCATTTCCTGAAACTTGAGAAAATTTTGCTTGTGGAACTTTTGTTAATCCCGTTTGTTGATCTACTGTCAACGTAAGAATATAGTTTTCAAACGTTCTATCAGGCGCAGCTCGTAAAGATTTTGGTGTAGGCATCAGTGAGCGAAGCCTCCGAACGCTATTGAATCAGTGCCTTTAGACCATGCGTCATCATAAGTCCATCCGCAAGTTGCTGATATTTTTCCTTCAGAAACATATTCTTCCGTCGATGGGCTCATTTTTAAAACAGCGCTATTCATATCAATTGACAAATTTGTTGATAATTGTATCTTGGTTGAGATATCATTAAAAGGATCTAGGTATGTTTTATCATCATTGAAGAACATCATCGTTGGAATCTTTTTCACGGTTCCAACCATGTCAATAAGATCCATCCACGGTGGGATTTTATCTTTTGTATTTTTATCGTCGACGGTTAAAATTCTGCTTGTCGACATCGTAATATCTGTATTTCCATTCATCATGAGCCCTTTTATCGAGTGAGCTTCAAATGGAACGTCTATGCTGAACAGCGCTGCTACGGCACGGATCGTGAGTGGTTCGATTACACCATTAAAATTATAGTTTTCAGTTTCATCACTATCGTGAGTGATAATCGGATAGGTAATAGTTTCATGAGACAGAAGATATTCGACTGGATCATAATAGTCCAGTTCTTGATAATAGTTTTCCTTTAAGAAGTTTCTATCCGCACCGTAAAAGTTTTTTCTAAGAACGTGGCCAGGTTCTCCTGCGTGGATTCTTGGCGAGTTTCCTGCAAAGAAATGTTTTATTCTTGTTAACTCTACGCCTTGACGAAATCCATCAATTAAGGACGTATTAATTGATCCAGTAAACGCGTATTGATCAACGTTACTGGGCTTTACCTTTTCATCTTTATCTGCGCCTGGGCCATCGTCAAAATATTCTTTACTAACTTTAGGTAAAAAACCATAAAAGAATACTTCATTTTTTTTAGGGGTTAATAGCTGAGATGCTCTGTTAAATACGCTGTTCATTGTATTTTTCTATGAGAATTCATGTTCCCAATTTAACATCAAATATTTGATCTTGTCGTTTTCTGTCCTGGCTCAAATACATTTGTGTGAAATAATATTCATGCTTGTGTCTTTCTAACATATGAGATTCAATAACAAAGTTTGATCCTTTGAAAACTGTTTTTCTTGGCAATAGTTGTTCGATGAATGTACTGATTGAATTATCAAACCAGCTATAAAATTCTAAGAATGCCTTAAAATTTAACTTACTCTTTAACCTATTGAAATAGACGTTTCTCAACTTTTCTAGATCAGGATAATCTGGAGAGAATGCCAGTTCCGGTCTTCCAATGAAGTTTTCAATAGAATCAAAAGTAGAAAACATGTTGATTATGTCTTTGTTTAACGCATCTACCAATGAGAAATCTATTGAAAATCTTACGTCGTCTTGTGGCGATTCTGATCTTACAATTTCGTAAACTGGCGTTTTTGATGCCCATCGATTTTGATTTATCAAGTCTTCGCTTTGGTAACTTCTTACACGAATTTTTTCATTTGTTATTGCTTCATCAAAATAAGGAGATAAGTGAGAATAGCGTATGATTTCTGGCAATATGCAATTATGGTCAGTCGGGAACCCTCTACCGATTAAATGCATTCCATTTTCACTAAAATCTAAAAACGTGATGCTTCCATCGGTAGAAGCTAATTTTATTTCTTGTTTTGTTAAAGAATCTAATCTTAATTTTTCGAAAGACCCTGTCGCTACAGCTTCGTAGTTATAGTTTTTTGTCGGATCAGATACTCCTAAGGATTGATAATTTCGAATATGTTCAATCCACTCAGTTTCAGACAACGCTTTAGACCAGAATCTTAATTTTAATGCTCTACCATCGAATGTAGTCGTTCGAGCGGCTGAATCTTGAACGGACGTAGAGTTATTTAAGAACCTATATGCAGAAGTTGTTCCTACAGGTATAATTTGGTTTGATCCTAAAGTTATAAACGTTCCTGATACGTTAGTGTTATGTGTTTTATCAAGTCTTCTTAGTACGTTTGAATTAAGAGCAGATGAAGATGAACCTGTCAACTCATAAAAATAATTTGAAGTTGTTGTAATATAATCGACGTTACCTTCATTTTGAACGCCGGCCCTTAAGAAGTATGATGATGAGACGGTGGACCCAATTGCATCATTTCTATCACACCCGAATGATACGTTCCAAATGTCTCCTCCGAATATTGCATTCTTTGGCAATCCCAAAGACATGCTTAGTACTGGTGCAAGAGAATCGTTTCCCGGTCTTAAAAACAGAGTAACTTTGGTAGCTTTTTCATCATAATACCCGACTAGATTTGCAACAAGGCCGGGATTTTGAATTCCTGAACCTGTAACACATAACCTGGCTAAGCTTTGTGTAGCCGAAGTAATCGTAGAGGTAGTAGGGTTATATTTGTAGCTTGACTCAAACGTCCAAGAACCTGAAGTAAACAATCCATCATTTTCTGAATTTGATATGCCATGAGGATCATATGTCTTTTTATTAACAAAAACCCCTTCAGGCTGTGGAAATCCAACTTCTGTTCTTGAAGCAGATAAGAAAGGAGAAATGACTAATGATGATGTAGAAAAATTAACAATTGCAGTTACATCTGATTTAGATTCTCTAGCATTTTTTAATTGTCGGTATGTGGGTCCGCCATATTCTCTGAACCTCATGCTTGCATCTGGTTCTATGCCTAAAGACCTCAAAAAAGCTTTTATGCTATGTTGGGTTCCCTTTGAACGAATTACCGTAGGAAGATTTATTAACACTCTTCTTAACAGTTCATGTTGAACAGATCGAAGAGATAAACTTTCATTTCCTTTTATTAAAGGATCTATGTTTTCTGCCAATACATACTGCTCTAAATTAGAGGAAGTAAAAAGGGGAGGTAAGAAAAACCCATAATGTTTTGCTAGATCAGATAACAAATTGTTCGGAATACTTTTATTCAAGTCGTAATCGACTGTCTTTAGGGTATTGAACACGTCCAAAAATAATTTGATTTCATCAAAGAATTTTGCCCAAATGTATAGAAGTGATAACATTACTTGAACATTGTTTAATTCGCCTTGGCCTGGTATGCCAGTACCACCATACTGCGAACCATTATTTTCTTCTGCTTCGCTGAAACCTTCGTCTGCTGCTCCCTCTAATAGATAATGTCTAGGAATTAATCTGGTTATTAAGTTTGGATTAACTTCGTCATAACTTGATCCGCTAGTCAATAACTCTACGTTTAAGTTTATGACATCTGTTTGTGAAGGAAACAAAATAGGAGACAAACTGTCTCTTTCATAAGTTAAATTACTTGTAACATCCAATGCTGCATTTTCTCTTAAACTGCCTGTAAAATTCGTTATATAAGAATGCAACGAGTTGCCAGAGCTATCAAGAACTATTGCATTTATTACATCATTAATGATTGGAGATAATGGAGGCGGCGGTTCATTAAATTTATAATAGAGCTTTAAATCAGAAGAAGCATAAATTGATTTTTTTGCATATGAAGACTGTTGTCCGATCGATCGAATCGAATGAAAAATCCTCAATTCATCCATACTTCCTGATAACGTCTGCAAAGGTGTGATTGTAGAACCATTAACTGAATATTGCGATCCACTTCCTATTAAAAGATCTGCATAATCTATGTTTAAATCGCCTATTTGAACCTTACTTGATGTTTGTGCTTCTAAGGATTCATTGTTATAAAATTTAAGATTATGAAACTTTGAATCTCTATCAAGCGTAAAACATAAATGATTAAATTTTCCTTTATCTATGTCCTTAGAAACAGACATATTAAAAGATCCAGAGAATACGTCAAACTGTGCTTGAACTTTAGAAGTTGAAACGGTCGGGTTAAGCCTTATAGAAAACCCATGGTTGTCATTAGGATTAATTTTCTGAATAACGATCTGTGTTCCATTAGTTGCAATTTCAGGAATTTTTAATTGCATTTCTATGCTCAATGATTTTCCATTTTTAGGGGTTAAAATGGAAGAATCAGCTGTAGCGTTCGGGCTTAAGGAAGGAAATAAGGAACCAGGAATATCTTTTGCGATGATATATGTTCCAAATGCTGGGGAAGTTTCAGATGTTTGTGTTCCGGAGAAATGGAGCTGGCCGTGATACTTTGGAAATCTATCGAACAACCATTTATCGAACCCAGTTAGACTTGTAAAGAAATCTTCTATTTCTTTCCTCGTTCCGTCAAATGGATATCCGTTGATGATCTGTTCAAACGCCAAGTTAACTTTAGCTTCTGCAGACATGAAGAATGTGTGATTCTCAAACTTCGACCAATCAACATTAAGCTGTTGAGTTGATTTTAATCCAACGCCATCTGGATCATATGCGAATGAATTTTCATTTTGAAAATTTGAACCAGAAATTTCTGCAAACGTTAATGAGATGGATCTTCCACCTTGATTTGCCGCTCTTAAAAAAGACGGAATGTACTGGGACGCCTTATAACTTGCCATCTTTAGTTAACCTGGGTATCGCTCACTTTAAATACATTAGAAACTGATTTAAAAACCTTTTTAGTACCACCCATGACTAACATTATATCAATTGTATAGCTTCTTTCTTTCGTTAAGTTTGAAATATCCAAATTAAAATACATTCCATCTGAGTCGCTGCTTATTCTTGTGGAAGAATATGTTTCATCAAACGGTATTATAATTTCATTTGTAGAAACATCTCTAACCTGATAATACGCTTTACGTAAAACTAATGAAGCCAATTCTATAGGTTTTTTTACCAGCTTTATTAATGGAGAAGTATGGTCGAATATGTTTAAACGAACAAATACATTTTCATCTGATCTATGCAATTCCTGTAATCCAGATGTTGTAACGACATAATTTTTAAAATCTATTGTTTTGCTAGAAATTTGGGGCGGATAGACTATGAGTTTGCTTCCTGTCAAGTATCCTACTGTATTATCTAAAGAAGCCCATATCGGGGTAAAGACCACCGACCCAGATTTCATCAACTCGTTTTTTAGCAAGACGTTTGATTGAGGGATTATAAATGATGCTGAGTACAATCCTGTAGTGTAATTTAACCCATCATAATGTTGTGACCCGGTAAAGAAAATATCGTAAGTACCTGATCCGTTTGACAAAATAGTTGTCAATTTCAGTAGTAAACAATTTGATCCCACTACTTGTGACAAAGAAGATCCGCTTAAGATATTTGACGGTTCATCAAAAAGATAATTTCTAATAAAAATGCTTGATTGAGCATCGAATCTTAGATTTTGCGAGTCGTCTTGAATTGAATCGTTATATTTTACGATTAATCTTGGGTGCTTTGCCTCATTATAAGCAGACTTGCTTGCAAACCTTTTTACGAAATATGAATATTGATCACTTTCTTGAGAATTATTGAATGAAATCCTGTATCCACTATCAGGTAATATACCAGCTAATGTTGCAGAAACTATAGTCGTTACGTCAACATTTAGATCTTCTTCACCGGTATTAAAATGTTGATTAACCTCTAAGTTTGTTCCAATTATTTGAGCAGAAGAAGTGATATAATCACAAATTACTTCTGCAGAACCTCCGCCATTTGCACCTAAAGATATCCAAGGGTCGTTGATGGATGCTGATGCAAAGTTGCAAGCATCATAATCAGAATAATAAACAACGTCTCTTCCGCTTCCTTCGTCAAATGATTTAGAAAGAGGATATAAAGAAATATCAAAATTTGAAGGTGTTGTTTGTCCACCGTACACATCAAATAATTTAAGATAGCAATTAAAACTGTTGCTATTAACGTTGATTTTTCCAGCGGAGATTAAGTCTTTAAGGGGCTGTAGGTTAAAATGTACCAATAACCTGCTTAACTCCAAGTTAGCAACATCATTTGAAGAGAATGTAGTTCCAAATAGTTTGAAAAGGTCCAATGATCCAGCTGCACCAACGTTCGATCCAGTTCTAAATGAACCCGAACTAGCGATTTTGATGAATCGATTAGTTATATACGCGTCTTTATCGGCTTCTAAAACCTTGTACATGTTACAAAGCTGTCCTTCCTATGATATCAAACTCTGGATATTTAAATTCAAATATCCCGCCTTCTGGTGGGTATAACATTCCTTTTCTAAGATTGCTCTTCACATCATAATTGAAGTTGCTATACGTTCTTCCGTTCGTTTCTCCATTCAAGTTTTTGAATTCAATATTGATAATTGATAGAACTCCTGGAGTGTTAAAAATTAGATTTTGAATATCTGATAGGACGATCGGTTGATCAATTGAAAATTTTGTAGTATTAAACTGTTCAATTAACTTACTCAAAATTGTTTGAAGAACAGTTTGCTGATTTAAAGCAGGATCAATCACAATATCAAATTGAAAAGATAAATTGACTACAGATGCATCCAAAATATCGATAGCGTCTGTAATCAATCGATAAGGATTCAAATATTTTCTTATGTTTTCCTTGAGAGTATCTGGGGCTGGGATCAATCTTGAATCAGGCGTTCTGCAAATAATGTGTAGTTGAGTTGACAATGGATTGTTTTTATTTGCTCTCACTGCAGCTCTAAAGACACGTCCAAAGTTTGCAGGCAAAGAGTATATTCTTGCTAGTAAATCTTCTTTTGTTACGATTCTTTCCTGCGCGTTGCGAGACGAAGGAATTAAAGACTTAAGTTCATCAATCGTTGGAGCGTCTTCTCCACCCGCAGCTTGCGATTTGTTGATTACTCCCATACTTCCTCTTACCGAATTGATTATTTCTAATCTTGGATTCAAAGGAAACTCAAGAGAAACCTGATTTATATTAGTTATAGACCTTGCCGGAACGTTGTGGTTTAGTCCGCCGCCGTAACGATAAGTTACGGACAGCTGTGTGTTTGGGGAATACACACCTAATGTTCTAGTGTTTAACATCTTCAATGGATTAATAGAAGTTCTTGAAAATGTTTTTGAATACGGGAATGATATAGCAAACTCAGAAGGATCTGGGACTGCGTCATCATCTATATTGTTATCATCTCCACCTCCAAGTATCATCGTTGTTGATCTAGAGGCTAAATCGACAACTGTAACGAATCTATAAGGAGCTGGGACTACTTTCAAAGCTTCAGAAATATCATTTGAATCGTGCGCCGTGTTTAAAACGTTTTTATACACGACATCATCTGATAAAGTACTAACTTCATAGTATGAGTTCCCCAAGCTATCGCTAACTGAAAGTATGTCCGTAATGTTGTTTTGAGAAAGAGTTATAGATTTAAAAGCTACGAAAGATCCTAGTCCAAACGTTTCTGATGTTTCATAACCAGAAATGCATTTGCCATCAATAGCCATGGTAAATGTTACTGGATTTCCAGATTGGGATATTTTTCCTACTTTTATCTCAGCGACATAGCTTCCATTTGAGGTTTTGCTAGCAAAGTCTACATCTGCTAATAACGAAAAATTTATTCCTGAAGTAGAAGTAAAAATTGAATTTGCTTTGACAACAGGAAGAGAAGAAGACAAAGGTACGTATTTCCCATCAACAGCCGCGGCTGGAACTTCTATAAAAAAAGTTACATCAACAGTCGCTGGTGCAGCACCAGATATAGGAACACCAGCTGATCTAATCAATCTTTCGATGTTGCTGGTCTCTATTGCTGTGTCAGAATCTAACTCGTTGTATTGATGATCAAGATAAAACGACATGACATCGCCGGTATAGGCAGCCATGTCTAAAAACATTCCTCCCAATGAAGACTCAGAAAAATCTTGTATCTTGTCAGGATAATAGAGGCGGGCGTATTGAAGCAAATTTGCTCGCAAAGAATCGAAATCTTTTGCAAGATAACTTCTGTTTCTAAACTGTTTTAACGCTGTCTTTGCCATTTTAGATCTATATTACATGTAATGATATTTGAAGTGCTCTATTTTCAATTTTTAGTTGTGGAACATTATAAGTTATTGCGATTTTTAATATTCCAACATTTTCGTTTTCTTCTCTATCAAATCTTGAAGAGAAATCTTTAAGCGATACGAAAGGCATCCACGTCGAAACTGAATCTTTTATTCTTTGTATCGCTTCGCCATCAAAGGCATCCAAAGAAGATAACTCAGACGTTAAATCTCTAAGATTTGCGCCAAAATAATAAAAGCCTAGTCTTTCACCCCAATTTGTCAACAACAAGTTTCTAAGGTTATCATGAATTTGATCTGCATTATCATAATGCATCGCAAATAAATTATTATCATTTAATCTTAAAGGCGTCTTTATGCCTACAGGACTTCTAGTAAATGCAGGAATTTCTTCTTTGCTTTTTACTGCAGTTTTCCCAGA
>Ga0214921_10004010_pt1 | contig 22088 bp, 19 predicted proteins | sample LL1505_MetaG_FD_177992 | JGI IMG/M metagenome (GOLD analysis project Ga0214921, IMG submission 177992) | Freshwater microbial communities from Lake Lanier, Atlanta, Georgia, United States - LL-1505 | ecosystem: Environmental > Aquatic > Freshwater > Lake | place: USA: Georgia | collected... | reverse complement strand
AGCTACTATTTCTTATGCTTCACAAGCTGGTAAATCAGTTTCTGTAGTATTATCAAACGGAGTAAGCACAGTAGCAACTATTGCTGGTGGTGAATCTTCTACTGAAATTAATGTTGCTGGCTTAGCTGCTGGTTTATACTACGCTTCAGTTTATGTTGACGGAGCTTATGCTTCTACTTCTAAAGTATTAGTTAAGTAATTAATTACTCAATAATATTAAATAAGGCTACTCATTTTGGGTAGCCTTTTTTGTTTTAATGAAATAGAACAAATCCTTTATTTTTTCGTAGATACATTTTTATTTTCACCACAATTGTTGATGTTATTTTGAATCACCATGGTAGAGTTTGAACCTAGTAAAGTAATTAAAAGGCTTGAAATAATTAAGAATTATCTTTCTTTAGAGGATAAGGATGAAATTCATGCTGAAATTAGGAAACTGCTGCCTTTTGAAAATTATTACAATCTAAAGGAGATAATAACATTAATTAATAATGAAAAATATGCCTCTGCGTTAGATAAAATAATTTTTTTTTTAAATCAATTTCAACAAGTTGCTATTTGGTTAGACCCCGAAATTGGTGCTTTGAAAATGGAAATTAAAAAACAACAATCAAAACTAGAGTATTTTGAAGTTGAAAAGTTGGAAGTTGAAAAACAATTATTTGATTTTCATTTTCAAATTACGAAAGAGCTAGGAAGTATAATTCTTGAAATCTTGAAGCTTAAAAAACTTAGGAAAGCTAAAAATTTAAATTCAGTTTTAGTAGATGAATGTAAAGAAGTTGAAGATGAGTATGATACTTACAAAAGTAAATTGGAAGCGGATAAGTTGAAAATTATTTTTGAATTGAACGAAGATGAGAAATTGGAGTTGAAAAGAGTATTTAGAAAAGCATCATTGATGTGCCATCCTGACAAAGTTGCTGCTGAAAATGTTGAATTGGCTAAGAAAATTTTTATAGATTTGAAAGAAGCCTACGAAACAAATAATTTAAGCCGATTGAAACAGATACATCAAACTTTAATTGAGGGCAATTTAACATTCACCAACTTCGATTTTTACAATGAAAAACAGAAGTTAGTGGAGGTTTTGGCTCAATTAAAACAAAAAATTATTGAAAGAGGCAATGAAATACATCAATTGAAACTTAGTGAAGCTTATAATACATTAAAAAGTGTGAAAAATTGGGACGTATATTTCAAAAATAAAAAAATTGTTTTGCAAGATGAATTAGACTACTTAAAGGAAATTACCCTATATCAATCATATTAATCCAAATTACTTTCCCCTCCCCATGAATAGTTCAAATAAACATAAAAATGAGACTTTTTTTAAGGCATTTTCTGCCTCAAATTGGCATAAAAAATATATTTTAATTGCTTCAGTAGTTTATACTTTGCTTGGGCTTTTAGATGAATATTATATCTCTGTAGAAAGCAATATTGATTTAATTCAAAGAATCTCCATCTCAATTTTGGGGGTTGGTTTGTTTTTTTTAAGTAATTACAATAAATCAATTGATAAGGACTTTAAGTCTATTTTTCAGTTATTTATGGGATTAATGACAGCTCACATGATTTATTTAATTGCAAGTTGTCATTTTGCAATAAGCCATGTGGTAGAATTGATTGTAATTATAATAGTAGGAAGTTTAAGCTTTGATAAAATTAAGAATTTATACATTTATCATGGTATAAACGCTTCATTATTAGTTGTTTTAACTCATTGGATTACTAATCCTGAAATTGATATTTATACTTATTTGGCCATTTTTATCGCCATTTTTATAACTGCTTTTATTGCAACTTATATCAATTTGCAAAGTCAGATCAAAATTAAAGAGGAGTTAGATGCAAATCAAACTTTGTTGAAAAGTATTTTTATTGATGCAAATGATGCTTTATTGCTCTGTGAACCAGTGACTAATAAAATTGTTGATTGCAACAAAGAAGGATTGAAATTGATAAGAGGAAATAACATGGATAAAATTGATAATTTTGTATGGTATGAGATCTTAGATATTGATTTTGAGACTGTTTTGTCGTCCTTGCAGAGTGTTAATGAATCATGGCATGGAATTGTGCCAATTAATTCTAAAAAAGTAGAGTATGGCGATGTAAGTGCTAAAAGATTATTAATCAATGGGAATTACTATTATTTAGTAAGAATTATTGATATTACCGCTAGGCTTGAAGCTGAAAGAAAACAAAAAGAATTAGAAAAAGAGGTGGAAGTGGCCGAAATAGCTGCTGAAAATAAGGCCATGTTTTTGTCGAATATGAGTCATGAAATTCGTACTCCAATAAATGCAATTATTAGTCTCACCTCTATGTTGTTGGACGATAAATTGCCAAATAAAGCTCACGAATACATTAAATTGATTCAATATTCAAGTGATAATTTATTGGCTATTGTGAATGATATTTTAGATTATTCAAAAATTGATTCAAAATCATTTTCATTTGAAAAAACTGATTTTAGCTTAAAAACCCTTTTAAATAAGTTTATTCAGACTAATAAAATAAAAGCTGAAGAAAAAGGCTTGGAATTATTATTGAAATTTGATGAAAAAACGCCTAATATGCTTTTGGGCGACCCTTACAGATTGAATCAAATTTTGTTGAACTTAGTCTCAAATGCCATTAAATTTACACATCAAGGGAGTATTTCATTAGAAGTTGAATGCACTGAAAATAGAAACGGAAATGTAAAGCTTTTTTTCTCTGTTAATGATACTGGAATTGGGATAGAAAAATCAAAATTTGATCAAATTTTTGAGAGTTTTATGCAGGCAAATACTTCTACAACAAGAGTTTATGGGGGTACTGGCTTGGGATTGTCTATCACTCAAAAATTATTGAAACTACAAAATAGCGAAATTTTATTAGATAGTGAAGTAGGGAAGGGATCTACATTTAGTTTCTTTTTAGATTTTGAAATAAGTGAAAAAACAGAGCAAGAACTAAAAATTGTGCAACACGAAAAAGATAAGTTGAACAATAATATTTTGCAGTCAATAAAACTTTTGTTGGTTGAAGATAATGAAATGAATCAGTATGTTGCAAAGCAACTTTTTGAAAGACAAGGTATTAGGTTTGATATTGCAGCTGATGGAGATGAGGCTTTTGCCTTATTGAAGAACCAAGATTATGATATTATTTTGTTAGATATTCAGTTGCCGAATATTAGTGGTTATGAAATTGCAAGTACACTTAGAAGCCAAGACGAAGTTTTTAAAAATACCAATAAACCTATTATAGCCCTCACTGCCAATGCTTTTGAGGAAGTGAAGCAAAAAGCTTTTGCATCTGAATGAATGACTTTGTGACTAAACCATTCAGACCGAAAGACTTAATTGATGCTATATCAAGAAATTTATCAACAGAATATTTTGAAGGGCATGCAATTGATAATGAGAAAATTGTTACTCTTCCTACTGAAAATATATCATTAGAAGAAATAAATGACGAAAATAAAACTGTCAACGCTAAGTTTGACATGCTTAGGCAGCTTACTTTTAACAATGAAGCTGCAATGCAGGGCATGGTAAATATGTTTTTAAAAGATACTCCGCTAGAATTAGAAAAAATAAGAGTTAACTTTGATGCAGGTGATTACAGCACAGTAGCGAGAATTACCCATGCAATAAAACCAAAATTTACTTACATGGGAGCTCCTGAAATTTCAACTTTGTGTAAGGAAATTGAAATTTTGGCTACAAACAATCCTGAAGCTGAAACTTTAGGAGTAGAAATTGGTGATTTAGAAAAAAAATGCAATAATTTGTTGGAAGAATTAAAAAAAGAATTTATTTCGTAAAAATAAAATGTGAAAGCTTATGAGTACTAAAAAGAAATTATATTTAGTTGATGATGATGCATTTTTCTTGCAGTTATTACAACTTCAACTGTCGAATAGTTTGGATGTTGAAATTGAGTCATTTACTACTGGCGAGGCAGTGCTTGAAGCAATAGGAGGCAATCCTGATTTGATTGTACTTGATTATTATTTAGATAAAGAAAATCCTGATGCCATAAATGGTATGGAAACTTGGGAAAGAATAAAAGCGAATAATGAAAGCCAAAAAGTAATTATTTTAAGTGGTCAGGATAATTTTAAAGTAGTAGATAAATTATTTGATCACGGAATTACTGATTACGTGATTAAAGATGAATTTGCGTTTAATACCTTGATTGAAAAAGTAAAAAAAATGTTATAGTTTACAAAAAAAGCCACCTTTTAAAGTGGCTTTTTTTATAAGTTTTATTTTATCATATTGAATTTGTGGTGAAAACGTAGTTTTCAATTTGTTAAAATTTTGTTGAATTTTAATTTTTCACTTCGTGAAAAAATGATTTCTGCCACGAATTCACGAATTAAATTTTTAATTCGTGAATTCGTGGCAGTTTTTTTCTATCTAATTTTCAAACAAGTAAATGTAGTATTATAAGTTTTTTAACCAAAATTCTGTCATCATTTTAAATAAATGATAACGAGTATTCCCACCCGAAATGCCGTGGGTTCTATTGGGGTAATAAAAAGTATTGAATTGTTTTCCTTCTTTAATAAGTGCATCTTGCAATGCAATTGAATGCTGTACATGCACATTGTCGTCGCCGGTGCCGTGAACAAGTAAGTAGTTGTTTTTTAAATCTTTGGCATAAGTAGGTGTGGCTGTGTTGTGGTATCCTTCAGGGTTTTCTTCTGGTGTTTGCATGTAGCGTTCGGTGTAAATATTGTCATAAAATCGCCAATCACTTACAGGAGCAACTGCAATTGTAGCCTTGTATAAACCATTGCTTCTGAGTGTGCTAAGTGTGGAAAGGTAGCCACCAAAACTCCAACCCCAAATGCCAATTCTGTTTGCATCAATTAATTTAAGTGTTTTTAAATAATTGGCAACTAAAATTTGGTCTTCTGACTCTATTAAACCTAGTTTTTTATAGGTACATTTCTTAAAATCAGCACCTTTACCTCCTGTTCCTCTGTTATCGACACTCATTACAATATAGCCTTCATTTGCCAATAATTGAAACCATAAAAAATAACTGCCCATCCAATGGTTCAAAACATTCTGATGCCCAGGGCCGCCATAAACATAATTTATCACTGGGTATTTTTTTGTTGAATCAAAATTGGCGGGGAAAATCATCCATGAATTAAGTGAAAATTTTGAGGGAGAAGAGAACTCATGAAATAGAAATGGATTTATTTTGTGTTCTTTTAGTGTATTTACTAAATGTGTGTTTTCTTCTAAAGTGTCAATAATTTCATTGGTTTTTAAGTTATATAATCTGACTTTTGGAGGTGTTGTAAATGAACTAAATGTGCTGATATAGAATTGGTTGTTGGGGCTTATTTCAATATCATGACAACCGCTTTCTATGCTTAATTTTTTTAGTCCTTTGCCATCAAAATTGATTACATAAAAGTGTTTTTCAGTGCTTTTTTCTTGATTTGAAATATAATAAATCTTTTTCTTCGCCTCATCTATGCTTAAAATTTCTTCTACTTCATAGTTTCCTTTTGTGATTTGTTTGCCTTGTTTTCTGTTTTTGGCAACTAAATAAATGTGTCGGAAACCATCTTTTTCGGAAGTGATAAAAAAGCCTTTGTTGTTTGCTAGATAATGTTCTATCTCAGGCACTTCTATATAAGTATTTGAAATTTCTTTGTAAGCAATGTTAAATTTTGAAGTTCGAATATGGTAGTGTCTTATTTCCATCTCGTTTTGGTGTCGGTTCATAAACATAATTGCCAATGAATCATTGTTTGAAGTCCAAGCAATTCTAGGTGTGTATTCATTTTCTGTGCCTTGAGTTAGTTGGGTGATTTTTCTTTCTTCTAAATTGAAATTGAATATTTGAACGATTGAATTTTTTTCTCCTGCTTTTGGGTATTTGTATTCATAATCTTGAGGATATAAACCTCCCCATTTTTGTAAATTATACATTTTTACTTCCGATTCGTCGAATGAATAATAAGCAATTTCTGCACTATTTGGCGACCAAAAAAAGGCTTTGGCAAATTCAAATTCTTCTTCATAAACCCAATCTGTAGAGCCATTTATTTTATTTTCTATTTTGCCATCTGTGGTTATTTTGTATTCTTCGTAAGTGTCTAAGTTGGTGTAATAGAAGTTGTTTTCTCTGGTATAAGCAATTTTTTTGCTATCGGGAGAGAAAGTTGCATGGGCAATTTTTAAATGATTGGCTATGGGGCTATTGATTTTTTTATTCAAATCATACACAAAAACATGGTGCACAGCCGACCTGCGATAAATTCTTTCTGATGCAGTTTCTAGAATTATTTTAGATTCATCATCAGAAAAAGTGTAGTTTTCTATTGTGAAATTGATTTTGTTGTGTTTGGTATGTAGCAGGGTATCAACGGCTTTGTTGGTGATAACATTGTATTTGATGATGGCAAATGCAGAGTCTTTGGTTTCAATAATATTGGTGTAATGTTGGCCATCTTGCAACCATTTTAAACCTGGAAAATATTCTGTTTTAAATTTATTTTTTTTAAAAATATCTTCAATTGTGATGTTTTTTTGTGCAAAAGATATTTTAGTAATAGTTAAAATTACTAAAAGTATAAAATATTTTTTCAACATGGTTTTTATTGGAATTAAGAAAACGAAAGTAGTAAATTTTGGGGAGAGTGTAAAAATCTATTGAGGGGTAAAAATGTTTTATGGTTTTTTTGATGAAATAAATTTGGTTTTTATCCCATGGGTTGAAACCCATGGCTATGATTTCATCTTGCTTCAGGGAGTGATTTATTTAATTGTTGTCGATTGTGAAAGTTTGTATTTTGTACTGCTATTTTGGAGCTTTAAGCTCAAATTAGTTCATTTTTAATGTTCTCTTAATTTTGTTAAATTATTTCTTATTAAGTCAACCTCATCAAATCTACCCTCATCAAATTTTTTAAAATAAGTCAAATATTGCTCTAATACCTCATAAAAATTTGCTCTTTTATTTGCTTTTGCTACTAATATGCCGTTAAACGCTTGATCAACTACACTAATACTATACGTTAACCCTCTTGGCTTTAATTCACCATCTATTAACTCAACTGGCTTTTTATTTAAAATTTCATCCGCTTTTTGTAAAGTGCCAATTCGTTCTATAATTCTGGGTATTGGTTGTTTAAATAAAATTTCAAATATCTCTTTGGCTGATTTTTCCAAATTTCTACCATTCATAATATCATCATTATGTGGACTGTCGAAAGAATGTATCGACTCATAGGTATCATTTTAATTTTCAGGATTAATATAATACAATAAATTAAAATAAAAGATAGCCCATTGTTGAAAATTATCTCCTATTAATTGAGTATATAATGCATCTGTTTCATCAAAAGTAATTTTAAAATGAGGTTCAATTTTGCCATATTTTAAAAACCTTATGATATAAAAAAAATTGTCTGACCCTATTTTTTTTTGAAAAACAGGGGGATTATCAAAAGTATATTTCCTACTCTTTAAAATAAAGCCCTCTTGCTCAAACATAGGCTCCCAATAAGCCAATAATTGATTGTTTATTTCTTTTCCTGTCATTTTACTTTTTGCCCATCAATCTTATTCCCCACTTTTACCTTTACCGTCCGTCGTGCAATTATTTTCTACACCTTTCACCCCAAATTTTTCTTATACACAAATGTAATAAAAAATGTATTAGAATTTTCTTAGTTGTGAGGCATATAATTGATTGTAACGCTGACAGGGTTCAAAACCTTGTCAGCGTTTAGCTAGAATGAGTTTCGAAGGTTCTCAAGAGAGTGTCGAAGGTTCTCTAAAGAGTGTCGAAGGTTCTTTAGATAATGTCGAAGGTTCTTTAGATAATGTCGAAGGTTCTTTAGAGAAGGTCAAAACTTCTCTAGAGAGTCTTTTATCTAAAATCTAAAATCTTAAGTCTAACATCTTAAGTCAAACATCTCTATTAAATTTGTGATTTTTTCTTCTATTTTTGTAAAAACCCAATTCTAATTTCATGAAAAAACATCTTGGGGTATTTGATTTAACAGCTTTAGGCATTGCCGCCATAGTAGGGGCAGGTATTTTTGGCACCATTGGTCAGGCTGCAAGTGCAGGTGGGCCAGCAGTGGTGTTGTTATTTGTTTTTACAGCCTTTACCTGTGGCTTATCTGCTTTATGTTATGCCCAATTTGCCTCTGTAATGCCCTCAGCAGGAAGTGCTTATTCTTATGCCAAGCAAGTGTTTGGTCCTTTAGTTGGGTGGATTATTGGCTGGGATTTGATTATGGAATATGCCATTGGCAATGTGGTGGTGGCCATTTCATGGTCAGATTATTTTACAGGATTACTGCATTCTTTTCATATCAAATTTCCGCTTTGGCTAAGTATGGATTATTTTTCAGCTCAAAAAATGCTTACTAACGAAACCAAAATAGCTTGGGAAAATGCACCTAAGATTGCAGGTTTTAAACTCATTTTTGATTTGCCCGCCATTGCCATCACCGCCATTATTGGGTGGCTGACCTATATCGGTATAAAAGAAAGTAAAAATGTGAGCAATACCTTGGTAGTGATTAAGTTAATTGTGATTGCAGGTGTGATTATTGCTGGTTTTATGTATGTAGATGCTGCAAATTGGACACCATTTATGCCACACGGCTTGGGTGGGGTGCTAAAAGGTGTTTCGGCGGTTTTCTTTGCCTATATTGGTTTTGATGCCATTTCCACCACCGCCGAAGAATGTCATCATTCACAGAAAGACTTGCCGAAAGCTATGATTTATAGCTTGTTGATTTGTACAGTGTTGTATATTTTGTTGGCTTTGGTACTCACTGGAATGGTGCCTTACAACAGTTTGGCAGTGGGCGACCCTTTGGCTTTTGTATTTGCCCAAAAAGGCTTGCAACAAATTTCTATTATCATAGGCTTTAGTGCCATTGTGGCTTATACTGGTGTTTTATTGGTGTTTCAAATTGGTCAGCCTAGAATTTGGCTGGCCATGAGCCGCGACAAATTATTGCCCGCAAAGTTTGCAGAAATTCACCCCAAATACCATACTCCAGCTTTTGCTACAATAATTGCTGCAGCCATGGTGATGTTGCCCATATTTTTTCTGAATATGAACGAAGTAACAGATTTAACCAGCATAGGTACTTTGTTTGCTTTTGCCTTGGTTTGTGCTGGCGTGTTGTTTAAAAGCAATGACCCGGTATTTGAAAATGCAGGTTTTAAAGTAAGTTTTTGGCCAAGTCGCATTTGGGCAAGCGTGTTATTGCTCATTTTAGGCTTGCTTTATTTTTTAAAAATAATAGATATTTCAGGTTTGCATACAGTTTTTTATGTGTTTTTAGGGTTCACAATTTTATTGTTATTGATTGGGATTGTGAAAAATTGGTCGTTTATTCCGCTGATAGGTTTGTGTTCTAATTTGTTAATGTTGGGGTCATTAGGCAATGAAAGTTGGTGGAGATTTGTAGTTTGGTTATTGATTGGACTAGGAATTTATTATTTTTACGGCTATAAAAAATTGAAAAATGATTAGTGCACTCTTTTTACATAAAGCATATCTAAATCCTGCCAACAAACACTACAGAAATGTCAAAATTTATATGTGGTGTGTGATAGTTTTAATGCTGTTTTTGGTGCCCTATTGTATTTATTTTGCCATTTATCACCCTGCAGATACTGGAAAAAATTACACCAATGTAATTTGTGTGGGGCTTTTTGCCTTGAGTTTTTTGTTGTTAAAATTGAGTCCAAATTTTAACGTAGCTATCATGTACACAGCAGCTTTGTCCTATATTCCCATTATGATAAGTGTGTATCATACAGGGGGAATTTATTCTGCAGATTTGGCTTGGATGTTTGTTTGCATGATTACCCAAGGAATCATTATGGATTACCGTTGGGGTATTTTTTCTTCTTTTTTGGTGTGTTCTTATTTGTCGTTTTTGTATTTTTCAGAATATCAATTGGTGGGCAAGGCAAATGTTTTCAAAAACTATATTTTCAATTACGGTAGCACCCATTATTATTTTACATGGCTATTTGTGGTTTTGCTTATTGCTGCCATTATTGCCACATTTTCAAGGGTTTTAACCAATACAAGTAAAAAATTAGAAGATTTATCAAAAGAAAAAATCAATGAATTAGAAATAAGAGTGAAACAAAAAACAGATGAAATTAGTCAGTTAAGGAGTAGTCTTGCCCGTGATTTTCATGATGAAATGGGAAATAAATTGGCGAGTATCAATATTTTATCACAATCTGTAGCTTTTACTTTGACTAATAAAGAACAAAATGCTGAGGCAATTAAATTGTTAGAAACTATTTCTACTCGTTCCAAAGAATTGTTTGATGGTACAAAAGATTTTATTTGGTCTATAGATTTTAAAAGTGATTATTTGTTTGAGTTGTATGTGTATTTGAGAGAGTTTGGCGAAAGATTTTTTAATGAAATGGATATTAACTTTTATGCAGAAACCAATTTAGATACTAATTCTGTTAAGGCACTTCAATCAAGTCATGGGCGTCAATTGGTATTGGTTTGCAAAGAAATTATGACCAATGCCGCCAAACATGCACAATGCACTGAAGTGAAATTCAATATAAAAGTTGAAAATAATAAAGCCATTTTGTTTATAAAAGACAATGGAAAAGGCTTTGAAGTGAGCCAAGTTTCAAAAAGAGGTTTGGTAAATATTGAAAAAAGATTAAACATAATTGGTGCTACTTTTAAGGTGGAAAGTGATGAAAAAGGAACGCAGTACCAAATAGAAATGAAGATAGAGAAATATTAAAAACTATTGTTGTTACTTTTAAATTTAGTATATTTGTATTCATAAGCGTTCATAATGAGAGCAATAGTGAATTTTTCTTTTTTTTGATTTTATATATAATTGAAACACTAACAAAATTCATACTTAAAAAAAATGAGATTACAAGTTATACAAGACGGAAAAGGAAATAACACAGGAGTTTTTATTCCCATTGAAGATTGGACATTGATTAAAAATCAATACCCAGATATTGAAACTGCTGATTCTGATTTACAACAATGGGAAAAGAATTTAATTGATACAAGATTGGATTCAATAGCCCAAAAACCAGAAAGAATAAAGCCAGGTAAAAATCTTTTGAAAGCACTTAAAAGTAAAATTTAATGGCTTATACTTTACAATACTATGATGAAGTAGAAGTTGATGTACTACAAGCTAAAACTTGGTACAAAGAACAAAATGAAGATTTGGTGCTTGTATTTGTTGCTGCTATTGAAAAAACAATTGACCAAATTGTAAAAGCACCCAAATCCTACGCCATTCGATACAAAAAAATACGAATAGCACATCCTAAAAAATTTCCTTATAATATCCATTTTTATATTGATGAACCAGATAAAACTGTTGTAATTACAGCCATAGTTCATAGTAAAAGGCATCAAAAAGAGGCAAAAAAAAGGTTATAAACAATGGCACAATACAATGACAGACTAATGCTTTTTCGATTTTTTTTTCAATTACAAATTCTTAATTTAATTAACCCCTATCCTTTTTGGGTAGTATAATTCTCCCTTTTCTATACTACTTTTGTAATTGTGAATCTTGAACCTAAAAATATCATTATCATTGAAGATAATGCTGATATCAGAAATGGTTTTCAGCTGTTGATTAATGCAACTGGTAAGTATTTTGTATCAAATACTTATGAAAGTTGTGAATTGGCTTTTGATCAAATTTCAACCATTAAGCCAGATATTGTATTAATGGATATTGACCTCCCTGGCATGAACGGAATTGAAGGCACTAAATATATCAAATCCATTTTACCCAAAACAGAAATCATTATCATTACCATTTTTGAAAACAGTTCTAGGGTTTTTGAAGGTTTATGTGCTGGTGCTGGAGGATATTTAACCAAAAACAGTAATCATATTCAATTACTTAATGCTTTAGACGAACTTTCGTTAGGCGGAGCACCCATGAGTGCCAATATTGCCAGAATGGTGGCTGAATCTTTTTTTATAAAAAACAACAACCTGCTATCTGAGAGAGAAACTGAAGTGCTAAAGCTTTTGGTAGAAGGCAAAAGCTATAAAACAATCGCTGATGTATTGGATATCAGCCTCTCTACTGTAAAGTTTCATATCAAAAACACTTATATCAAACTTCAGGTCACTTCCAAAGAAGACGCTATATCCAAAGCAAAAGCACAGAAGTTGGTTTAGAGTTGTCAGTTATCAGTTATCAGTTGAGAGTTAAGAGTTTAGAGTTTTTTTGCACCATCGTCATGCGAAGCATGACATCCTATCACCTATCACCTATCACCTATCACCTATCACCTATCACCTATCACCTATCACCTATCACCTATCACCTATCACCTATCACCTATCCATCTCGGGTAGTACAAGTTGCCTTTTTCATTAATACTTTTGTAGAAATAAATCTTTAAAATAATATGAAAAAAGTAATCTTTACCGCTATTAGTATTTCGGCTTTTTTATTCGCATGTAAAAAAAAGGAAGAAACTGTTGTTGCTCAAAATGTAGCTCCTGCTGTTACCATTTCGGCTGACGACAGAAATTATGCAAGAACAAATTCAAATGTAGGAGAGTCGTTTTCTTATTATGCCTTAGCTACTGATGCTGATGGAAGTATTTCTAAAGTGGTTTTTTATGCCAATGATGTGGCTTACGATACTGTTACTACTGCTTCAGGCACAACTAATAAGTTTTACAATAAAAAATATTACACAGGCACTCAGCCTGGAGATGTGAAAATATATGCAAAAGCATTCGACAATGCAGGTGCTGCAACTAAATCAAACGAAATTTCACTTACTTTTACCCAAATAAAACAAGAAGTAAGTGTGATGGTGGTTAAAAATAAATAGTTTTTTTTGGAGGGGTAATTATTTACTCCTCCAAAAAATCTTGAATATCTCTAAAGTTAGTTTCTAGCTCTTTCTGGGCTTCTTTGCTTTTTATATCTCTAGGGTCCACCACATTATGGTCGTTGGTAGCACCATTGTTGGTGTTATTTACATCGCCAGGGTCGTAAGTGGTGTTCAGCGTTGTGATTTCACTTAGTGGCGAAAATGCTCCATAATAAGTAGGTTTACCAAAATAGAAAGTTAGCCCAATGGTCACAAAACCAGCATTTAACATATCTAATGTTTTGCCTTTCCCACCAAAAATTCCATTACCACCTCTTCCGTTTATATTTTTATTTTCTAAAATCGTTACCGAACGTCTTGTGGTAGCTCCCAAACCAAAATCTAAATAAGTATGTTTGCCAATTCCGTAATTTAGCATTAATCCTGTTAAATATTCTGTTCTATTCAAAACCAAAGGTTTGTTTATAAAGTTTTGATTTATAATGGCATCGTCGCCATTTTGAATTTTAAATCGATAAGTGCCACCGTACGGTCGCATATAAATACCCAAGTAGCCATTTTTTGATATTTTATGCGTGTAACTAATGTTTTTTGGAATCTGAATCATCAAAAATCCTTTGTTGTAATTGCCAATTCTCATTCCCAAAACCGGTAAAAATCTTCCTCCGCCAAATCTGTAAGTGTAACTTAACCCTAGTCTATAACTAAATTTTTCATTTACCACTCTACTAAATATAAAATCACCAAACATTCTTAATCTGGCATTGTTGATGGTATTTCTGTCTTCTGCAAAAAATGGAGATAAGTTCAACAACCAAATGTTTTTATCGCCATTAAAATAAATACCTCTCAAGCCTACTGATGTTCTCACATTTTCAATCGGGTCCATAAATGAAAAGGTAGAAACCGATTTTTGAGAACTAAGTGTGGCTAATAAAGTAATATTTGATTTGAAACGGGCACTGCTATCTTTGTAAAAATTACGTGTCAAAAATGGAATGGCCAATCCTAAATTGCTCTCTTTAAATTTGTAAGTGATTGATTTTAAATAACTAGAATTGGCTGATAAGCCCTTTTCTCCAATTCTGTAAGTAGAAATATTGAGATAAGGTCGTAATTTAAAATCTGTAACTAAGGTATGGGTGCTATCTTTTTTATTTTGAGCATTTACCACCAAAGTAGCAAAAAGCAAAATGATAAGATAGAAACTTCGATGATATGTAAAGAATGGCATTTTCACAGTACTGACTTTGACAAAAGTAAATAAAAATGGTTTAATTTTAATTTTTAATTTTTTTTATTGAATACATTTTTCAAATTTACTTTCAAATATACTTCACTATGAATAATCGCCAGTTTTTTTTGCAAAATATAGCACAAACCTCTGATTTTCCTTTAGGCTTAGAAATTGAAAAAGCAGAAGGAATATACCTATTTGATAATCAAAACAAATCATACATTGATTTGATTGCAGGTATTGGTGTAAGTAATGTGGGGCATAGGCACCCAGCTGTGATAGAAGCAATTAAAAATCAGTGTGATAAGTATTTGCATTTAATGGTATATGGTGAGTATATTCAAACTCCTCAGGTGCAACTTGCTCATGCAATTTCTCAAACTTTACCAGCACATTTAAACAATGTTTACTTGGTAAATTCTGGAGCTGAAGCAGTGGAAGGAGCGTTGAAACTTGCCAAAAGATACACTGGAAGAAGTGAAATAATTTCTTGTTTCAATGCTTATCACGGTTCTACCAACGGCGCTTTATCAATCATGGGAAGTGAAAAATTCAAACAAGCTTATCGTCCATTATTGCCCGATACCAAGAATTTTACTTTTGGTAAAATATCAGATTTAGAGATGATTACCACTAAAACTGCTTGTGTGGTAATAGAAGTAATTCAAGGTGAAGCAGGGGTAAGAATTGCAAACAGTGAATATTTTAAGGCATTAAGATTGAAGTGTAATGAAACTGGTGCATTATTAATTCTAGATGAAATTCAAACAGGTTTTGGACGTACAGGTACTTTTTGGGCATTTGAGCAATTTGATTTTGTGCCAGATATTTTGCTTTCTGCCAAAGGAATGGGTGGAGGAATGCCAATTGGCGCATTTATTTCTTCTAAAAAAATAATGTCATGCCTAAAAGATAACCCAATTTTGGGTCATATTACCACTTTTGGTGGGCATCCTGTTTCTGCAGCTGCATCATTAGCCACCTTAAAAACCATTTACCAAGAGCATTTACTCACGCATATAAAAGAAAAAGAACAATTATTTATATCACTTCTTCAACATTCCTTAATTAAAGAAATTAGAAGTTTTGGTTTAATGATTGCCGTTGAATTTCAGGATTTTAATACCCTAAAATCGGTTATTGACATCGCAATTGAAATGGGAGTAATTACAGATTGGTTTTTGTTTTGTGACAATTCTATGAGAATTGCACCTCCACTTACCATTTCCAACGATGAAATTAAAATAGCTTGTGAAAAAATTGTAGCGGCTATAAATGTTTATTCAAATTCGCTTCAAGCAAATCATTCATAGTCTGAAAAAGAACATTTGGCTTAAAAGGTTTTGATATATAACAGTTTATGCCTGCGTCTTTTATTCTTTGTTCCACATCAAATACAGCTTCTCCAGTAAGTGCAATGATGGGAATTAATTTGTCGGTTTGTCTGATTGCAGCACTTGCCTCATAGCCATCCATTATGGGCATTTGCAAGTCCATTAATATCAGGTCTATATCATTTGAATGAAAAACTTCAAGTGCTTCTTTGCCATTTTCTGCGGAGAGTGTGTTGCATTTTACTTTTTGCAAAGTTTTGGTAGCAACAGTTAAATTTATCCTATTATCATCTACAATTAGGATGTTTTTGTTTTCTAACAATGAAAAATCAATTTCTTCCTCGTTATTCAATAATTTCTCTTTTGTAGCTGCGTATTTGAATTTAATTATAAAACTAAAACAGGTTCCATTTCCTTTCTCAGACTCAATTTCAATATTGGAATTGTAAAGTTGCAAAATGCTTTTGGTAATTGTAAGTCCCATCCCAATTCCTCCATGGGTTCTTTTTGAGCCAGCACTTGCTTGCGAAAAATGATTAAAAATTTCACTAAGCGTCTCTTTTTCAATTCCAATACCAGTGTCTTTAATAGCAAATTTCAAGGTAACTTCATTGTTTTGCAGCTCAAGCATTGATAATGTGATGCTTACCGTACCGTTTTCGGTAAATTTTATAGCATTATTTATTAAATTATTTAATATTTGATTTATTCTAGCTGGGTCACCAATAATCATCAAATTATCAGGCGTATTATCAAAATTAATATTTAATGATGTTTTTTTCTCTTTTGCTTTGCCTATGTAGTTCAAATACAGGTTTTTGATAATTGATTTTATATTGAAAGGTGTTTCTTCTAAATGCAGAGTTCCAGAGTCAATTTTATTAAAATCTAGTATATCATCTACGATATTACTTAAATTATGTGCCGAAAAACGAATAATGGTTAGGTTTTCTAGTTGGTCTTCTCTTGGGTTTTCTGAAATCAGTAAATTGGTCATTCCCAAAATTGCATTCAATGGTGTTCTTAATTCATGACTTACATTGCTCAAAAATTGTGATTTTACCATAGAAGAATGCTCTTCTTTTTTCAACGCAATTCGCAATTTGTTATCAATCATTATTAGGTTCACTTTCATTTTATTAAAAGCATTACCTAAATCATCGTTTTTGCTAAGTGGTTCAAAATGAGCTTTAAAGTTAGCATTCCCAATCTCTTGAGCAAAGTTAGTGGCATTGGTTAAATTTTGATGTAAAATTTGAACCGATTTCGAAATTTCAGTTAATTCATCTTCCCCAAAAATAGGCTCTTGTTGGTACGACAAATCTCCAATTGAAATTTTCTCTATGTTATTTTTAATTTTATAAATTCTGTTTGAAAAACCTTTTGAAAGTATAGAGGCAAGAATCAAGGAGCTGATTATCACAACAAAATCAATAATGAGCAAATTTGGGGTGAAGAATGTGCCAAGTTTTACTTTAGTTTTTGGAATAATAGTGGTGTAATACCAACTTAGCCCTAAATGAAGTTTTTTTGCAATTGGCTTTACTTCACCCACTAAATTTTCATTATGCAAATGTTCGTAATAATCACCAATAAACTTGTTTTCAATTTTGATGTTTCTGTCGGTGCAGCCAATTGTTTTGTTGTTTTGATTCAAAACAAATATTTCTAATTCAGGATAAGTGTTTTGTAATGATTTTTTAAAATAATCTAAAGTCCCCATTACTAATCTGTCCCAAGAAATGAACTGGCACCAAACTCCCACCAATTCATGGGTTTCATCATAAATTGGAGATGATAAAATAATGCATCTCCCAGATTTACTTTTGTTTATTTTAGCCAAAAGGCCACTTTCTGTGTAGTTCGAAGTCCAAATTTTGTTTAATTTAATACTTTCTTTAAACCAAACACTGTCTTTAAAATTTATTTTTTGTACAAATTCAGTATTTATTTTTTTGTCATTTTTGTCTTTATTATTTACACCTATTATTTTTCCGTTAATATCAACTGCTAAAAACAGGTCATAAGCTGGATAATTTTGAGTGAAGTAATTCATTTGTTGCTCCAAAAATGGCGAATAAGTTTTCTTTGCAGCACACAAACCCATAAGCGAGTTGGTAGTAAAAGATTTTATATCCCCAATTCTTTCATCTATGTTGGCATCTATTTTTTCATGTATTGATGAACTTATTTGTTTGCTAATAGATTCTTTTACAATGTTTTCGTTGTTGATAGGTGTAAGGCCACCCACGATGTTAACAAGCACTAGCAATGCCAAGGGAACACTTAAAAAAGCAATCCTAAATTGAGTTTCAAGGTTTAAATTATATAAAGAAAATCCCTTTTTCACAAGTACTATACAAAAATTATATAAATTGAATTACGAATTATGTAACAATTATTAGTTAAGTTTTAAGTAAATCTTTTTTTTCTTAGCATTAATTTTTTAAAATGGTATTATATCAATATCTATTTTTTGAAATTATTTGTAGTGTTGTAACTAATTTTTTCTTCGTTCGTATAGGCACAAACACAGTTTTAATGAACACACTCACAGTTCATTTAATTTGATCATAATTTTGATATAAAAATTATTTATAGATGATACAAGATGTAGAAATCAAAGATTTACGGATTATTATCGGTACTGTAAAAGAAAATTATAATTATGACTTTGGAGATTATGCCATTTCTTCTTTTAAAAGAAGAATTTTGCGTATTATTGAAGTTTTTAAATTTAATACAGTAGAAGAGTTAGTTGCTAAGATTAAATCTGATAAAGTATTTGCTGAAGAATTTGTAAAAGAAATTACAGTAAATACTACAGAAATGTTTAGAGACCCTACTTTTTGGCGCAAACTTAGAGACGATGTATTTCCTGTTTTGAATGCAAATCCAAATATAAGAATTTGGCATGCAGCATGTTCTTCAGGTGAGGAAGTATATTCTATGGCTATTGCCTTAAAAGAAGCAGGTCTTTATCATAAAGCAATCATTACTGCATCTGATATAAATGAAGATGTGATAAAAGTGGCAAAAACTGGCTTGTATCCATCTAGAAACATGGATTTAAATCAGTCAAATTATGAAAGATTTGGAGGTAAAACACTCTTGTCTAATTATTTTAAAGAAGTAAAAGATGGTAACGTGCAAATGGATCCAACTTTAATTTCAAATGTTACTTTCAAAAAGTTTGACCTAGTTACAGGTCCTATATTTTCAAAGTTCGACATTATACTTTGTAGAAATGTAATGATTTATTTCAATCTTGAACTTCAAGATAGGGTAGTGGCTAAATTTTCTGAAAGTTTGTTTAAAAATGCTTTTTTGGTAGTGGGTGCTAAAGAGACGATTGCTTGGTGTAAATCTGCAAAAGCCTATGCTACTTATAGTATAGAAGAAAAAATATACAAAAAAATAGCAGAGTAATAGTTATTAACTTGTTTCAAGGAGGTAGAAGTGAATAGAAAATTTAAAGCGATAGTGATAGGTGGATCAGCAGGGAGTTTTCCTTTGGTAGCAAAAATTTTGCAAGAAATACCAAAGAATTTTCCTATGCCTATATTGCTTTGTTTGCATAGATTAAAACATGTGAGACATGGTTTTGTTGAAGCCTTGAGTATAAAATCTAATATTCCAGTTTTAGAGCCTGAGGATAAAGAAAGTATAAAACCTGGCAGAGCATATTTGGCACCATCAAATTATCACATGTATGTTGAGTTGGGAAATTATTTTGCTTTATCTACCGAAGAAATGGTGAAATTTTCTCGCCCTTCTATAGATTTAACTTTTGAAACGGCTTCTTATGTTTTTAAAGAAAAAATGGTGGGAATTATGCTTTCAGGAGCCAATACAGATGGGGCCGACGGTATGTTTAGAGCACATAAAAGAGGCTCTTACACCATTGTACAAGACCCTTCAGAAGCAAGTGTGAGAACAATGCCTGAAGGTTGTTTGAAACTTTTTCAACCAGATGAAGTATTAAACATTGAAAATATTATTAAATTTCTACAAGAATTACAATATTAATTAATTTGTTATGCTAAGTGATTTAAAATCAAAACTTTCTTCTGTCTCTGATTTGAAAGAATTTTGTCAAAAATTGGTCTGGGGATTAGCAAAAACGTTAGAAGCATCGCAAGCAGCTTTTTACATAAAAGTAGAAAAAAATGGCTTAAATTTTTTGCAGTTTGTAAGTGGTTACGCTTACCAATTACCAGATAGCAAGCCCATTGAGTTTGAATTTGGAGAAGGATTGGCTGGTCAAGTTGCAAAAGAAGGCGAAATGATCAATATTGCCTCAGTTCCTAATGGATATATTCAAATTTTATCAGGTTTAGGCAAATCTACCCCAACCTCTTTGGCAATATTTCCGTTAAAGAAATCAGGAGAAGTAATTGCTGTAATTGAAATTGCTTCATTTAAACCTTTTTTAGAAGAAGATGAGAAGTTGTTCAAGTCAGTTTCTGAGGAGTTTGCAGAACAATTGGCTCAATTATTAAAAGCATAATTGTTTTTTCTTATTTTAACGCTTTATTATGAAAAGTAGAAATTTAGCTCTTATTGTTCGATTTTTGTTTATCGGTCTTTTCGTAGGCTTAACTATTCCAATTTTAGCTGCAATTTGGCTTTGTGTACGTCACAATACATGGAGCATTATGTTTTTGCTAAAACACGAACTTATGCCCATTTTTTCTTTTATGCCTGTATTCACAGCATTGGTGGGGGTAATTGCAGCAGTAAGAGCTAATAAACATTTTCAAGCTGTAAAAATTCAATTATCTCGCCAAAGAGATGTGGTACAAAAAGTTACTGTTTTTGCAGAAAAAATAGGAACAGGTGATTTAAAAGCCGAGTTTAACGAAGCAAACGAAGATGACATGCTTGGAAAAGCTATTTTGAACATGCGTGAAAACCTTGTAAAAGCTAGCATTGAAGAGGAAAATAGAAATTGGATTGTTTCTGGAGTTGCAGAAGTGGGTGGTATTGTAAGAAATAATACTGAGCTTAGAGGTTTAGGAGATTCAATGGTAGCTTACTTAACCAAAAAACTTGGGGCTGTGCAGGCTGCTTTTTATGTGGTGAATGATTTAGACCCAGCTGATGTTTTTATAGAATTGTATGCTACTTATGCATACAACAGAATGAAAAGGCTAAAAGCAAAATTTTATTTTGGACAAGGTTTGGTGGGTCAAGCTGCCATAGAGCAAGATACTGTTTATAGAACAGAAATTCCGGCAGATTATGTAACTATTACTTCTGGTTTGCTAGGCGATAGAAAACCAAGTGCTTTGCTTATTGTTCCTTTAATTACAAATGAAAAAGTTTTTGGTGTAATTGAATTGGCCTCTTTTGATAAGTTCAATCCCACTCACATCAAATTTGTACAACAATTAAGCGATATTCTTGCAAGGTCTATTTTTAACATTAACATTAATGCTAAAACCAAAGCCCTTCTTGAAGAATCTCAAATGATGTCCGAAACTTTAGGAGAGCAAAAGGCCCAACTTGAGCAAAATGCTGAGGAAATGCGTGCCACGCAAGAAGAACTTCAGCGTTCTAATATTCAGTTAGAAAGTAAAGTGCAAGAGGTAATTAGAAGTCAGCAAAGAACACAAGTTTTATTAGAAAATGCTTCTGAAATTATCAATATTTTTGATGAAAAAGGATTTATTAAATATGCTTCACCATCAATTAAAAATATTTTAGGTTACGATCCAGAAGAGCTTGTTGGTAAGCATGCTACATCAATTGTGCCACACGATACAGTTGACTTTTTAAATAAAATGTTCGAAGAGCTGAGCATTCACCCTCAGGATGAAATTTTAAAACAATATCAAGTAATAAAACCAACAGGTGAAGTTGTTTGGCTAGAATCTACAGGTAGAAACTTGATTGATAATGAATCTATTCAGGGTATTTTGTTCAATACTATTGATATTACAGAAAGATTAGCTGCTGAAAAAGAACAAAGAGAAAGAGCTAAAATGCAAGCTTTATCAGAAAATTCACCAGACATTATCTTGCGTTTTGACTTACATAGAAAAGTTAGCTACATCAACCCTACAATTGAGAAATTTACAGGTTTAGATGCAAGCAATTTCAGACACTTCCATATTGATGAACTTAAAATTAGCTCAGAAATTATTGACAAATGGAAGCTGTATATAGATGAAATTGAGCTAAATAAAGAGAAAATTGCAACAGAAATGCAGTTTACAACTCATCATGGAGAAAAACTTTACATGGAAGTAAACGCATTGCCAGAATACGGTGAAGAAGGTGAACTTGAAAGTATTTTGATGGTTTTGCATGATATTACTGAAGCAAAACTAGCTGAAATAGAAATTACAGAGAAAAATCATAAAATTGAAGAAAGTATCAACTATGCAAGAAGAATTCAAGCATCTTTGTTGCCAAAACCTGTAGTTTTACGTAGTGTATTTGAAGAAAGTATGATGCTCTTCATGCCTAGAGATGTAGTAAGTGGAGATTTTCCTTTCATTATTCAAAAAGGCGAATGGGTGTTTGTAGCAGCAGTAGATTGTACTGGTCATGGTGTTCCTGGTGCTTTATTATCCGTAATTGGTTCATTGATTTTGAATGAGTTAACAAGGACGGAATCACCTACAG